>Ga0115030_1000774_pt1 | contig 13765 bp, 21 predicted proteins | sample SidtaG_4_FD_87174 | JGI IMG/M metagenome (GOLD analysis project Ga0115030, IMG submission 87174) | Marine algal microbial communities from Sidmouth, United Kingdom - Sidmouth_Male1 metaG | ecosystem: Host-associated > Algae > Red algae > Unclassified | place: Sidmouth, United Kingdom | collected... | reverse complement strand
CGGCGGTGGGTGTGGGGGGGGGGCGGGGGGGGGGGGGGGGGGGGGGGGGGGGGGGGGGGGGGGGGGGGGGGGGGGGGGGGGGGGGGGGGGGGGGGGGGGGGGGGGGGGGGGGGGGGGGGGGGCTGCGCGACTCGATGACAGCGTCGCGGCGAGGGGAGACGGCCAAGGAGTGCGGTGGGTTGGCGTCGGCGCTCGGCGGCGGACGTGTCGGCAGCTGTTCCCCGGCGCCTGGCGCGGGGGTGGGTGTATCGGCGCCGCCATCCCGCACTGGGGCGTCGGTGCGTGCGGCTGCCCGGGCGAGCGCCGTTCCCACTGCGGTTGGTCACCGGGTTTCTCCCGCCTTGTCTGTTGCAACTGGGCGCGGGGCGTCTGTCGGGGCGATCCGTGTCGTCAAGATGGGGGTCGGCGCCCGCCCCCCTCGCGGCGTCGAGGCGGAGAGCGCCGTCGCAGTCGCCGCCGCGGGCGCAGCGGTGGTCGCGGAGCGCGACGCAGGCGGCTCGGCCGGCCAGGTCACTGGTGCTCCATCGACGGGACTGCCGACGTTGGGGTGGACGCAGCCCGTCGTGGCTCCCGGGCCGACCGCGCCACGTGGCGCGGCTGCGGCGATCGCCAAAGAGGACGACGTGTACGACGTCGACGCTGCCGTGACGGTGCCAGCTAAGCGCCGGCGGCTGTATGCGGGGGGGGTGCCGGGCGGCGTGACGTCGGCAGCGGGCCGCGCGATTATGCCCGAACGCTCCAGCGGTAGCCGCGCGCCGACGGGGAGCCCCGACCTTGTGGTTGTGTCAGCCGGGTCGGCGGCCACGCGGCCACCGCCGATGACCGACGGCACTGTGTGCGGCGACGTACGTCGCCGTGCCGGTGCTGTCGTGACCACCGACGCCATGAGTGGTGGTGCTCGAACGGGGTCTCTGGTGGTGTCTGTGGCTGAAGTAGCCCCCTCGGGCACAGACTTGGACGTGGACACGCCCGTCCGTGGGGACGCGGCTTGGGTACCGTCTGCGGCTGCTCGGCAACTCGCGTGATGTCGGAGCAGCAGTCCGCCATTGCGCGTTCGTCGGCGCAGTCGGCGTCGTCATCTTGGCGACTCGATTCGCCTGGCAGATTTGAACGGCGCGATCACCCTATCGTGTGTGTTACCTCTTGGCTCCCCCGCCTTGTAATCGACTGAAAAAACCTGTTGATGTTCCCCCCCCGCTCCCGTTCCGCCTCCCCCGTGGTACGCATGCTCTTTTTGTTGATGTGAATATTTCTCTGGCATAGCTCCAAAGGCGGAATGACCTGCAACAGCTCTGCCGACCTAGCTCGGTGGTTGGGCACGCTTTTTACCATCTGGCAGCTGTGACTCCTTCATTCTTGCAGTTGATCCCCTGCCAGTTTCCTCTTCGTGGCGCCTCGCTGCTGTCATGGGACAGCCTTTGTTCAGCGGTCCGTCTCTTGCTTGACTTGTCCTCACCTTCGTTTTGAGATGGAATGCTCGCAAATCGCTTCGACACTGTCGACTGGTCCGAGACACGCTCTGACTTTCGGCGCCGAGCTAGTGGCGCTACATGCATGGATTGGCCCCAAGCCATGTGGCGCCAGATTGTGGCACCACAAACATCGAGAATAGAGTGTCTCAGGCCGGGTGTGAGACCCGATTACATGGTGGCTGCCGGTACATTTGTCAGGTTCGTAGGACGCGCCCATAGTGGGAAGTACACGGTCGAGCGCAGTCATCGCCCCACCGTCGCCACGCCCCGCAAGCTGTTGTGCTCTGGGGAAGCACGAGAATAGAAATGCTGCGTGGAAAAAAGATATCCTTAGAACTATTCTTTCCACGCAGAAATAAGAGCCAGAACTGCTGCGCGGAAATACCATCAGGGGCACGCGGGCAGCTGTGTAGCCGTGCCAATGAGATTCGGGAGGAGCCGGGGTCACGCACTGGAGTCCGTGCGCTACCCCTGAGATGGCCTGACCATCCGCTCGAGTACTGCAGTGTCAGCAGAATTATTGGGCCTAGGACGGCGGAGAACGCTGCATGCGCCGTACTGAATCAATCCCGTGGGAGCCTCATGGCATGCGCCTGTGTGCTGGAAAGGTGGGCCGACAACGTCACTACGCAGAAGGACGGTCACCCTTCATTTGCGGAGGGGCTGAGAGTAATGAGCAGCCTCGGAACGCACCACCTCACAAAGACGGGCAAGGAAAGCTCTGCGGACAAGTTGAAGGTGCGGAAAGGACTCCGTTTGTGAGTGTGTTTCCCGCACATTCAACAGGAGTAGACTTTGGTTCGGGCCATCATGTTCATGCTGGCGAGTGCCTCTGCCGGATTCCTGCAGCATTAGATCGGTCCATACACGGCACTCGTCAAGTGTGCACACGTGCCCTCGGGCTGGGGCGCTATTTTCCATGAAGTTCCTGAATTTCGCACAACAATGGCACAAAGTCACGGCCCTAGTGTCGAAAGGGAGCGCTTCGATGGGAGTGGCCGTGCACACGGCAATCCAAGGTGTGACTTACAAAAAGACGATGACGGCGTTCTGGACAAGATAGAGTTCTCGTAGAAGGTCACGCAAGGTCGACAGCGACGTGTGTCACCCCGAACGCTATAGTTGCACCGCCACTACGCGGACGGAGCACTCCAATTGATGTATCGCAGGCGTCAGACAGCCAGGCAGATACCCCAATGTAAGTGTGCTTCTAACTCAGAACGACGTTCTACTGCGCTATGCTGATGATGCGTCGTGTCCAGCTTGCGACCGCCAGCAAGATGGGGGATCGAGGCAGGTGGTCAGGCGAACGCGCTGGGCCGACTGCAAATTGGTTCGCCCGAGCACTGGCGGTCCAACGCCTTCAAGATAAATGGGAGAACGTGACCGAGCGGAACAGGGCACCCTGCTTCCAGCGATTTCTCAGAAGATACGCAATATCGAGGACTCTTATAGATGCTTCGTTGGCTGCTTTGACAAAGAGGGCTCCAACGGGCTTAGAAGAAAAGCATGTCGCAAAAGGTGGTACACTCTCTCTCTATTAGAAAGTTTCTGTATCAGAGGCAGGCAACACAGCAGTTCATGCAGTCGCACTTGACGCATCTGCCGAAACAATCGATGTAGTGGAAGGTCCTTCTGCAGCTCTCGGACTGTGTCGACTGAAGAAGAAGTCAGTGAGTTGATGTGCGCTGCGCCTGCATTCCTTGTTCATCAGCAACCGCATGAGTTGTGTGCGAAGAATGCCGCTGCACTCAAAGATCAATGTTCTCGCCACTTCATTCATCCACCACTTGACAGGGAGTAGCAGGGAGAACAGAATTCCGATGGAAGCACAACGGCATCTCGTTTATCTCGAAAAGAGCGGATAGTCTTGCCAAACACGGCATGCGGAAAGGAACCATCACGCAACTGCAAGTACGTTCCCAAGCTTTCTCATCGAATGGCGCTGCTGTTAGTTCGGGGGCGACTTTTGGGTGGGGCGCGTGGCGCTTTAAAAACCTTCATTGGGTGGCACCCTCCCCAGTGGGTAAGCGAGCTGCCGATGCTCAGAATGTCGGGCTGTACACTTCTATCTCCGCCTAGATGACTACATATCCCCACGGCGGACATGCACTGGTCTTCTCGGGACCACTGAGATATCTGCACGTCAACCTGAATTGGCTTCGCAGTCAACCGCAGCGGAGCGCTTGAGATACCCGTGCGGGTGGAGATGAAGGCTTGTAGATGCCTGAGAAAGGCGATTAAAAGGTGTTAACGTCATCTATCATGTAGTGTCAGATACACGTGGTCTTCGAGCTTTCACAGCATATCAGAGCGTCGAATCAACAAGCACTTCTCCGCGGTGGAACAAAACAGGCGCGCAAATGTATCTGGGAACTGGGGAGCGCCATGTGGTGTGTATAACCGAGAACAGCGGCCATGGAGTCGACCGAGTCGTCGTCAGAAAATGACCGGCATTCTCCATCTCCTAGCGGGACAGTTCAGAATCAATCATATCCTTCTTCGCAGGTATATCGTACGTGTTACCGTGAACGGTCTAGAGACTTGTGGAAGAAGTTGTTGCAGTGATGCTGTCTGACGCCTGATCGTATGTGTAAGACGTGCATACGTTGCTCTTGTCGGAATCTGCAGCCCAAGAGTCTCCCTGCGCCTCACTTCCGGAATCCCGGCGTTGTTTGGCTGATGAGTAACCTGCCACTATTTTGCGTGTGGACGTCGAAGTGCTCATATCCATGGTTCCCTCGTTCCTTCAGGGCTTTCACAGGTGGTAGACATTCCCTCCAGGTCTCATCAACTCCCCTTGATCTAGTCCACAAACATCCATGATGCTCTCAATCATGCTTCTCTTCCACTGATGCTGTCGCTCCCGTGCGAGGCAACGCCACAGGAGGTACACGTGTTGTTGAGATGATACAATTGGCACCTTCTTGGCTAATAGGTGACGAAAAGATACGGAACTGTAGGTCCGGCACCGGTGGCAACAAGAAGGGTAGCATGGAAGATCAACGCCCTCTCCGAAGCAATATCGAAAAGGTTCGATGTCACAAGCTCTTGTTTCCATACACGAACGCTTTCCGCCCTACAGGACGCCTTCGAACTGAGAAGAGATTCGGAGCGCAGGCGGAGGGGCTGGGTATGTAACCTGACATTCACTTCGACAGTCTCTCAAGGGAACAGCGTGCCACACTGACGAGGTATCGTCAAGATTCGGGGATTCCCGACCGTCCCCAACGTTATTTTCGGGATGTACAGGGGGGAGACAAAAGATTACGATGGCACCCGATTTGGGCCAGATGCGATCGATCGCCGAGCAGAAAATCGCCTTTTCAGACCATTCGAGTGGGGGGGGGGGGGGGGGGGGTGGCCCTCCTTGTCCCCCCCCCCCCCCCCACGGGGCGCCCCACGGGCCCCCGAGCGGCGCCCCCCCTGGGGGGGGGGGGGAGGAAGGAGGGAAACCCCCCCCCCCCCCCCCCCCCTCGAATGGTCTGAAACGGCGATCTTCTGCTGGGCGATTGAACACATCTGGCCCATATCGGGTGCGATCGTAAACTTTTGTCCCCCCCCTGTACTTCATTTCTCTTTATTGATCCTATGAATTCAAGGAGAGAACAGGGTCACAAGATCTTGGCAGGTGGAGCTGAGAAACTGTACGCGAAGAAGAGAGCCTTCCGCCATTTGTGCATGCCAAATCAAGCGACATTGAGACGAAAAAGTGTAGTTTTTGTTAACCGTCCAAAAATGGCGGTTGCAAAAAGAAGGGAGGCAGAACTGACGACAGGGCGTAGAAATGAAGTTGCATTGGCTGTTCGACAAGCCATGATCGATCTATTAGCTGAGAGTTGCCGCCAGAATCTGGAAAGCCAATCACTGTGTCGTGCAGAAGTCACGCAGAGTCATTGCAACCCGCAATGAGATTTCCTGACGCTCTTGGGCCGCATGCTTGGTCCTGAAGAGGGCATGGATAGGGTGCTGGTCCAGACCTGTGAATTTACATGAGTTTAACAAATTTTTCAGATTTCTCGAGGTCCTGAGGTGCGTTTCCAGTGTACAGAGCTGCATGGGGAGACTCTGTAAGGAACTCAGATGATTCTTAGCCTTTCCATTGGTCCACGTACGCTGTTGAATGATTGCGACCACTCGGCAACCGCCATGTTTTTGGAGGTCAGCAATAGCATTGAAATAAACAGCTGCATTCTGCTGCCTTCAGATATGCTTGGCGACGTCCTCCACAGTTTGCGGTGCCACCACACTACAAGGCGTCGTCGGACACATACAGTCAACGCCGCGCTCGCGCTCTCTTCATTATTTGACCGCGATGTGCCGCCACCGCGTTTGCCGGCTACCCCGAGAGCTCTCGAAGATCCTACCGCGAGGGTTTCTCGTCGGCGTAGGGCTCCCCGGTCGCCGATGCATGATACAAGTCTTTCCCTCTTTTTCTCGCCGAGATGGCCACACAGCTGAGATCCTCTCATTCTCATTGGCTGTCAGCAGAAAACAACTGCGCCTGCGCGTCCCCGATCTGCCGCCACCGCTGACAGATTTGCCAGGAAGATTGGAGTCGGCCCGATTCTGTAAATGAAAACGACCGGGAATCAGACGGATCACACTGAGAGCGGTCAGTCTGCTGATGCGAGCACACACCCGCGCTGGGAAGCGAACTCCAGTATCCCTATTGGCTGGGAAGTGGCGCCTTCCCAGGGTACCCACTCTTGACTCTATTCCCTGTAACGCCCGTTCCCAGAGACTGAAGTATACACTAGTTAGGCAAGTCAATGGACCTACTTAATGCAGGAAGTGGATTTTTAGAGAAAGGCAATATGATGGGGAAATTGACGTGCCACGTTCGCAGCGGTGCTCGCGGCCGTGGCGGGCTTTAGCGGGCATGTTAGATACGCTTCTGGTTCGAGAGGAACTCCCGCCACTGGAACTTTCTTGCAGTTTGGATTTCGCGCGTGTGGCTGGTACCACGGCGCAGAGCTCAACAATGCCTCTTCTCTTGCTGTCACAGAGCGGGAAGAAACGCTGGCGCTCATTTTCGAGTAGTACGCTCAGAGATTGCGCACAGTTTGGCGTCCACTCTTTCAGTTGGCGCCACGAAAGCAGTGTCGAGCGACCGACGCGCATCGTCGACCGCCGTCGAGGTCACTACTACGCTGCCGTCCCCTACTCTCTGGGACTTTATTGTGCGCCTTCGGCCGCATTGCTTGCCGCGACAGACCATGGGCCCGGCGCTTTTGCTACATGCCGCCAACGATGCCGCGGGTGGCCTGCAGCACGCGGCTGATGCGGACACGTACGATGAGGGTAACGAAGTGGTGGACTTTGGCCCGGGTGCTATCCATTTCGCGCGTATGCAGCCTTCAGGCGTCCACGAGGTGGGCCCACTTGTGTTTGAGATCGAGAGCGCCGCGAGGGTGGCGCGACCGGCTTCGTCCAACAACGCTGCGCCTAGTGCGTTAGGCTCGCACACTTGGACAGCCATCGAGAGTGCCACCGTCCGCTTCATTCGCTTTCTTGCCCTCGCGTACGGTGTGGTCGACGGCGCCGGGGGCGGGGACCTGGCGGCGCAGGGCGAGCGCATGGTTGTGATGTTGGACGATGCGCTTCTATTCCGCCTTCATCGCTTTTTGGCTTTGTTGCGCGAAGGAGGGCGCAAGCACCTTGGCGGTGGACGGAGCGTTCCTTTGTCGATGGTGTCCGTGCGCAGCATTGCCACGTCGTTGGGCTACTTCTTTGCTTTCTCCACCCGTGATTGTGCAGGAAAGACTGCTTATGTGGCGGGATGTGGCGACCGTGACGAGCCGTACAAGTCGGTGCGGCTGGCCGACCGCACGCCCGCTCAGGTTGCCAACGGCGAAGCGCATTGCGGATGCCCGCTAAAGTCCCAGGTCGTCGCTAGATGGCTACAAGGCTCCAAGAAGCAGGCGAACATATTGGGCGAGGGGTCTTCCCAGACCCCTCCTGTCACGGCGGACAACATGGTGGTGGCGTGCGACCTGGGGACAGACGGGGTCGACATTGAAGATCTCGACGAGCCGCTCACCGCGCTGCAGTACGAGCGGCTGACGGTCTATGTCATCATGGTTTTCTGCTTCTGCACTACGTCGCGGCCTGAGAACCTGTTGGGTCTCACGGCGCGCGATGTCTTGTTCCGCCCGGTCGTCGGAGAAAACGCGGCTCTTTGCCTTTGACATGAAAGTCTCGGCTCCCATTTTTGCGGTGCCCGCTGCCGGTGATCACGGGGGAGCGGGGGCGATGAGCAACGCCCCAGTGACGCATGCGTGGTGGCAGCGGCGGCTCGAGGCTTTTGTTTTGGTTTTTGACCCATTGTTGAGCGCGCGTGGCGTGGGCGGCCTCGACGGCTTTCGCCGTCGGGCCACGCAACTTTGGTCGAGTAATACGGGGAGCGTGGAGATGGTCATGCGGATGGGAGTATGGAACCCCAAATCCACGCGCTTCCTCTTTTACGTCCTCAACTAACGCTGCAGGGGGACGTTTCGAGCCCGCATCGTAGACTACTACAGAGAGGACATGCAAGACCTGGCTGGGCGTCTTGAGGAGCTGGTGGGCGATTTCATGATGTGGTATGAGGCACGCGTGATTGACTTGTACGAGGAGGGGCAGGACAAAGTTTTTTCGGAGGGTTTTGCAGTGGAGGTGGCTGCCAAGGTGATGACCATGGTAGATGTGCTCCTGCGTACGCAGGCCGGAATGATTGAGGCGGGCGTGGCATAGCTGCTGCCTTCTATGTGACTTGGTACCCGTACTTCTTCTCACCGCTCGAGGTCTGCTCGCCGGACAGCGACAACAGAGGTCCTCAAGAAGTAGTGGCAATACCCATGCGAGAGATAGATATCCTATACATGGCCTTCGCTCGCAAGCCTTTGCTTTGATCACATGCCCACGGCGCCTTCCGCCACATCGCGCCGTTGACGCTCACGCTGACGACCACGCGGGGGCGCGGCGGCAACCACCGCGGAGGTCTCACGAAGGAAGCACTTATGAGGGGGACCTATCCGGCGGCGCCCCTGACCTCCACCACGGAGGCGGCGCGTGTGGCAGTAGCGAGGTTGCGCGTCGTCGCCGCGCGGCGTTAGTATTGGACTGTCATGGCCGGAGACGGCTGGGGTGGGCTCCCGAGCCCTTTCAACCGAACACTCCGGCTGTGAGAGTGCACTTTCAGTGCCACAGCCGCACCAGCGGTATGGCTGGACACACGCAGCATCGATTCGCGCGTCATGCCCGCACCCTACGCCCCTCCCCCGCTGGCGGTTCCGCCCGCGGGCAGCGAGCATCTGGCACTCACGCTCGCCGCGCCAGCGCTGCAACGGTGCTGCCTCTTGTCTTTGGACCTGACCTTCTTGAGTTAGTGTTGTAAGACTGTGCGGCTGTCGCGGCGTCCTGGGCGCTGGGACCGCACCAGGCCGACGCGTGCGGCGGGCCTGCAGCGAAGATTTGCTGCCCGCGGCCGCGGGCGTCCTCCGGCGCGTCGCCGCGCATACATCTTCCCCCCGCACCCTCCCATTTTCATCCCATTTAATTGTGGCTACATCGCGCTGGCGGCGCCGGGTGCGCTGCGCGGCCGCAGCGGCCGCCACAGGCTGCCGCCACGCCCGTGCGGCTGAGCCGGACGGCGTCGTAACAGCCGGCTGCCAGCCCGGGAGGACGGTGAGGCAGAAAAAACCACCAACGCAACGGTGTCAGCGCCGGCCACACGAAAGTCGGGCCGCCCGCCAGCACTTATTGCCGCCTCCGCCGCAGCGTCCTGGTGTGACCGCTGTCCGGGACGTCCCGGCGCCCTTGAGCGCACGTGCCGGACGTCGACGCAGCTCATGGAGCCGCGGAGCGCCGTTTACCGCGAAGCGGCGCCGCCAGTGGGCGGGACGGCGGTGGCGGGGCGCGCCACCCTCCGGCCGCATCCGCTTCCCCCCCTGCTGCTGCTACTGTGCCGTTGGCCGTCATGTCAGCGCCACATTGTCGCGGACCGCCCGCTAAGCGCATGCCCCGCGTGTTGAGGTCGTCGCGAAGGAGGCACGACTGCTTGTAGCATCTACAAGCCGTCAAGACCGGCGTCATCTGAGGGCCGTCGTCGTGTACAGAAGCCCCACTAGTCAGGAGCAGTCGGAAGAATGAATGTCTGGGAAGGGTCCTACTTTGAAAAAAGGCACGCTATTCGATGGAGCAACTGGCTGACAATCTTACTTTGTCGATGGGCCTGGGATTCGTCCCCTCCTCGAAGCGCACGAGCAGCAGCATTCGTCTCTGTTTCCCTTTCCCCTGGTTGAAACCATGACGCGGGGCGGCCGACGGCCGAGCACGAGCACGCTTTCCCCCGAGGAGCGGGCTGCGCTGAAAAGGGCACGGAATACGGTTTCTAGGCGCGCGTCTCGCGCGCGCCAAGCGGCGACCACGCAGGTACGTCGGCTGGCTCACGCCGGCATCATGGGTCCCCTGATGGGCGCTACGTGCCCGCCCCCCCGCCCCCCGGCTTCTACTTCGAGCCTCGCCACCGGATCCCAACCCCAACCCATTCATGCTGCTGAAGACCCCTCTATTCGCTGCGGTGACGCCTACGTCGATATCTTTGGCAATGACCGCGAGAAGCTCCGATGGCTCTGTGGGAGGCACGGGTGATCACAGCAATGTTAAAATCTGTTCTGTGAGCTGCGGTGAGCTGCCGTCAGTTTCTGTGAGCGTTTCTCGGATCGGATCATGCTTTGGCGAGGCGCCATACTTCCACGGTGGGGGGAGGCTTGAAGGCACTCCCGGACAGAGTGTCAGATCGCGTCCATCCACTGACACTGTCTAGTTCACCGGATTGAACATCTGCGTTTCGGTACCTGCCTACAGCTGTCCCCCATCGTGTTTAAGTCATTGAGTGTCAGGTATACTTCCACGCCGCGATTCCGGATCGCGACGGAGTAGTGCTTAAACTGCAATTCGTTTTTTTTTTCGGAGCGAGCAGAGGCCGCTCGTCGCAGAGGAGCACGCCTTGCCGAATCGACTCCCGTCCCAGGTTGGCACCATGATAGGGACCAAGCGTGGTACCACCGCTGGGCGCAGGAATCGCACCGCCCGTGGCCTCAGGCCTGGTGCCGCGACCGGTACGGACTGTGAAGCTCATGTCACGCTCTCTAAGGTGTCTCCTTTACGCGACACAGCTGGCCCTTGACGAAAGCATGATAAGCTTACGCTATGGTTGACTATGGGTACTAGACGCCCATTCCATCAGTACGCCCTCGTCACTGAATCACTGTCAGAAGTTGAGAATTCCGATCAGAAATTGACATTCCCTTGAGAGCACGAAGCAGCAGAAGACGTTGTTACTCCTTCTACTTCTCCCCGCCGTCACTCGCACCCACGTCACCATCGGCACCCAAAACGTTCAGACCACAGGCAGACACATGCCCTCGAAGAAGATAATTCGAAGCCGCGTCTGTGCATATAGTTGGGCGTGTAGTAGATCCTGCCCTCACAGCCGACGGGGTATAACCCCGTCGGAAAACCCAGCACAGGACGCGGAACGCTACGCCAGAGCCACAACGCGAACGCCGGGATCACTGGGCGCGAAGCGCACAAAAACGACGGAAGTAACGCAAACGCAACGATGATTTATTCGAACACGCACGATGACCCGAAAGCGTACGCTCATATACCCTCCAAAACAAGACGCAGGACGTGCAAGATCCCGACCCCCTGGCGCTACCATAGGGGGACCGGTACCCAACGGGCCACGGTCTCAGGCCCGGGCCTCTAGTGGCCCCTGCCCAGCATCCCTGACAGCCCTTCCACCGGAAGGGAACCCCCGCCCGTCTCGGGCGGAAGCAGGAAAGTCACTAAGACTTCCTAGATCTCAGGATTTACCCAAAATCAATACCTCGGGACTTATCCCAAGATTTTTCAATTTTCCCGGATAGAGTTCCGGTGAGATTTTATCCCTGGTCGAGATCATATCTCGGTCCGGCTTACGCTCGGATTGCGGAAGCTTCCACAAGCTTCCCGGTCTCCCCAGAGGGCCCGGATTCGGGAAGACGTATGTCTCCCTTGTGTGTGTCAGACCCCCCCCAGGGGGGCCCGATCGGGTATTCCCCGCCTCACGCCCGTCTGGAGGGGTCGTTTCATGAGTGGCCCTGGGGCTCCCTGGACACCCCCCTAAGGGGGTTGTCCCACGCTACCCCGCCTAGGGGGGTGTTGCGTGACTGGTCACGACCCGTCCCCGGCTCATGCCGGGGGGTCGTGTCACCACTGACAGGGGGTTTCCCCAACAAGGCGCACCCAACAGGCCACACCAGGACAGCCTGCCCACCGAGGACCTTTACAACGCGTCTTGTTGCCGCACGCCCTGCAGTTGTTGTTGTTTTTGACCGCGGCTTTACGGACACGGACTGTCTCGTCATAAACGCCTCAATTCTCCTCTCCTGAGTCCTTCTTGTGGCGGTCTGCGGCACGGGCGGCCGCCGCGGCTGGGTTTTTGGCGTTTCGAGCTAGGAGGTCCAACGGGGAGTGCAGAATATGGCGCTTCACCGTCGCCGTTCCCCCAGACATATTCTCTTTGACTACGGACGCACGCAGGGTTGGTGCCTCAATGACTGTCATATCCGCCCCCGTGGTCTATTCGTTCAAAATAGTGCGGGGAGTGTCCAAAAAGGCCGACTCGCGGCAGCTCCGCATCACAATCACCGGGTCGAATGGGCTCAACGCGCAGCAGCGAAAGACGCCGCGGATATTCTTCTGGGTGAATTACAGCCATTGGGCGGTGCACGCGGCGGCCAGCAGCGAGTCACGCGCCGACGCCCCTTGTAAGCGAAGCGTCAAAAACAGACTGATCTCTCCGACCGACCGCCCAAGTCCTCAAGCACGCGAGGTGCGCCTCGTAAAATGATTGATTGAAGTGAGAGGAGGTTGGGGCGGGAAAGAACGGGAAACACCCATCTTGAGAGCAGACTCAATCGGCGCAATCACCTTGTGGGCGCCCAGTTGGTCTCCAAAGAGGAGCACCTCGCGGAAAGAGTTGCGTACACCTCACTCTCGAGCGATCTAGACGACCAAAACACGGAAGGTAGCCGCGTTCAGGAAGCCCGTGCCGGTCAAGAACTATGACCGTCGCCACGACCGCTGGATGGCCGGCGGGGCCTCCTTCACGGCGAACGCGACGTCACCGTTGGCAGCCTCGTCGAACCGGCCTTTCCAGGAGTACACGCTGAAGAAAACAGCTCGGTTGGCGGAAATGAAAGTCAGCAGGGAGGCCACCGTGTTAGAGCGCGTGAAGCTGATGATTGACCGGTCCTTGTTTCGATTGTGGACACGCTCCGTCGTCATTGTTCCACCCCACATCACGACCCGCGTCTCGGAGTAGTTGATAACGGCTTCAGCTTGGAGAGGGTGTGAATCGAGGATACAGCGACAGCTGCTCGCAGAAGCCTCGCACATCCTCATGCACTTCGGGACCCGCCTGCTGCTCCGAAAGAGTCTTACACGCTCGCATACTCAACTGGTTCCAGTGGCTTGTCACACACCGCCCCACGAACTGGGTCGATGCGTCCATACCACAGCGGTTCTTGAAAACCTCGGCAATTTGGCGGTCCGAGAGGGGGACGCTATTCACCGAGAATGTTTGCACCACTCCGAGGAGAGCCTCTTCCGGCACCCAGGTCAACAGGCGATTGTCGTGTTGACGGACGGCGCCGTCTCGTTTACGATAGTAAGCCTTGTACAGGGCGGCATCAGACAGGCCAAGCGCCGCAGCCACAGCACCAATAGCCGACTTGAGGGAGGCGCTGGTGGCCAAGGCCACACCGGGCAGAGGGACAGCGTCAACGGCCCTCATGGTTGGGCGGGGTGACGAGGGATGTAGAGAGGAAGCGCGCACTTTTCGTGTACTAAGGCATCCGCCGTTTATCAAATTCTGACCAGATTTGTCCATTTCTGACAGTGACTCTTCAACTTGAGAAGCAGGCTCGCGCGAAAACAACACGTGTAAGACATTTTTGCTCCATGCAGGCACCCAGTCGAAGATCGATAACGTTTCCACGCACTGATGCATGCCCTCATATGGCAGAAAGACATGTGAAGCGGGCAGTACAGCGGGTGGGTGCGTTGAGGTTCTATTGTAGAGCTGGCGCGAGCCGTAAGGGGGCAGCCTGATAAGACCCAAGCGCCCCCACGCTCTTAGCACCCGCAGACACCCCCACTCCCAGCATGCATGCACACATCACGCACCTCCGCGGGCGGAGGGCGCACGGGCCACGAGCACACACGCTCACAGCCCCTCAAAATCCCGACCATGCACCTCG
>Ga0115030_1000772_pt1 | contig 13780 bp, 7 predicted proteins | sample SidtaG_4_FD_87174 | JGI IMG/M metagenome (GOLD analysis project Ga0115030, IMG submission 87174) | Marine algal microbial communities from Sidmouth, United Kingdom - Sidmouth_Male1 metaG | ecosystem: Host-associated > Algae > Red algae > Unclassified | place: Sidmouth, United Kingdom | collected... | reverse complement strand
TGGCGCGCGCGCACGCGCGCGCGCGGCTGCGGCTGCGTCGGGCACGGCGCGGCGCGCGTCGCGCGCCGCCGCGCGGGGCGGCTGCGCGGGCGCCGACGCGGCGGCTGGCCGCCGCGCGGGGCGGCGTGCCCCACGGGCGGGGCGGCGCCCGCGCGGGCGGCGCCCGCGCCCCGCTGGGTCCACGCAGCCGCCCGCGCGGGCTCCGCGACGGCCGCCGCCGGCGTGGCGCCGCGGCGGGCGCGCCGCCGACGGGTCGGGGCGGCCGCGGCGGCGGCGGCGGGCGCCGCGGCGGCGGCGGGCGCCCCCGCGGCGGCGCCAAGCGGTATAGACTGGAAAAAAAAAGGTATTTGGGCCGACCCGCCCGCGCGCGCGCACCGCCGGCGCCCGTCGGCTGTGTCTGCCGCGCGCGCCCTCCACCCCCCGCGCCGTCGCCGCGCCCACCCCCGCCGAGCCGCGCGGGGCGGGCGGCGGCCGCCGCCTCAGCGGCGGCGGACGCGCTTGGACTTGCGGGCTCGGGCCGCCGCCGCCGCGGCGGCGGCGGCGGCGGCGGCGGCGGCCGCCGCCTTGGTCGGCCGCCCCCGCCCGCGCTTGACGGGCGGCGGCGTCGGCGGGGAGTCGCCCTCCTCCTCGTCCGCGTCCTCCTCGCTCTCCCCGCCCGCAGCGTCGTCATCCCCGTCATCGTCCTCGTCCTCCCCCCCGCCGTCGGCGTCGCCGCCGTGGACGCGGTCGGCACCCTCCTCGGACGACGTCGCCTTGGCGCCCCCGACCTCCTCGTCGACGCCGCCGCTGCCGCTGCCGTTGCCGCCGCCGCGGCCACGCACCTCGTCCTCCTCGGCCGACATCTCGGTGCCGCTGTCGGGCAGGTGCGGCGCCGCCGCCTCGACGCCGAGCTTGCGGTGGCGCTTGCGCGCGTTGCCGATGCGCGGGGACGTGCTCTCCCGCACGGGGAGGAGCTCAAAGGGCGCCCCGTCGCGGAGGAGGAGCGTCAGCTGCTCCACGTCCCCGTCCTCATAGTCGACACGGTACACGCCGCGGGTGGGGTGGAAGGCGACGGCGGTGCCCTCGTACCACCCATCGTCCCACTCAACGCGGAGGCGGCGGCCGACTTTGGCGCCCCGATCCTGCCCGCGCCCGCGGCGGAGCAGCTGGTAGACGGGGGGGGGGGGGGGGGGGGGGGGGGGGGGGGGGGCAGCGGGCCTGGCGCCGCCGCTGCTCCCGCGCGTACCGCGCGTCGGCCCGGCCGCTGCCGACGCCGCCGTTGCGCCAGCGGCGGGCCCGGCGCCACTGGCGCGCGTAGCAGCAGCCGCCGCCGCCGCGGCTTTGGCTATGGCGTCGGCTTGGTCTTCGGCGGCCGTCGCTTCCGCGTCGGCCACATCCGCGTCGGCGGCCGCTGTTGGCTGCACGTCGTCGAGTGGCAGCAGCTCCATGTCGCCCGTTTCGAGCACCACCTCGTACAGACGGCGGCCGCCTCCGCCGCCCGCGCCGCCGCCCGCGCCGCCGCCCGCGCCGCCGCCCGCGGCCGTCGTTGCGCCCGACGCGCGACGTTTGCGGCTCTTTCCCGCGGCCGCCCCCCCTTCCCCCCCCCTTTCGCTCCCGCCGCCGCCGCCACTGCCACCACCGCCGCCGCCACCGCCGCCGTCGCCGCTGGCGCGCAACGCCGCCGCCGCCGGCGGGAGCGCCTCCCCCCCCGCCAGCTCCCCAACACGCCCCGTCGCCCACACGCCCGGGCCGACGCGCAATTTGATGCGCCCCCCCCAGCGGGCGTACCGCCCCGCCGGTGGGCGCACGTCCAACCACCCGCGACACACCTGGCGGCCCGCCCCGCAGCGGCAAACAACCGACTCGCCGGCGGCGCCCCGGGCGCCAATCGAGTGAAACGGCGCGTCGACGGTGATGGGCCCCCCAGACGGGATGTCGGCGAGCGCAAAGAGCGCGAGGCGGGGCTCCCCCGTCGCCCCGTCCGTCCACACCTGTACCTCGGCGGTCGGCGCGCAGGAGCTGTTGACAAAGCGGGTGTAGTTCCCGGCCACCCGCGCGTCGATGGCGAGGGCGGGGGTGAGGCGCAAGCGGTACGAGGTATCGGGCGCCCGGACGTCATCGCTGTCGGTACTGTCCACATGTCCCTCGTTGCTGTCTTTGGTGCCCGCGGGGCTGCTGCTGGCGCTCGGCGGTGCCGCGGCGGCGGCGGCGGCGGCCAGGGCCGCTGCGGCGGCGGCGGCCGCCATTACAGACGAGGCGGCGGCGGCCGCCATTACAGACGAGGCGGCGCCACCCTCCTCGTCGCTGCTGCTCGCGCCCGCCGCCGCTTGCGCGACCCTCGCCGCGTCGACCACGCCGTCCGTGCCGTCGGCCGACGACATGCTGCTGTCACCGACGAGCTCATTCGCATCGCCGTCCCGTCGCCGCCGCCGCCGCCGCTCCCGCTGCCGCAGCCGCTCGCCCGCTGGTGTCGCGGCCACGGCCTCCTCCCCGTCGGCAGTGTTTCCCGCGCCCGGCGTCGCTGCCGCCACCGCGCCGCGCCCCGCCCCTCCGTGGTTTTGGTCAGGCAGCCCCGGCGGCGGGGGCGCCCCGCGCCACGCGATGATGTCCCCCACGTACTCGCCGATAAAGGTGCCGGCCGCGATGGGCTCGGTGGCGACCAGCCCCCACCCCACATCGCCGTCAGAAGTCCACTCGGGGGCGATTTTGGCGCCGGGCCGCCGGTGAAAGGGCGTGTTGGCGCACGCAGAGCCAGCGGGGCAGGACCCGGGGTCGCACGTGAAACGGCCGGCAACGTTGACACACGAAGGACCGACACAGACCTCGGGGCGGGTGACGAGCGGCGCCGGCACAGGTGCCGCGGGTGTGAGTGCCGCCGTGCCCGCCGCTTCGCCAGCTGCCGCCGCCGCCGCCAATGTCCCAGGAGCTCTGATGCCGCCAGTCACCCGCGGCGAAACACCCTGAGGGGTGGTCGCACCGGCCGACGCTGCCGATGCGGCGGCGGCGGGGGTGTTCTTAGCAGTCGGCGGCGCCTTGCACGCACATACCGGAATGGCGGCGGCCGGCAGGCGGGTGGGCGTCGCCGGGTGCCCCGCCGGCCATCGGGAGCGGTGGAGCCACTCAAAGTCTGGCAGCTGCTCGCCCTCCTCTGCCTCAATGGAGGCGACCGGCTTGGGCGGCGGCAGCCCCGCCGCTTCTGCCGCCGCCTCTGCCGCAGACACCGCCGCCACCTCCGCCATGGCTTTGTGTACGCCCCCCGCCCCCCGCCGCAGCTCCGCCATGTGGAGCGGGGGCGCCTCCCCCGCCGCCACCCGCTCGTCGACAATGGTCTGCCACGTCGGCTCCCACCACCCTGGCGGCGTCGCAGGCGGGGTGCCGAGGTACGCCGCCGCCTCTGCAATCCCCCGCCGCAGGCGCGGGTGGGATTCCCCAAACTCGTCGGCGCGCTGCTTGAGGCCGTCAATGTATTGGATGACGCCCCCGACCTTGACGGCGGCGACCTCGTACGTGCCGAAAAACATGACCGTCATCCACCCGCGGCCCGTCGGGAGCGTCAGCTGCGGCCACAGCGTGGTGACGGCGGCTTCGGGGACGACCTGCGCGGGCGCGGCGGGCGCCGGGGGCGTCAGCACCCAGACGACGCGGGACTTCACGGCGCGGACTTCGAGCGCCGACGGTCGGCGCGGGGGCGCCACATCTTTGGGCGCGTTCCACCACCGCGGCGCCGGGTAGATGCCGCCACGGGCCAGAAATTCGGCCACCTCTGTTAGCCCGTCCAGGAAGGGCTTGCGCCGCGACGAGGTTGCGTACCCCCGCACGAGCCCTTCGACAAACGACGCCGAGTCGGCGTTACGGTTGATGGCGGCGACCTCATGTGTGCCAAAATACATGATGACCGTGTCGGACGAGGGAATCGCCAGCTGCGCCGCGAGCATCTCCCCAAACGTGACGACGCCGTATGTGTGGGGAATGAGCTGCACGGGCCACCACGGGTGGCCGCGCACCTTGGCCCAGATGACGTGGAGGGCCTCAGCGCGGGGTGCGGCTTCAGTGAGGCGGGCGAGAAGGGAGGGCGATGGGGAAGCGGCCTCCCCGGGAGGGCTGGAGGATGGGCGCCGGCGTGACATGATGGGTGGGGGGGGGGGCAGAAACTAGCAGGATGTGGGGCGATACAAAAAGACAGTGACAGTGACGCAGATTGTAATGGCAGAGTAAAAGAAGGCGGAGCGGGCGGTGGTCAGGGCTGGCGACGAGCGACAGTCGTAGTTGTCGGCGACCCGCCACGAAATGGCGGGAAGGCGACACCAACACGTCTGCTGCCGCACCGCCCGCGGGCACCGATCACTTTCAAGCCCGTACAAAGAAAGTAACAGTACGTCAGACGGCACTACCACCCGCGAGGGAAGACGGCGAGGCGGGTCGTGGCGACGGCGCGGCTGCCAGCGCGGTGCGTGTGGTGGGTTGGGCAAGACGCGGTCGACCGGTGCGAGGGGTGTCCGCACTTTCGTGCCGATCCACCAACGCCAAGGTCGATTTGAACAGGAGAGGAGGCCACCATAGTAGCCCTCCCCTACTGTGCTATATTCCGCACGGCGTGCCCACGGGCGCCCGAAGAAGCGGGACTTCCTGCCGCACGTCGCGCAGGCCCGTTCGCGGCCCGACTTTATGGCAGCCGCTGGAGTCCCGACGGCTCCTCAACCGCCCGCTGTTCCGCCTACAACGGCGTGGGGGTGCCGCTAAGCGGGGATGGCACTGTGCTGCCGTTAGGAGCGGCGGTCCACGCTTTGGTCGCACGACGCTGATGCACTTCGGCCGTTTCCAATGGCTCTCCGTGTGCATCGCATGATCGAGGGAGAGAAGTCTATGCTGCTACATAGACGAAAGAAGCGTGACTGAAAAACACTGTCGGGTGCATCCTTGTTGATCTGTTTCTCTCGTCAGCGACGTTCGTATGTCAAGAGACTTTGTATCAATATCGCAGTGCCTGTGGGGGTCGTGTGAACGTCGTACTGTTTGTTTTATAAAGCTGGTATTCAAGCGTTGTAACTGAATTATATGCGCAGTCTTAAAGGACACTACAGGCAGCCTTGTTATGGACGCTTGCTTGTGTCACTGCACGAGCAGTGGCAGGAGGGTGGGCGGCCACGCACAGGTGAATATGTCAACATGGCTTCTTGCAGAGGATATCACGATGGTACCGTGAGAAGATCCCCACCATTCAGAGACGTAGGAAGGCGGTGCATGGCAGACTGTTTTGAACAAGTTGCGATCCTGTGGGGCACAACGCGCAGCCTCACTTATCCTAACGAGCCCTACCATTCTTCCATCATATCTTTTTGCAGAGGTAGGCCTTGAATGTGTCGGAGCCGCTTTTTTTTTCCACGGCGGCCGCTGTGAGTGCCCGCCGCTCAAGCCACACTGTGGTGGTGGGTGCCAGGCGTATCTGTGCGCGTCAGGACGGACGAGGGGGACGCACACGGGGGGGGGGCATTTGGAAAGCCCACACCAGGTGACATCCGGCGAGGTCATTCTTGAGGGGACTGACGCCGGGCTTTGGCTGTTTCTTCTCTCTGCTTGGAAGCAACTCGCTCGACCTATCCTGCTCTCTCAATCCTGGTCAAGCTCACAGAAGGCGGGCTACTTGTGATTTTTTTTTCGTGACACCTCCCAGCCCACCCACTACCTCGGAAGGGCTGATCTCCGGCGGCGACGGACGCTTCTGCTGAACGCCACTCCTCCGCCCCCTCCATGCTATTGGCGCTTGTTGCCTCCTTTGTATCTGCCGTCGGAGCTGCAGGCCGTTGCCGTCCACACCCGTCGGCACCGACATCGCAGCGTTCCATGCGCCGACCTCCCGGCTGCCCTCCCTCTCTGCCGCGCTCGCCGGGACGACCATGTCGGCGTCGCCTCGCCCGCCGCACCCGCCTGTGCTTCACGCATCCCTGCAATGTCCCAGCAGCGGCCGCGTCCATAGCTCGGGCGCCTGCACCGGTCGCCGCCGTGCCACGGCGCCGCAGCCTCGATTCGATACGGGGACCGCCGGTTGAGGCACATGCCGCCGCGGCGCCACGCGCACCTCTAGCAGTTGCCGCCCCCGTTTTCGCCATAGGCGGGGCCACGGGACCACCCGCCCCCGCCGTTGTCGGCGGTGGCGGCAGCGGCCGACCAGGGAGGCACTCTGTGAAAGGCGCACGTCGGTTGCGAGACCGCCGCGCTACCGCCGACTATACTCACCGCGGGGTGCGAGGGACGGCAGAGTGGGGACAACGGCATGTCTGGGTGTGTCGGCGGCCGCCACAGCAGTGGAAAGCCGGCGGGGGGTGCTGCTCTGCGCTGGGAGCGTCGCAGGCTTCGGGTGGCCACGGCGGTATTGCAGTCGCCGCTACGTCGAGTGCGTCGGTGCTGTGTCGGTGGGCCGGCGGCAGATGCACCATGTTTGAACGCAATCAAACTGGCCCACTATGGTCAGCTGCCGAGCACCCAGACTCGCGTCCACCGAGGCGGCCACCGCCCGGCGAGAAGAACGTTCCCACGCCCATCTACTCACATGCCCCCAAGTAAACGCCGCTGCCTGGCGTCTCCTCACTCGCCATCCTGACCACCCCCCGCACGACCAGCGCGCGCACGAGCGTGCCCGGCGCGCAGGCCGGGGTGGTGCACAAGAAGGAGTTATCGTCGGCCATCACCGCCCGCATGTTCGTGGACGGCTTGCCGCCGAGCGTCGGGGTCGCCGCCGTTCCAAGACCGTCCCCCCAAAATATGACCGTGTTTCCACTGCGGATCAGAGCCCGACGCGGGATGACCGCAGCCACCGCCGGCGGTGCGCTCGAAGCCTCCCGGGCATGACGGGCACGTTGGAAGCGGCCCACGGTTGGCTGCGTCCGGGTGCCGAGCAGCCCGTTGTTCACCGTTGGCAGGAGCAGGAGGATGCTACTGTCCGTTGGCAGGGTGAGGACGGTCACGGTGCGGCCGTCCGAGGTGATTACCGCACGAAGTGTCAGCCCCAGGCAGCTCGAGCGGATCAACTTGGAGACGAGCATGTCGCGCTTCAGTGTCCCGCACCAGCGGGGTCCCATGCACTCTACGACGCCAATCTGGGACGCCACTGCTTCTTGCGCTCTTGATCGGTGTGCTCACATCTGCTTTCCGCTGCCGACGGCGCTGTACCGGCGGCGGAGGCCGCCGCGCCGCCCGTGGCGGCAGTGGCGGTGGCGGACATGGTGGGCGCGGGGGGCGCCCCCGCGAAGGGGTGGTTGGGTGGGGAGGACGGGTAGACGCGGCTGACGCGCCGGCGCGGGGAATCCGGTGGGTGCGAGGATCGCGGGCTGGCAGCGGCAGACGACGCCAGGCGCGCGTACCTGCAAGTGTCTTCAGCGTCACGACGTTTGTTTTCGAGTGAACTGAATGTCAATGCGCCTTCGCAAAAATACCCGGGACTTGCGAATAGTCAAAACTGTTTTCACACCATGCAAAATAGAACAGAGCACAATAAACCAGCTTGGAGCGTGCGCCACGACCAGACACCCCGGACAAAGATCGTCTACAGGGGATGGCTCGAATCCTGCATGCTTTTGAGGAGCTATCTGGCAGTAGAGAAGCGCCAACAAGCGCCATGCAAGAAAAAAACACATAGGGAGAATGCCCCTGAGTTGCTTGTTCATCTGTGAAAGAGGTAGAAAAAAGCAACCAGGCACAGTCGTGTCGCGGCCGTCGATGTCCGTCTCGCGTCTTGCTATCTGAGGAAGCACAATCGGATGTATTCATGACGACTGTCAGCCTCCGATTCTAGGCTTCTTATTGGCCCTTTCGGCCGGTGCTGAGAGTGGCTCCGCCGACAGACCGGCGGACCCCGCCTCGACAGATCGGCTTCGCCCGACGCGCTCTCGCCCCGTCCCAGACGCAGACGGCGGGCAGTGGGCTGGCCGCCTGGAGCCATGGTGTCCAACAGCACAGGGCAACGAGTGTGCGCGTCACGCAGGTGGGTGGGGAAGTGAGAGGAGGCAAGGGAGGGGAGGGAAAGGAAGGAAAACTGCTGCACTCGCTGGAACCGAGACGACGGTCGTGGCCACAACGGTGGATGATATGGAGTTCCACCTGCGCCTTTTCGAGCCAACTGGACCTCAGTAGCCGGGCCTCAGAGGGACGGGAGGCACGGCTGTCTCTCCTCCAAACTGGGGTCAGCCGACCGCCTGGGGAGGCTGGCTTCTGTCGTGTTGAGAACGAGACAGAAGGACGTCGCCGTGCTCATGCAGTCACGTGAACAGCATGTCTGTGTCCGTGGAGCACGCAATACGGATGAGCGCGACGCAGAACCGAGTGCAACCAAAGCGGGAGACGTCAGGCAGTCTCATGAGTCCTTGACATCGCCGAATCAGCGACGCTCATGATGACTTTTGTCTATTTTTTTCTTTGTAAAGAGCCTGTTGAAGCGCTCCGTTCAGTCACCAGTCCACGAAATCTGGCTCGAACACATCGGAATCGCCGCTGTAAGGAGCCCTCGTGATTTGTCACTCTCTCCATGATTGCGTACGACCCCAGTACACATACGCAGTTTTCGTATGACAAGGCCATTGTTGCCATTGACCTTGAGCAACACTAAATCGTCGTGTGCTCATTCGCCGGAGTCCAATCGTGGCAGTCAGCGGCAGCGTCGCCCCAGCCTTCAGTAGTTGCCCACCGCTGTTGGCTGTTCAACGCGGCAGACACCACGGGTTCCGCAGAGCCATACGTGGCGCCCACGGTCGCCCACGATCGTACTGCCGTCAAAGGCGTCACCGGCCGCTTCGACGCGGACACGTCGACATCCGCGGCCGACCGTCTCGCACCCCGCCAACCGTGGTGCGACTTTGCCCTCCACGTGGCCACTGCCGCCGACGCGGTGGTGCTGGTGTTTGGGTTGCTGAATGGCAGGTCTCCCTGGGCCGCCGGCGTCGCGGTCAGCCATAAGCTGCTGGTCACCAGCGTCGGCGCTGACGCGGCCCACCACGGCGCCGCGTGGGCGGCAGCCAGCCGGTCCGTGACAGACCTGCAGGCAGCAGGTGCCCTCGTTGGCAATAACCCCTTGTTGTTTGAGCGGTCGCAGGAGAATGGTAGAAAAAGCTGAGTCAGCTGCTGCGCAGACATGCGAGAGTGCCCGATCATGAACAGCCCGCGTGCAGTCTTTCTCCAATGCTTGGCACCTTCGTTCAAAGCAGGTACTATACAGCGGTTTCTCGCGATAAGATCGGGGGTGATTTTGCAAGGCCCTTGCAGTTGGTAATATTTACCCCCCTTGACCACCTGGAAACGCAGATCATTTCGGAAACAATCCCAATGTCGGCGATCTTATGGCGAGAATTCACTGTAGCCCTGGTTGTCGTGCGGAAGGCACCAGTCGTGCGGAAGGCACAGCTCCATCGCCACTCACGGTAACGCAAGGCTGTCCTGTTGGCAGACACCCTGCCCATGAAAGCATCACAGCAATGGACAAAGACTGTATCAGTCTCTCAGTGTATTCGATGAGAGATTGGCTTGTGTTCGAAGCTTTTCCGCTGTCCAAGCCAAGGAACGGAGCCCTGCTTCCAGGGGCTTCTGATGATGGGGGGGCTACTGTACCAGGTGTTTGCATGCCTCCGTCACCCCCTTCTCACAAAGAAGACGACCGGATACTCCTTTTTATACTGAGTAAATACTGGCGATGGCCAGAAGCAGCCGTCGCCGGGTCCTGCCCCCCCCCCTTCTCTCGCCCCGTCGCAGCCGCTGGCGTGTCGGCCGCCGGTCGCGACGGCGCACGCGCAGCGTGCGGGGCCTGCCGCGTGCCTGCCCTGTCTGGACGGGAATCCGTCGTGGCGGCGCGCTGCTCCCTGATCCGTTGCTCTGTCTCTTTTCCTCCCCTGTTTTCTTTTCCCTTCCACCCCCACCCCCATCCCCCCTCCCAGTCCCCCCCCGCCTCGCGGTGTATCCTGGGCCACCCGATATTCTTGGCGGTCTCCCTAGTGCGCGGGTGGGCGGCGGTGGGGGGGACGCACCGGTCGCCTGATCGAGGCGTCGTCACGCACCGCCGGGGACGGCCCGCTGGGATCCCCGCCCCCCCCCATTTTTACTCGTGTTGACGGCGGCCGGGAGGTGGCTACCAGTGGCTTTCTCTGACCTTTTTGTGCCTTGGCGCTGTGGCTGGGGGGCTCGGATCCCACGCTACAGGAGCGACGACCGCGACGAGGCTGACGGCGGAACCCCGCCTTCGGTGCGAGGATGCGCTCTATGGACGCTTCCGGTGATGACGGTGCGACCACGTCGGCGGGCGGTGCCGGCGGCGACGGTCAGGCGGCGGCTGCCGGGGGCGGCGTGGCAGCCCTCTCCCCCATGGAGGTCGCCCACCACTTTGCCAACATTTACTACGATGCGATGGCCAACAGGGCGGACCAGTTCCCGTCATTTTACAAGGCGCACTCCTCCTTCCACCACGACGGCACTGGGGCAGCTGGCGGCGGCGCGTCCGTGGCATTTGACGGGACGGCCGGCGGGGATTCAATGGAGGCGATTGGGGCGGCGTTGGGGGGCCTCCGCCACGTCGGCGGCGGCGGCGTCGCGTCCATTGAGGAGCTGACCGCCCAGCGCTCGATCAACGAGTCGGTGTTGGTGATTGTGCGTGGCGTTTTCACGTTTGGTGGGGGGAGCGTCGCCGCGAGCGGCAATGGCGGACGCACGGGGGCGGTCGTGGCCAATGGCGGGGTGATGGTGAGCAATGGCCACGCGGGCGCCTCGTCGTCTTCTTCCTCGGAGGGCGACGTCGCGTCTGTGGCGCAGCCGTTTGTCCAATCGTTTGTGTTGGCCAAGCAGGAGAATGGGTATTACGTGCACAATGACGTGCTTCAGTACCTGCCCTTGTCGGCGTCGGCGTCGGTGTCGGCGGGTCCGTCGCCCGCGGCGCCGGCGCCGACGCCGGTGGCCGACGTGCCGATGCTCACGTCGCCGACTGCGGATGCCGGGTCGGTCGGCGAAGTGGTGGCGGCGGCGGCGGCAGTTGCGGACGCGGCGCCCACTGCCGAGGCCGAGGCCACCCCAACCGTGGCGGCGGCGGCGCCGCCGACGTCTGGGGAATCTCAGTCTGCCGCCACGTCGTCGACGCCGGCGGCGCCCGAGCCGACGTCTGGGGTGGTTGGTGCGCCGACGCCGGACGCCTCCTCTGTCGGCGCGATTGAGGCGTCGGCGGTGGCGGTTGTGGCTGAAGCGGCGCCCGTCACTGCCGCTGACGCTGCCGCCACTCCGGCTGAGGCACCTCCTTCGACGGCGGAGGTGCCTGCGGCGGCGGTAGCGACGGTGGCGACGACTGAGGAGGTGGACGTGGTTGCTCCCGCCCCTGCGGCACCTCGCGGCTCGTGGGCGGCCATTGTCGGCCGTGGGGGCGGCGGCGCGCCGTCCGCACCGGCGGTGACGCCGGGCGTGTCGGCGGCGGCGGCGCCCGCCCCCGCGGCGCGGACGTCGGCCGCGCGAGTGGCAGCGTCGGCAGCGGCGGCGGGCAAGGACGTTGGCGTCAAGGGGCCGTCCCCGGCGACCTCGTCGACGTCTGTCGATGGCAAGGCCGCGCCGACGGCGGCGATGGCGGCGGGCGGTCTGGCGACGGTCGGGTCGGCGACGGTGGGCGCCCCGGAGGGTGGCCGCGGTGGCGGATCGGCGGGCGGTCCGCACCGGTCGGGCCACCGCGGCGGCGGGGCGGCGGGTGCGGCGGCGGTGGGCGGCCCCGGCGGTTCTCCCGCGCCCTACCAGTGCTCCCTGTACGTGACGTTCCAAGCCGCGGCGGACGTCCGCTCCATCTTCACGACGTTTGGGCGGATGGTTGCGTTTGACTCCATCTCCCCCGGCCGCGCATACGTGCAGTACGACAACACTGCCGCGCCGAGTGCGGCGATCACCGCGTTTTCGGAGTACAAGGACGCGACGCGGCAGGCGGCGATCGCCGCTCGCGATGAATCAGCTGCTGCCACCGCTGCCGCGTCTGCGGCGGCGGCGGCCGGTGGCGTCGCGCCACCGGCGCCGGCGTCGACGCCGGCGCCGGCGCCCGTGGTGTCGGTCTACAACAACGCTGTGTATACTGTGATGATGCGGCGGCAGCCGGGGATGTACAACTCCAACTACCACGGGAACAACCACCATCCGTCGGCGGGCGGCCGGGGGGGGGGGGCGAGCCCCTACCGTGGAGGGGGGGGCGCTCGGGGGGGGGCGCGCGCGCCGGGAGGGGGGCGCGGGGGGTCTGCCTCCTCTCGGGGCAGGGGCGGTGGTGGGGGATCAGGGGGTGGTGGCGGCGGTGGTGGGCCGCCGTCGGCGTCGGCGAGCCGCGCCTGAGCGGGCCGCTGAGGAGGGGCGATTGACTGATCTGAGTCCCTGCCCGGCCGTTGAAGCTCGATGTGACGGCAGCCGGTGGGGTGGTGGTTGCCTGGTGTTTGTCTGGCGCCGGCGGTCAAGGCGATGGTCGGTCCACGGTGCTCGTTCGCGGACGGCCCCGGCTGGGCGGATTGCCCACGCGGTGGCAACTTGGAAAGCGCCGTTGGGCGACCGAGCGGTCGCCGTGCTGCGGGCGGGGACAGCATCGGTCGTTGCCCCTACGTGCAGTTGGTTACATCTGTGTGCTGTTGCGGGGTTGGCCCGCTGCGCGCGCTGTGAAGGTTTTGGGCGGCACTCGTGCCCCGTCTTTTTCGTTCCCTTCTGCCTTGTCATTTCTTTTCTCTGGAGTCTCTTCTTTCGTTTCCATGGGGGCCGCATCTGTGCGACCCCCTCGCGCCGTATCTCTACACTCTTTGCCTGTGGTGATCCTTTCTTGGCCGCACATTTTCTGTTTCTTTGCTTGGCCGCTTTGTGCTCTTTCTTGTCTCCCCGTGCGTGGCCCGGTTGCGGGTTTGGGCGTGGAGGGCTTGTCTTTTTCTTCTTGTTTCGTGTCTGTGTTTGCTTTTGTGTTTTTGGTTGTGGCGTGCGTGTGTGCGCGGGGCACGCCCGGCTGCTGGGTGGGGCGCCGCCGCTGCTGCTCTGACGCCCGCCGTGCCGCCCGCGGTCGGCGGGCTGACGGTGGCGGCGGCGGTGGCGGCGGTGGCGGCGGTGGGTGGGTGGCAGGGGCGGTGGATGGGGAGGGTCTGGCCAGAGGGTGCTTTTAGATGTTGTCCGCGTTGTGCTTGCGGTCGTCGACGACGATAATATACTTTCATCATCATCGCGATGGGTTGCATCCTTTTTTTTGCTGTCGTCTCCACGACCGGACAGGCGCGGGACCGTTGGTGCCCCCTCCACCGCGTGCATCCGATCCCCGTCTTTTGTATGGGAGCGAGTGCTGCGGCGCCCACGGACGATGACTCGAGAGCAACGCTGCGCCGATCGACCAGCCGGGCCCGCAAAGCACTGAAATGCCAACACCAGACACTGTACAGGGGCGGACGCCTCCCTGCTTGTTTCCTTCCCGGGCGCCCCAACCCCCCAACGACGACCGCCCCCCCCCCCCATCCATGCACCCCGCCACGAGCCGTCCGCCACCCCCAAAAAAAAACACACGCCCGCATCAATCGCCCCTCAGCCCACCGCACCACCCCTCCCTCCCCCCCCTACGTACTCCGGCTGCTGCCCGGCCGCCCCGGCTTGGCCGGCGCCGCCCCCAGCGGCGGAAAGTCCCCATCCGTCGCCACGTAAGGCGCCGGCCGCGGCGGCGGCGCCACCCCCCGCCGTGGCGGCGGCGGCAAGGGCGGCAGCGGCTCCCGCACGCCCGTGCGGAGGACCCCCCCCCCCCCCCCAAACGGGGCGGCGGGGGCCCCCCCCCCCCCCCCGCCCCCCCCCGCCCCCC
>Ga0115030_1000770_pt1 | contig 13812 bp, 11 predicted proteins | sample SidtaG_4_FD_87174 | JGI IMG/M metagenome (GOLD analysis project Ga0115030, IMG submission 87174) | Marine algal microbial communities from Sidmouth, United Kingdom - Sidmouth_Male1 metaG | ecosystem: Host-associated > Algae > Red algae > Unclassified | place: Sidmouth, United Kingdom | collected... | reverse complement strand
TAAAAGCCGGCATTGACATATAATTCTTGTCGATTGTGCCCTGGAGCAGACCAGGTGATGTGGCGCCACATGGCTTTGGGGCATAGCCCGGCGCGCCACACTCCGAGTTTCTGGCGCGGTCGGGTGAATGAACGGCCCAATCAGATTTGGGCATGTGCGCCACAAACTCGGCACCACAAACTCAGAGGGTGTCTCGGACCGGGGGTGAAGTGTACAATTGTCCTCAGCACTTGTGTTCCGTTCGGAGCGGCCAAAAATGGGCAGACTGCAATACTTCGCCGGGTCGATTGTGAGATCGACGGTAAACTGTACCACTGTAGAAAATCAGCGACAGGAAGCGCAGACACAAAAGCGGGCGGCGTAGCCCACCGCCAAGCACGCACACCCAACCCGGGTGCGGTGCCGTCACGACGTCTAGTCTTATGAGCAAGAGGCCGCCGCCCGCTAGCCGGTGCCGGCGGCCCCTCTTATCTACCCTGCGCGGCCACCCCCCCCCGGTCCCCACCCGCCCTCCAGGCGTCCCCAAAGGTGCAATAGAGGGTCCCAGACGGGTGCCCACGGGGCATCCACAAGGGCGCACCCGTCCGCACGCCCGGGGGCCAACAACAATGCGAAGGCCCGCCACTTTAACAGCGGCCAGGGCCCTCTGACGCCACTACATAGGAGACGGGTCAACCATCAAGACGAAAACGGCTCCTACCAGTGATGGTTGGCCACCAAGAACACTTCACAATTGCAACGTGGCGCCACCCGTTCCACCACCAGTGGCGCCCATCCAGCCAATCAGACGACGCGAGTGGCCCCAACCCACCACCGCGACACGTCAGTGGCCAACTCCAAGGCGCCCCCCATGACGCCGTGCGCGAGGTTGGCACCGAGGCTGACAGTGCCGAATCTGTAGATTCACAACCACCCTACTTTGACGTACTGGCCAGTACTACCCGTCGCATTTCAGATTGGGGTGAAATGGCCCCAGTACACATATTCGCGCGTGTACTGGCCTCGATCGTCGGGAAAGCGTACCGCGTTACTGGGGTGTACTGCGGACTGCTGCGGACCTACTGCGGCCTAAAATTTGTACCCAGATCCCGAAACTACTGCTGGCGTGACTCCGCGCCCACAGTCTCTCACCAGCCCGTCGAAAAAGCAGGCTACAAGTGACGCCCTCAGTGCTGGTGGTATCCCACCCCCAGTTAAGACTGGCCGTTCGCGGTCCTCTGCCTCTTCCATCAATAGCGTGCTTCTGATTGGTTGATGAGCATTTTGTGCAGGTCTTTCTCAAGCTGTCAAACGGCTGGGAGATGACAAGTGGCTCACCTGCCCTGACGGGCGCATAGGGGGTTGCAAGGAGTCAGTTCTCAAGGCTGAAATCCGACACAGTCCTCCAACGTTTATTCCTTTCGGCTCTTGTGAGCACGCTCCGTTCCGGCACCCGGGCGCCGAGGCAGGTAGCACTCGTCACCCGCGTCGCTTGGCCCCCCCGCCTCCCAGTTGATGCTTGGCCCAACGACGCCAACGAGGCCTCCACCCCCATCGGCGGCGCCCCCCCAATTGCCGCCGCCGCCTTCCCTCCAACCGCCGTCCCCTCCATCGCCGGAAGCGCCAACCCCATCGCCCCCCCCCCCATCGCCACCACCATCGCCTCTTCCCCCATCGCCACCACCATCGCTGTAGCGATCGTGGTTCCTCGCCCGTTCGGGGGGCGACCTCTCATTGACGGGGGGCCCGCCCAGACAGGCGCCCCCCCGAAATATCTCCAACCGGGCTCTCGGGCGGGCACACAGCCGACCCGCTGTGGCCCGGGGAGATTGGATCTCAGATGGGGCTGGGCTATTCCCAAGTGGTTTTCCTAGCCCCCCTACATCGCTTGTATTTCTTCTGAATTGGTGGGACTCGCTTGTTTTGGGTGAATTTGGGGCGGCTACTTTGGCCATCGCTGGTTGGGTTCGGAGAGGGTTTATTGGGCGGGGAGGCGGCCCTCTTCGTCACCGTGTGATAGAATCAACTGTGTTCTGGACGACTATTTCCCCCTGGGCTTTGCTGTGATCCTCTCCCCCGTTGGGGAAGGCTGGGCTGTGGGTTGTTCTCCGGGGCAGTTCCTTTGACAGACCGAGCTGATCAAGAGGTCACTCTGGCTGGACGACGAAACAACGTGGTGGTGCCTAGAACCGCTACACGCGGAGAAGGACGATGACCACGGAGGGATCAAGCGCCGCGGGGGCCTCCTCCATGCTTAGCCACGGGGCCACCGACATGGACAATGACAATCTCATGGAAGTTGCCAGCCACCAAGGAAAGGTCATCGCCGCCACGCACGTCAAGAACAAGGACAAGCTGCGAACTGCTTTTGCGTATCGCGGGGCGGGGTTCTCTTCCTCAAGCGCCAGGATTTTGGTGGCGGCTGGCGAAGCTGGTGGCCTGCCGGCATTGCCCGATAATAAGCGCGGTCGGGGACGCGACGCTCTTCTGGGCGTTGACACGCCGCTCAAGAAGATCCAGACGGTCTTGTCTGCGCACGGGGCAGCCCCTTAGACTTCAAGGGCCTTGTCGCTGTCATCCTCGCCCATGAGGCTTCGTGCGCCTGCCACGATCCCCAGTAGTCGGCTGGTGGCCAATGGCGTCGTGCGCACCCTCGATACCATGCAGGCGCCGTCTAATGCTGGACCAAGTGTAGAGGCTGCCGGTAACGAGCCAAATGCCGCTTTTCTGCTGGACGCGTTGGGTGCCTTCGACCTGTTCAACAAGCGGTACACCATAAAGGAAGACGCCGTCTACCTGGAGCTGGTCAATAAGGTGAAGGAGGGGATCTCTGGGGCAGTGGTGGTTGATGCTGGCACGCTGGTCAGTGACCTGGTCGGACTTTTCGAGGGTACCATGCAGGATGCCAAGCAGTGGACGTTTGGCCACAAACTGTCCTTGGACATCCTTTCCGCTACTGCCGGGAGGTCACAGCTCTTTGATGCTATTTTTGTTAGTTTTTTGCATTCTTTCTGGTTCTTTTACTGTTTGATTGCACATGGCGGTGTTGCACTGAGTACCATAGAAAACCCAGCGGATGTCTCTCGTCTTCGACTTTTCTCTATGTCTTTGACCTCGTATCGTATCAGTGTGGTGAGGCCTTCTCACAGCGTGACTCCTGTGTGGCTCGCACGCATCTACGTATGACAGCTTTTCACGAAGATTGGTAAGCAGCTTCTCGTCTTCCTGTCTGATCTCCCGCTCGTGATCGTGTGGCAGAGAGTTTCTGCACCTTACATGCCCCGCCCGAATCTGAAAGTAACTTGCTGTGACTTGCTGTAAGCGTTTCGCAGATCCGATCATTCTTTGGCGACGCGCCATACAAAGTGCGCAAGGGTGCCATGTAAGTGGAAATTTACTGTATGACACAAGCCGTCGCTGTTGCTGTCAGCGTCGCGGGACGTCATAGGCTGTGTCGTGCACTGCTCGTTTTGTGACGCGCTGGTCGCCGACGGCGTACGACGGCGACGGCTTCACCAACATGCGTGCATTGCGCAAATTGGATCGATCTGCTGAATCATCAGCACTGACAGTCACTTTTGGTACTTCTATGAAAATCTTGGACCTGTTCATGAAAAGAACAGTCCCCTTCTACTCGTTGGGCAAACTTGAGAAAACAACAATATCTGGCTCAATTATGTCGAATTTAATATCCCACTTCAGCGTGTTTTCGCCAACACGCCTTCAGTACATAGGAGTTTGTAATTTCCACAAGCCTTGGCCAGATCAGGACTCGACGACGCACGGGCCAGCCAGACGCCGCCGCCGTTGTCGGACCCCCCACCGGCCAGAAACGGCAGTACGGACGGCGGTGCACCTCCCAGAACAACCCCCCCCCGCCAAGAGCCCAGGGGCCACCCGCCACCCCGCCGCCCCGTCGCCTGGCGCGCCGTCGCCCCGATCGCCGTCTGCGGGCTGCGTGCCCCACTGCGCGCGTCGGCGCCGCGGCACGCGCCCGTCCCCCCCTCTCTCGACCACCCGTGCGTGTGGCGGCCGTCTGACGGTCCGACGCGCGGCGGTGCAGACGCGCCGTGGCCGCGGACACCCCGCGCGTCGGACCGAGTCGGCGGCGCGCCCGACGTGACGCCGCTGCGGCCGACGCGCGTCGCGGGTGTGTGTGTGTCCCGTGCGCCGCCCACCGCGTCTCCCTCTGTCTGACGAGTCGCCGTCCGCGCTGCGTTGACGACGTGCTCTTGTCCGACGCGACTCTCCTCTCTGCTCTGGACGACGGTGCGCCCTTGACCTCCCGCTCACCGCCCGCTGCTCGCACCCCCGCTCGTTTTGCCCACCGCGCCGGCTTTCCTCCTGCCCTCCACCACTCTCACCCCCACAATCCCCACCCCCACATCTTTCCTCACCCTCCCTCTCCCTCTACCTCGGCCACCATGCGGGCGCCACACGCTGGCTTTGTCGGCGTCCCTGGTACGCTACCCCGCCCCCCCCCCCAGGGCGGGCGCCACGCCGCCACCACCCCACGGCCCCGCCGGTCGGTGGCCACGCCCCGCCGCTCGCTGCGCGCGGCGGCGGCCACCCCCCCTGCGGCGCCCGCGGCGCCACCCTCCCCAGCAGCGGTCACGGCGCCGCTGCCGTTGCGGCGGGAGCGGCCCGACGGCGCCGCAAATGCCGCGGCCACCAAGCGGCGGTCGACTTCGCCGACGCGCGTCCCGCCCCCGCCCCCCCCGTCAGCGCCCCCAACGGCTGCAGAGCCCCCTGCCCCTCTCACGGTAGCTGCGGCAGCCGACGCAGACGCCCGCGCGGCTGCTGCTGCGTACGCGGCCAACCTCGGGTCGGTCATTGAGACGCTCCGGTCCGACTACCCGCAGCTGCTCGTCCGCCCGCCGGTCGGCGACATTTACACCCCGGACGTGGCTTTTGTGTCGGCGGGCCTCACGACCGCCGGCGCGGGCGCGTATGGGGCGTTGTGGTGGGCCGTCCGCTCCGCGGCGCGCTTGTTGCTTGTGGAGGGGGAGGTGGCCGTGACGAGCTTGTACGCCGACGCGGCAGCCGGAAAGGTGTATGTACGGTGGCGGCTGACGGGTGTCTTTCGTGGGGGGTGGTCGTGGGCCGGCGGCGTCGACAGCGCCCCTTGGGATAGACCCGGTGGGGTGGGCGGCGCTGGGTTGGACGCCGTCGGTTGGTGGGGCGGCGCCGCCGCTGCCGGCGCACCCGGCGGAGGGCGGGCGGCGTCGGCGGGTGGCGGCGCCCCTACGCCGGCCTCTGGCCGACGCCTCGTCCGTGACGGGATGAGCGTGTACACGGTCGGTCAAGCGGGGTTGGTCGTCAAACACGAGCTCGTTGGCGCGGCGCCGACGCGGTCTCGCTTTGCGTCGGCGGGGGACGTCGTCGACCTGTGGGGGGGGGTGCTCGCGGGCGGGGGGGTTGGCGGCGGGCGCCTCGCCGGCGCCGGCTCGGGCGCGGGCGGGGGGGGGGGATGGCGGACTGAAGCGGCAGAGGAGCGGGTAGAAGGGTAGCGCCGGGGCGTGGCCTCCAGAAGCGTAGGGTGTGAGACTGTATGTATATGGTGCGGGCGGCTAAGTGGGTGTTTATTTGTGTCCTTTATTGCTACATGTGCGGTTGTCGACCGGCGGTCCCCAGCCGCTCTTGCGTGAGGCAGGTGCTCCCGAGAACACCCGACAGCAACGGCCAGGCCGAATGCTGCGGAAGAAAGTAGATACGCGAGTGCTACACGTCGGGGCGGCAAACGCCTCCCGATACGGTCACGCCCGGACCAAACCGTCCACGGTTTGTGGTGCGGCAGGGGCCCCACTCTGCAAATCGTACCGCCTCCCGACGAACGGTTCACCATCGCACACGCCCGTCAAGCACGCACGCAGCGGTTCCCTTAGTTCCGAACCACCCCAACCCCCCCCCCCCCCCTCCTCCCTTCCCTTCCCACCCCAGCATCGACGTCGTGATGGCACGCCGCCCACGGGATGGGATCGTTGTGCGGACCACGCGGCTCCCACTGCCAATGCCATTGTCGCTGTCAGAGCAGCAATCGAGGCCCTCGGTGTTGACACCGCCGTCGGACGCGCCAAGGCCAGTGCGCTTGCCATACATGGCACCCCTAGCACCACCCCAGCCGCGGGCAACCAGGTCGTTGCCACCCCCACCGTCATGGGCGCCGACGCCGCCGCCTCACCCGCTGCCACCGCGGTACCCACCCGCCCGCCGCCGAGCGCCTGCGCGCCTCCCACGCACGACTGTGGCGCGGGTGCAGGCGCCGCGCGCCGCCGCCGGCCGGCACCAAGTGGTACATGCGCGCGCAGCGGTGGCCGTACGGCACGACACCAGTCTGACAGTGCCGGGTGGAGAAAGTCAGGGACAGGAAGTGCTTCATCCAGCGGGGCCACAATGAACGATGGGCGGTCGTCGCTTCCGATTCGTTTACTGGCCAGCAGGTAGCGGCATGTGGTGACGGTCGAACAAACAAGAAAATGGCATGGTGGTGGGCGTGCTCGCACCCACACCGCCGGCCGCTACGGGGTGTTGAGGACGCAAGAAGGCGCTTGCCCAGGGAGACGAGCGTCAGGCAATGGTGTCGGTCAAACATGTCGTTTGAGCACACAGCACACGTATGGAAGCACGGTTTCATGGAGGAGAAAAAAGGTAAAAATGAAGAAACAACGAAATACACAAGATGCCAACGCCGACTGGAGCTTGCCAGACCCCACGGGCGACCCCACTAGCACTCGATCAAGCGCGGAAACGAACACACGTGACGGTCGATATCCACCCATGGCGCAGAGAGATCCTACATCCTAGTTCCCACCGCCACCCCCGGCCTGCTGCTGGCGAGCGGTAGTGGTGAACTTGAAGCGGGGCCGCTCCGACGCTGGCGGTGGCCCCCCGGCGGGCGCCGCGCCGCCCGCACCCATCCCCGGCCGGCGCATAGCGCCAAAGCCGCCCGACGCAGGCGGCCCGCCGCTAGCGCCCACGTCGCGGTAACCGCCCTCGGAGCGGCGCTCCCCAAACGCCGACGGCCGCGCCGCGGGGCGAGAGAAGGCGCCACCAGCCCCTGCACCACCAGCCCCGGCGCCGCCAGCAGCAGCGCCCCCAGACGGGGGGTAGCGCGAGCCGCCGACCGGTGGGCGGTAGCTGCCAGTGCTCCCAGCAGCACCTCCAGACGGCGCGTATCGGTCGCCGCCAGCGCCACCCTCCACTGCCGATGACCGGAAGCCACCTGCGCCCCCAGACGGCCGGTAGCGGTCCTCCTGGCCACCGCCGCTGCTGCCAAATCCACCCGACGGTACGCCCGCCCGCGGTGGGCCCCCAGTCGACGGGAAGCGGCTGCCAGAGTCGCCCCCACCGGCCCCGTACCGGTCGCTCGAGGCGTAACGGTCGCTCGATGGTGCAGCGGCGGGTGGCACCGCCGGCGCTGCCCCACCCGACCGCATGTGGAGGGGCACGTACTTCCCCGTTGCGTTCGCGGCCCCCGGACCAGTGCTATCGGACATGGCAGCGACGATAGGGTTGGATGTTCCAACCGCCGGCGGGGGCTTGATGCCCAAGCTCCGTGCCCGGTCGTCGGCCTTGCGACGCTCCATCTCTGCTTCCTTGAGGCGGATGCGGTCCGACACGCGTGCGTTTTCCGCCTCGCGCTCCGCAGCCAGGCGCTCAGCTTCCTCGGCGGCGAGGCGAGCGGCTTCGGCAGCTTCGCGCTCACGCGCCGCCTCCTCCTCCTGACGCTGGCGCTCAGCTTCGGCTTCGGCGGCCGCCGCCGCCGCTGCCTCGGCCTCACGCGCCGCCTGCGCGGCGGCGCGCGCCGCCTCACCGTGCTTCCACTCGTTAAACTCGGCGTCGGCGCGCTTGAGTACCGGCTCGAGAAAGGCTTCGACGGCCGGCAGGATATTGATCAGACGGGCCTTGGCGGTCAGATCCCGAGCGTGCTGCGTCCGCGCGTTCTCAATGGACAGTTCGCGGGCGGCCGCGACCGCCGACGCTGAGTCAGCCGCCGCCCGCTCATGCTCGTCGAGAATGAGCTGATGCTGCGCCTCGCGCGTCGCTCGGTCCCAGTAGTCCATGTGCCGGCCCATGCGAAGGACCTTCTTCTCCAAATCCTTCCGGGCCTTGACCTGCTCGTCGTGCTGCTGAGTGAGGATCTTCTCCCGGTCCAGCAGCTCATCCGTGTTGTCAAGCGCCGCGCCTGGGGCGGCCTCGCGCACCTCAGCCACCTCCTTGCCGGCCGCCTGCGCAGCTTCGGCTTCGAGGCGGGTCTTCAGCTGCCGCAGCGCCTGCTGCTCGCGGGCGTCGACCTCCCGACGGAGGCGCTCCATCTCACGCCGGCTCTGTTCCTCCTGTTGTTTGCGCGCCTCCTCGGCCGCACGGCGGGCCGCCGCCGCCGCCGCCGCGACCGCAGCGGTCCGCTGTGCTTCCGCCACCAGAGCACCGAGGCGCTCCTTGCGTTCCTCGATCGTCCCCTTCCGCGCGAGGATCGACTCGCGCTCCTTCTCCATGACTTCCTTGGCCTCCCCGACGGCCGCAGTGCGGCGCGCCACCGCCTCCGCGTCGCGCTTCGCAAGGAGGTTGGCGCCGCCCTTTGACTGGTCGCCGGGCAGTTGGAGCATGGTCATGGCTGAAGCCAGCCTGGTCGCCAGGGTGCCCAGCTGCGCCCGCATACCTTCAGATGAGAAGAGGGTGCTCTGGAAGCGGATGCACGAGTGGCGGTGATCGAACCGCAGGGCGAGCGCGCGCGTCTTGAGCGCGTCAAGCACCGCCTGCTCCACCTCCGCAAAAGGCGCAAAGGAAGCGACACGGCGGAGCTCGTCAATGTGCATGACGTCGTACACGCGGCACAACTGCTGGAGCAGCCGGAAGATGCCGACGCGCCGCAGGGGGGCTGCGTACAGCGACAGCTCAGCGTGGCTCTCGAGAAAGTCCAGCGCCGGCTGCAGCCGCTCCGCCAGCCGCAGGGGCGACACGTCCACCTCCAGTGCCGCGTACACGTCCATCAGCTCTGGGTGGACGGCCTTGTGGACGCCCTTGGTGAGGAGCTCAGCGATCAGCGGCTCACGCTCTGGCGGGGTGTTGAGGCCGAGCAGCGCCGCCAGCCGATTCCGGCGCGCCACATTCTCCGCCGCCGCCATCCCTGCCGTGTCGCTAAAGCCGTACGACTCGGCCAGGTGCGCCGCCTGCGGATCATAGGGCGGCACGCAAAGGGCAGCAAGCATCAAACGAGACGCCATCTCCTGGGCAGCCGCCGCCGAAAGGTTGCGGTTCTGCTTGACCGACAGAGTGTACTGCTTGTTGAGAGCGTGTGCGTGGTAGAGCACGTTACCGGACACCCAAAACACCTTGACCAGCTGGCCATAGTAGGTCGACATAAGCGACGCCCGAGGCCGGGCTTTTGTCATGCCCAGCAGCAGGTGGATGTCCTCCACTGTCCGCATTGCCTCCTGCCAGTGCTGCAGGTCGACCGCAGACTGCAGCTGGGTGAAGCGGGTCTCCACGTGACGTGCCACCGTCTCGGGCACGCTGATCTGCACGTCGTTCGCCTGCGTGCGCGGGTACTTGATGAGGGTGTTGAGGTGCTGGCGCATCATGTCGCACAGGCGGCGAAACTCCATGAAGCGCGTGTACCGCACACAGAACGAGAAGGCACGGACGGCCATCTCGTGGTACACGCCCTCCAGCTTGACGTGGGACTTAACAATGTCGAGCACCGTGCGGTAGATGTCCCACAGGAAGCGCATCCACGGAACCACCTGCTGGCGGTCGATCCGATCCGCAGTCTGCTCAGCGCCGGCCGCCTCGAGCAGCAGCGTCTCGGGGGTCTCCATGGCCGACTCCTCCAGGTCCTCCGCACCGAGAACAAGCTTGTCCGAGTCGCCCAGCACCGCCGCGCGCGCCTCTTCCGTGCGCTTCTCGGCCATGAGGACGAGCGCCCGCACGACGTCCTCGAGGGAGCCGACGTTGGATTGCATGGACATGGCGCGGTACTTATGGAGAGCCTCCTTGATCATCATGGGCTTGCGGAGCTCAACGCTGAGCTCCATGAGCTTGAGGACGATGCCCTCCATCGTCTTGCTCCACATCCGTCGCCGACCCTGGTTGTCCGTCACGATGTCATAGAGGGCCTGATTGGCCACCGCCTTCTGGCCAACCTCAATCAGCTCTGTGGGACGAGCAGACGACAAAGAACAACAAGAGCAAAGTGATCCGACAGAGAGAAAGTGGCATCCGAAGTTAGTCTCTTATTGCGCACATACGTGACAGAGCACCGACGTTAAGAGCACAAACGCGGATACATACGCAATCACAGTCAAAGCGCGCACGTGGACACAGGTACAGGTCCACGAAAGCGCGCACCCACACAAGCGCCACCGACGCACAGGGTGCAGCAGCCAAACCGTGATTCTGCAACGCTACACCACTAGCACGCCCGTGAGACACCCAAGAGGGAACCGGATCCGGACCACGTACGCGCAGCGCGGTTGAGCGCATTCTCGGGCTTGAGGGAGCTCTGGTTGCGGCGATCGCTCCAGAACCCCCTGTTGAAGCCGCCCCGCGGCTTGAGACCCACCATGGTGACCGGAAACCCAAAAGCAGGGGACCGCGACACAACCGCCCCGCCGTGGAAGACGCCGCAGGTAGGCACGGAACGCGGCGCAGCGACGACGAAAACAATAAAGGAAACAGCAGAGGAAACAGCCGCCAGAGAACAAGAAGAGCACGCCCAACCGCAGGGGAAAAGCAGGCGCACAGACCCCCCCGGCTGCCCGGCGACCGCTGAGGTCGACAGGCCGCGGGTCGGGGCGGCGGGGACAACGGTGCGAGGGCTGGCTCAGGACGGTGACGCGTCTCTGCGGCTCGGCGACGGCGAGAGTTTCGAGCGGCACAACGACATCCGGTCGGTCGCCCCAACGTGGCCGTAAACCGAAAGAAGCCCCCCATCAAAAGCGTCGCGAGTATTGAAACTTTTCACAACTTCTTTTCGACTGCTCACTCAATTGAGGACGAGCCGAGATCTTCTGCGGCGGTGGAGGCGGATGTGAGCTCTGGCAGACTGAGCACTCACGTCTTGCCATCATGGCCAGTCGGATCGCCGAGAAGTACAGTACTGCGCCATCCGTTCTCATCTGCTTCCCTCTCCCCGGCGCTATACTCTCATCTCCTAATCGTGCATCCCCTCTTCTTCCCCTTCACTTTCGCTCCTATCTTTCCCCTCCCACCGTCCCCCCCCGCTACCTGAACCATGGCCACCGTCCGTCGCCCCGCCGCCGCCGCTTTTGTCGGCGGCGCCCCATGCCTGACCCGCCTCTCCCCCACCGCCGCCGGCTCTTTTGCTTGCCGCACCCGCCCTGTGGCCGCTCCCCGGAAGGCGGCAGCTGTCACCCGCACGCCCACACCGACGATGGCCATCGAGCCGGCGGCGCTGGTGGAGCTCGCAAGCAACCCCGCGTGGTTGGTCAAGGTTGGCGACGCGATTGGCACGCTTCCCTTCCCCCCTGTGGTGGTCAAGTACGGGCACCCGGGGCTGATGGCGTTTATGATTCTCGGCATGGGCCTCCCTGGCGGCGTGATTGGCTGGCTCGGCCGCAACAACGAGGACAAGAAGGCCGGCGTGAAGCAAAAGCAGCTGCACGAAAACATCATGCTCGCTTTTTGGCTGCTGGCGTTTGCGGGCGCCAGCGGCGGCGTGCTTTCGACGGTCATGCAGGGAAAGGACATCCTCACGTCCCCGCACGCCAAGACGGCGGGCGTCGTCCTCGCCCTCTTGACCGCCAACGCGGTGGTTGCCTACTCGGGCTTCACGATTGGGGGGGGGGCGACGCCCGAGGGGCGCAAGCAGGGCCGCACCCTCCACGCGTATCTCGGTGCGGGGACGGGCATTGCGTTGTTGGTGCACGCCGGGCTCGGGGTGGCCAACCTGGCCAACTTTTCGTGAGTGGGCGGCGGGCGTGCTTGGGGAGGTACAGCGGGGAGGACGACAGGAGGCTGTGTGGTGCCTTGTACTGAGGTATGAATGGGAGTCATGGGCAGGGTCGAGGTTAAAAAAGCTGGCGCTTATTCACTTTTTCACCCGAGGCCTTGTAGCTGCTGCGCGGCCGCCTGCGCGAAGGCGGCCGCATGCGGCGTCCCCGCCGTGGAAGCTGGGAGCGAACTGTCGTCACCGCCCGGTGTTTGATCCGCTGGAAAGTAGCCCATGCGTGGACCCCGCCAACACCCGCCTCGTCGACGGTGCCCCGACGCCGCCATGTTCCGCGCCACTTTTCTCCCCGCCCCCATTGTCGTGCCGCCCCGTCTGACGCCGCCCCCCCCACCCTCCCCCCACCGACGCGCGCCCCCGTCACGGCCGCGCCATGGCCGCCACCCCAGCCCCGGTGCCGCCCCGGCCACTCGCCCTCCAAGCGACGCTCACCGGCCACGCCGGCGCGGTGTGGTGTGCCGCGTGGTCGCCTGCCGGGGACCTCCTCGCGTCGGCGGGTGCGGACGCATGTGTGCGCTTGTGGGCGCCGCCACCTGGCTGGCTGGACGCGGAGGGTTCCGCTGGAGGAGGGCGAAAGGGAGGCGGGGTGGGGGGCGCCCCCGCCGGCGCTGGCGCCGGTGCTGCAGGCTGGACCTGCTTGTCGACGGTCGGGAGTGACGTGTTCCCGCGAACGGTGCGGTGTGTAGCATGGAGCCCCGATGGGCGGTACGTTGTGGAGTGGAGGAGGCGGGGTGGATAGCGAGGGGTGGTTGTCGGCAGGTGCCTGGGCGTGAGTGGGGAATGTGGGTCTCAGCCCTGCCGGCGGCGTGAGTGCTCCCACCCCATGGATACCAGGAGCTAACCTGTTGACGTTTTTCTATTTTTTTTTTTTGTTCCTGGTGCCGTGTTTTCTGCTGTCTTGACCTTTTTTCGCAACCGCTACCCCGGCCTTGCGCGCTGCCGACGGGTTGCTTGGCGGGTGACGCAGCACGCTGGCGGCCGCCTGCTTTGATGCAACCGTGACGCTCCTGGAGCTGCTGCCCGGGCCTCCCCCTACGCTGACCGTCGCGGCCGTTTTGGAAGGCCACGAGAGCGAGGTACGTGCCCGGGCTGGATTGTCGAGCTGGTGGGCTTGTTGCTGCGTGCTGTCCTGCCCCTCCTTATGGCGGTTTGCTGGTGGCGATGGACCCGCAATACCTCAGATGTGCTGCTGCCGTACTCCAGTCCGTACCATTTTGCTGCGTGTGGCAGACGCTGACGTTTTGTTTGTTCTGGTGTGGCCCGCCTTGTCATGCGGACGTCCATCGCTTGGCTTTTCTGCATTGGTATGTATTCCCCCCTTTGGGCTGGTTTTCGTGTCCCCTTGCCTTCCTTGTCCATCGTTCTTCTCACAGGTGAAGTCGGTGGCCTGGTCGTCGGGCGGCGCCCTCCTCGCCACCGCCTCCCGCGACAAGTCCATTTGGATTTGGGAGGTGGGCGGCACGGCCCCCGACGACGTGGAGTGCGTCGCCGTCCTCACCGCCCACACCGCCGACGTCAAGGCGCTCGCGTGGCACCCGCACGCGGAGCTCCTCGCGTCCGCCTCGTACGACGATACGGTGCGGGTGTGGGCAGAGGACGAGGACGATTGGTACGCGACGGGCGTGCTGTCGGCCCACACGTCGACCGTGTGGGGCGTCGCGTGGGAGCCGGGGGGGGGCGGGGACGGTTGGGACAGCGGCGGCGGCGGCGGCGGCGGCGGCGGCGGCTCCTCGCGCCTGGCCACCGCCTCGGACGACCGCACGGTGGTGGTGTATCGGCGGGTGGCGCCGGGGGGGGGGGGGGGGGGAGGGCGGGGGGGTGTTGGGTGGGGGGTGGGGACGGGCGGGGGGGGGGGGGGGGGGGGG
>Ga0115030_1000769_pt1 | contig 13813 bp, 9 predicted proteins | sample SidtaG_4_FD_87174 | JGI IMG/M metagenome (GOLD analysis project Ga0115030, IMG submission 87174) | Marine algal microbial communities from Sidmouth, United Kingdom - Sidmouth_Male1 metaG | ecosystem: Host-associated > Algae > Red algae > Unclassified | place: Sidmouth, United Kingdom | collected... | reverse complement strand
GCAGAGCTGCATGGGGAGACGCTGTAAGAAACTCAGATGATTCCTAGCCTTTCCATTGGTCCACGTACGCTGTTGAATGATTGCAACCACTCTGCAACCGCCATTTTTTGGAGGACAGCAATACATGATGATGATCGATACGAGATGATACATGGAGAAGGTACAGGAGTAGGTGCGCAATAAAAGCGTCACAAGCTAAAGCCAGAAGAGCCACAAATTACAACTCGTTCCCAACATGCGCGGGTGGCAGACAGGCCTACGTATCATGTGCAAGAAGCACACAACCAAGAAACACATACCCCATGTCGCGCTGCGTGCCGTAAAATGAAGCGACACGTACATCGGCCCGGACCTTCGCACGGTCAAACGAAAGAACATGAACGCCCTCCATCGTCCGCACTCGGGACAATGCCACATAGACCATACCATTGACAAAGCAAGGCGCCAAGTCCATCACCGCCGCGTCCATGGTCAGGCCCTGGCACCGATGGACCGTGACCGCCCACGCCAGGACAAGGGGGATCTGGTGCCGGCTGGCGTACGCCCCGTCCCGGGCGACCGACTGCAGCTTCATGTCAACTGGCGTGACTACCATCTCTCTCTGGCCGCTCACGGCGTCAAAGCGCACTACGGGCGCCTTGGAAGCTTTGCCGCACGAGCCGTGCGACGCAACCGAATCGAACCGCACGACCGTCCCGATGGTGCCGTTGGGCACCGCCGTGTCCCCATCCGTCAAGGTCGCGCACGACGCAACGCGCGCCCCGACGCAAAGCTCGAGCACCTCGGGAGCCATCAGCGCCTGGTCGAGCTGGCGCGAGACCTCCTCCTTGGTCAGCTGCGTGTTGATCGGGTAGTCTATGGCCGTGAACACTAGCCGCTTGGAGCCGCTGATCGCCTCTGTCGTGGACAGACACTGCCTGTTGTGAATTTTGACCCGTTCTCGGTGCGGGAAGATGTGGGTAACGTCCAAGTCCGTCATGCCCCCGGCCGACACACGCGCGTTGTACACCTCGGCGCTCTTCTCCAGGAACGCCGCGAGGTCTTCGGTGACGTTTCCAACGCGGAGGCTGGAGAGCATCTCAATAAACCTCCTGTCCTCCTGCCGCCAGACGTACTTGAGCTCCAGCTGCTGGTCATTGAACAGGCGCGTCCAGTAGGCCGACGTGAAGGAGTAACAGCCGCGGGTCTCGTACTTGTCCTCGTCCCCCCGTCTCGCCGGGGGCAGCTGGAAGAAATCACCAAACGCCACCATCCGCCACGGCCTGTCCGGGTTGTGATCGGCGTGGGACGCGTCCATGCAGTAGCACAGGAGCGTGAACATGCGGCTGCTGACCATCGACACCTCGTCGAGCAACAAGACGGCCGTGTCCGACAGCCGTTTCTTCGTTGCCGCGGTCATGCCGTTGTACAGCCTGGCCGCGTCGTCCTCCTCGCTGAGCGATTCGTCGAAGCACCCGGCCGGCAGCCGCAAGAACGCGTGCAAGGTAACGCCGCCAGCGACTGCCGCCGCGACGCCAGTCGGCGCCACGACGTGTAGGCCAAAGCGGAGGCCCCCCTGGGCGAGGCGGTACTCCGCCACGCACTCGCGCAGCAAGCGCGTCTTGCCCACCCCCCCTCCACCCGTGACAAACAGCCCCTTGCTGCGACTCAGAATGCTCTTGGCAAGTCGCGCCATGTCGTATGGCACGGCATCGGCGCGTCGCATCTTTTTTTTCGGCCCGCCACTGCCTACAGAGCCCGACAACGGCAGAGGAGTGCATGTGCGTGCTGGCGCCGCCAACGCCGCTGCAGCTCTGGGGCGTCCTTCGAAATGACGGCCGAGCATGGTAGTACTGCTGCGAGGGCGAAGACCGAGGAGGGGAGTGCTACTACTCGGAGCGCCGCACGCCAACGCAGGCTTGAGGCTGGAAGATAAGGACTCTGTCCCGACGGCGTGCCGCACATTAGAGGAAGCGCCCGCACTTGTTGTCGAATGGACCTTGTATGGCGAAGGGGGGCAGACGCGGCGCGACCCGCCAGCAGGCGCCCCACGGGCGCGCGGAGCCAAAGAGGGAGAGTGTCGCCAGCCAGACACCCGGCTGTCGACAGAGGGGCGAGACGATGCACGAGAGGTAGGCGTCCGCGACGACACGGTTGGCGTACTGCGCACTTGCGCCAGGTCCGAGGGTTTGTCACAGGGACGCATGACAACCCCGGTCAGCGGGTGGCGCTGGAACGCTACAGGAAGGAGCATGCAATCCTTAAGGCTTTCAACGGACAGGATGGCGCGGTTGACTGCGGGGGGGGGGGGCAAGGACCGCGCCGCCGCGGAGAACGCCCGCCGTGCGGCGTCATCGTCATCTTCCTCATCGTCTGAGAGGACAATGACGCCGTCAGAGGACGTCAAGACGACGGAGTCACCCCCCCCGGCCGCTCCCGCAGACGACGCCGCCGACGACGACAGCAGCCACGCAGGCACCCGCGGCACCAGCAGCCATGACTCGGCGTGGGGCATCGACACAAACATGCGGGCCACGGCGCACTCGCCGTTGAGGGCGGTTAGAGTGTTGACCAGCTTGGTTGTCATAGACGCGTCTGACAGGGGAGCAAGATGTCCACCGACCCCGCGCAACAGAGCGAAAACAGCAGCAGGGCGGCTGCCACCGTCCATGCAAACGACCTTCTTGTCGCTAGCAGCGACACACGTCCGTCTTGCCCACACAGGCAGCGCGGGCAGCGCCCCCGTAGCCCAAGAAGTGGCCGCCCGGCGGTCGTCAAACGAGCATACGAGAGCCGCGTCCGGGCCCAGCTCCGTCCACACCAAGAGCAATCGGGCCATGTCAACTCCGTTGTTGGCCTCGACGACTACGTGCCTCGCGCTGGTACGAAGCGCAATGAAAGCCGCCGTTTGGAAAGCCCCACCGCCCATACCCTCCGCCTCAAAGCGCTGCGCCATGCTGAGCAACACACCCCCCCCGCGCTCCCACGTGCAAAGAGAGACAGATCGCGTCGACCACGGTCGGTGTATGTGTGTGTGGGAACCCGCCGAGGGACAGCCGTCCACTCAAGCAGTACGCGTCGCGCGTGCTCAGCGACACGGAAGGGGGAGGGAAGGCAAGTGCATGTCCTCATCGGGCCTGCATTGGGGAAGCTCCGCCGAATCGCACCCGCGCGCGCAAGAAAAGGCGGGCAGCGTGGCCACGCAAGGACCGAAACCGAAACCCCTCAAGGATGGCGCTTTAGAGGGGGGAGGGGACCCATCAAAACAATGCAAAGGCGAAGGGTCCATTGGGGGGGGGGAAAGGGTGCTGGCGGCAACGAAACCCCAGGTGCAAGCGACGCCAGGAACGGTCTCATCACACGCACAGGTTCCAATCATTACTCCGAGATTGTAGTTGTGCGTCCACTCCATGTGTAAATACAAAGGTGTAATTCTATGACACGCTGCCCTTGCCGATCTTTGGCTTCTTGCTCCCGTTGAGTCGAGCCTCTCCTGTTCCTGTTGCTACATGCCGTATCTGCTGCACACATGCAGCAGCCTTGTATCTACTACGTACCGCTATGTGCTCATTGGGCTGCTCGCGGCTGTTTTTCTCAGGCGGGCCCTTAGGTGATAGGTACTCATTGGTGCTGTTAGCTGCGGGCCTGGCCCCTGCTCGGAGCGGGCACGTTGAGCACAGTTGCACCGCGTGGACACCGAGGCTGCCGAGTTGCCCTTACCTGACCTGGCCACTCAGGTCTCCCTCGCTGCGCTTCTTCTTACCTTGAACTATTCTCCTCCCTCTGTGGATCACTGCTCAATCGAAACAGCCCTTGCGCATCCGGCCCTGTCCTCCATCGGCACGCCGGCCCTGGCCACGCCACCACTGCTGCTCTGTCGCAGCCTCCCCACCCGTGCTGAAAGCCTCTGTGCATACTTGCTCAGTTCTGCAGATGCTACTTCCAAGCAGTGTAACAGTCCATGGATGCCGAAATTGTCGCTGTTGATCAGACGTGTGGGGTGTGGTCGACAGGGACCTCGCGTGTGCGCCTGATGCTCATTTTCTGCTTGACTTTCTTGCTCGTCCGCCATCAAAGCATTGTAGGAGATGCTCCAGAGATGGATTGGGCTGTCCAATCGGCTATGTGCCCCTCGTTTCTCCCCCAGAACAGCCAAAATGCCCCAAAAGCACCACACGCCGCCTGAACGCCGAGTTAGGCACAGCAAAGGTCTACACAGGTGCTTCTTCTCTTCAGGATGCGTTCTGGAAGCATTAGGTACATTTTCATAAGCTTCCTTCCGTGCGGGGTTGCACGGTGCTCGTGCGTCGATGATTGTCGCAAGAGAGAGAAACGGTGGCACACAGTCATTGCAGGTATCTTTATGCTACAGTAACAGTCTGGTGGGGTGAGACGGTGAACCTTGGGGTCTTTGGAACCTCGTGGCGTTGCGCAATGAGCCTGGGGCCGACGGCCACGCCCTAGGAGACACTTTGGGACGCCAATTCTCGTAGGGCGTCAGGAGCTCTCTGGAACTGGTTTTTGCTCAGCTTTTGAGTTGCATACGCTTTCCATGGGTGTCTGCATGGAGAATGTACGAAAAAATCGCGCTGGAAATGAGTAGCGAGAATGCCAGTGGCAGGCAACTGATGCAGGGTCCCACCGTCGCAGGTCGGAAGAGGTATGAAGGATGCCTTTGTTTGAAAAACCCGCAACAGGAACACACGAAGGACCCTTTGGAGCATCATTGGTGAGGTTTTTGTCCCATGTGTGTTTTGGAAGAGTTTCGCTCCCAAGTGCCGAGTTGCACCCCATCCAGGACCATAGCAGCGAGGTGATGGGCGGGGACTGCACAACAAAAGAAACCATCTCAGAACTTCTCAGAATGGATGCAATGAGTGCCAGAAGACGAGTCATGGTGCGCTTTTCAAAAAAAGATAGCCAGGAGGGGCACTCTACGGGCGCACTGCAAATCGTGAAGCGCAGGCGCGTGATCCACTGGATTGACCAGTGTCAGCTGCCGATTACACTGCGACAAGTTTCTCTCCTCGGAAGTCATCTATCTTCGTCGTTTCGACTGGATGCTCACCGCAAACACATCCACATCTACACTGGGAGAGCGAGGTCACGCAGGCGACCGTATGGACTACTCGTGGTGCACACTGAGCCGAGACAGGGCACCCAAAGGCTTCCAAACGCGACTTTCATGCTCGAGAAAGACAAGAGGAGTACAGATGAGCAAAAAACTGCCGTTCCCGCCCAATAGGAGACCATAACAGGCTATGTTTACTCGCAGACAACGCAAACGTCAACCGTACGACCGTCCTCCACCTCCACATATCAGCAACGACCGCGCCCACGCTAGGGCCACAATGCGAGGACACCTTCAGTACCATTGGAGCGACAACAGCCGTCGTCGCCACGACCGTCACCTCCCCATTGGCCGCCGCAACGCTTTCGGCCGTCCCCTCCACCACCGCCAGACCTCTCCCGCCGTGATTAGCAGACATGGCGGTGGCCAGCGCCGACGCCACCGCCGCGGCCGTCACCGTCACGGCAACCGTGTCCCCCTCTGCGCTTCCCGACACAGCGCCAGCGCGCTCGCCATTTTTTCGAAGCGCGGCCACCGCTGGAGCCGACGTAACGGGCGCGGCCGTAGTCCTCATGACCGCCACCGCCGCGTTGGCCGGCGCCGCCTCGTTGGTCGCCGCCGCCGCGTTGGCCGTAGACGCCCCGTCGGCCGGCGCCGCCGCGTTGGCGGCCGTCGCCGAGTTGGTCGCCGCCGCCGCGCTGGTCGCCGCCGCCGCTTTGGTCGCCGCCGCCGCGTTAGTCGCCGCCACCACATTGGCGGCCGTCGCCGCCCTGGCCGCCGCCGCCACCTTGGCGGCCGTCGCCGCCCTGGCCGCCGTCGCCGCGTTGGACGCTGCCGCGGCGTTGGTCGCCGCCGCCGCGTTAGTCGCCGCCGTCGCGTTGGCGGCCGTCGCAGCCCTGGTCACCGCCGCCGCGTTGGTCGCCGCCGCCGCATTGCCGGCCGTCGCCGCGTTGGCGGCCGTCGCCGCGTCGGCCGGCGCCGCCGCGTTCGACGCCGCCGCCGCGTTGGTCGCCGCCGCCGCGTTTGTCACTGCCGTCGCGTTGGCGGCCGTCGCCAAGTCGGCCGGCGCCGCCGCGTTTGTCGCCGCCGCCGCGCTGGTCGCCGCCGCCGCTTTGGTCGCCGCCGCCGCGTTAGTCGCCGCCACCACATTGGCGGCCGTCGCCGCCCTGGCCGCCGCCGCCACATTGGCGGCCGTCGCCGCCCTGGCCGCCGTCGCCGCGTTGGACGCCGCCGCCGCGTTTGTCGCCGCCGTCGCGTTGGCGACCGTCGCCAAGTCGGCCGGCGCCGCCGCGTTGGACGCCGCCGCCGCGCTGGACGCCGCCGCCGCGTTGGACGCCGCCGCCGCGTTTGTCGCCGCCGTCGCGTTGGCGGCCGTCGCGAAGTCGGCCGGCGCCGCCGCGCTGGACGCCGCCGCCGCGCTGGCCGCCGCCGCCGCGTTGGTCGCCGCCGCCGCGTTTGTCGCCGCCGTTGCGTTGGCGGCCGTCGCCGAGTGGGCCGGCGGCGCCGCGTTGGCGGCCGTGGCCGCGCTGGTCGCCGCCGCCGCGTTAGTCGCCGCCACCACATTGGCGGCCGTCGCCGCCCTAGCAGCCGTCGCCGCATTGGCGGCCGTCGCCGCCCTGGCCGCCGTCGCCGCGTTGGCGGCCGTCGCCGCCCTGGCCGCCGTCGCGGCATTGGCGGCCGTCGCCGCCCTAGCAACCGTCGCCGCGTTGGCGGCCGTCGCCGCGTTGGCCGCCGTCGCCGCATTGGCGACCGTCGCCGCGTTGGCGGCCGTCGCCGCGTCGTCCGGCGCCGCCGCGTTGGCGGCCGTCGCCGCGTCGGCCGGCGCTGCCGCGTTGGCGGCCGTCGCCGCGTTGGCCGGCGCTGCCGCGTTGGCGGCCGTCGCCGCGTTGGCCGCCGCCACCGCGTTGGCCGCCGTCGCCGCCCTGGCCGCCACAATCCTGCCGCTCGCCCCGTCAGCCACCGCGCCAGCGCCCACGCCGATAATGGAAAGCATGGTGGTGGCGAGCGCCGACGTCTCCGCCACGTCTGTTGCCTCTACGATCGTGAACACGGCCATGGCAGCAGCCGTGTGGTCTCTCTCCTCGCGGACCACCTTGATAGCCATCTCGTCGTGGGGATAGATCTGACCAAGTGTGACTGGGAGCGTCCGCGAGACGAGCACAAGCAGAGGCGAGAACAGGCAGATAAACCAATGTCACACCGCCCAAGACGTTTCTCGGAAGACCAGTCGAGCCCTTCATCAAGATTGCACTTGCGGGCACTGCGGCATCAAGTACGAATACAATTGCGGCCCCCCAGGCACCGGCCATCAGTAGGCAACGCAGGGCGCTTGAACGTAGAGGGCGAAAATGGGGTGTTTACACCACTGTCGCCGACCCATCAAAGACAGGGCCGCAGGCGCACTTCTCGAGCGGGGCCCTGTGACGTGTTGAGTCAAAAATAGAGCATCGCGCCAGATTCCAGTCCTGATGGATCCCTGATGTTACGTTGCTTGACCGTCGTTCACCTGACAAGTATGGAGCGCAGCGATTGGATGATCGCCGGCCTCGCTTCAAGGCACTTGAAGAGCATTTCTTTAAATTGAATAAAAGTGCTTCGTATTTGTCAGTCTGCCTCAAGATTTTGACGCGCGGCCCCCATCGCAGGCGTGAGCGCGCGTCTCCTCCATGAGACCACCCTCTTGCGACCGGCTTCCTGATCTGTCTTTCTGAGTGGGCCTGGTGGGATCCTGTCGAGACGCTGCCGCTGCCCCCATGGCGGGCGATCAACCCCATGATTGCGATGACGTACACTCCCTCTTTAAGAGTCGTCGGACGCAGATGGGGATGCTCGGCGTTATCGACCTCGTGGCGTCATCTTCACGCCCTGCGCGGTCGCTCGCGGCGCGGCAAGTGCCCGAGGCAGCTGTACGTCGTTCCACTATTTCTTATACATTGTCGCCAGCCCCCCAACCCTCACTCTCTTCTCGTGCACACTCTGTCTTCAGTTCCTCTTCCTCCAGTTGCGGTAGTGATCCAGGTGCGGTCTATGATGAAGACCACGCTAACTTGTCGGAGGCGCCCCCTACACCAATGGGTCGGCAACCGGGGCGGCACCCCAGGCGAACGGTTGGTCGCGCCCGCACCGAGTCGGTGGCAGAGCGGCAGGGGGTCCTCACCGTCCTTATGTCGTCGGCGTTGCGGCGGTTGGTCGGTGAGCGGACACGTGCGGACGTTTCTACGGGCACTGGTATGATGGCGAAAGTGATGGGCTCGTCGGACGCTACCTCGCGCTTCCTCTTCTGCGTTGTGGGGCCCCGAGCAGTCGACCTGGCCGCCCTCTGGTTCTCCCCCAATGACAAGCCCCTGTGCTCCTGTTGGGGCCACACCCAGAACGTGGCGCTGCTCGTGATGACAGGGGAGGCGAGCTCCTGCTGGCACGCCCACGCCTTCCAGGCGGCCGTCGACGACTTGGCCGGCAGCCGCCTGGAGATCGTGAGGTCCCTGCAGGTGCGCGACGACACCAAGCCCTACTCTGTGGACATCAAGACAAACACGGGCATGGCGGCAGCGGCATTCGACGGCTCTATATACAGCGCTGTAATTGCCAACAGGCGGCGCGACGTGAAGTGCGTTGCCGTCAGCTGCCGCGCCAACCCCCGGCGCTGCCACCACGCCGAGCTGGTCAAGGGGCTCGCGCGCCTGGTGGTTCCTGCAGACCCCGAGGCCGACATTTCGGACGTGTCGTCGGATGGAGAGCGTCACGCCACAGACCAGCGGGTCGAGGCTGAGGACGGGGACGTTGACGTGGACGATGACGACCTGGTCCAGATCTCCAAGGCGCGGCAAAAGCGCAACCTCCTTGCGTGCGAGGAGGAGGACAAGCAGGGAATCAAGTGGGCCCGCACGGCCGAGTGGGCCGCCGACGACCTAGCCGCCACCCCTGTTTGGCTGGCGCATCCCTCTGAGGACAACAAAGGTACAGAAGGACCCTCCTCGTCAATCACTGTCCTGCAGCAAATGGCTAGGCTTGGCCTGGTTTTCGACCCGGCCGTCACCCTGCACGAGACGACGTGCTCGATGTGCGGCGCTGCAAAGAGCGCCGAAACAACTCTGATCGAGGTGGCTGGCAAGCTGTTTTGCGACGGGAACAGTTCCGAGCCGCTGTCGGTACGCTTTTGTATCGTTGTCTGGCGGTGTATTGCTTACTTGATGCGCTTGCCGTTTCTCTTCCTGTTTGGATCTTTGTATCTACGCTGGTATCCGTGTGCTGACTTTCGTAGTTTGCTATCCTTTTCTTCTTCCATCCCTTTGCCGGTGTGCCTGTCTTCATTGTCCGACCATTTGTCCAGGTATCCGTGGGCTCGTGGATCTGCCCGCGGCAGCATGTCGTCGAGTACGACGGAGCCAACGACGGTCTCTTCTCCCTGAGGCAGTCGGACGACTCGGGCAGCGTGCTGGTGTTCTCGCGATCGTTTTGCGACTTGCTCGTGTCCTTCGTGTACAACTCTCGGTCCTCTTACGCGGCGGCGACGTCATTTTTGGCGTCGCTGAGGTCTGGATTTGGCCTACGCCGCCAGGTGATTGTCACGCTCGGACGCTGCTTCGTTGCCACGCTGCAGCCGGCGGCAGACGCGTTTGTCTGCCCGGTGTGCGGCGACGACCCGGAATACATCGTCATTGACGGCCAAGCGCTTGGATTTAGGATCAAAGACGGCTTGGAGATCACCCGCCCCGCCCTGCACCTCCCGAGCATGAACCTGAGCATCGACAACTACGCGGTGATACGCATGCCAAGCATTCGTGCAGCAATACGAAAAGTCCTGCGCACGGGCGACACCCTCACCAAGACGGACGCCGATGCGCTGCTTAAGCTCAACCAGGCGCCCACGGCGGTGTTCCCGCGCGGCCGAACTGCGGCGGCTGCGGAGAACTGGCGGCTCCAGCGCGACGCCGCCACGCTGTTCTTTCGCTTCCACTCGTGGACGTCCGTCGACGATCTTGGTGGTGCGCGCGCCGCCCCCTCAGGTGGGGTGGATGGTGCACAATGGGGCCGTGCCGCTCCACCTGACGCTTCCACTGCTGCAACCGACATGCATGGCGAAGCACCGCCAGTAGGCGGCCTCGGAAGCGCTCCGGACGCCACGCCCGTCTCATTGCCGTGGTACGAGCGGAGGGGTACATGCCGTCCCCGTTTTGATACGTTCAAGGCGGAGGGCACCGAGTGGGCGACCGTGCGCCCATTTTTGTTGGCGTTGCTTGGCGACCCGGTGGTCAACCTGTTCGCCGGCCACCCGCGCGAGCCGCTAATGCAGCTTGTGGAGGGGCTCAAGAAGGCAGACGATGGCGAGTGGCTGAAGCATGCGGCGGCGGCAAATGCTGTCGGCTTTGTTGCCAATTTCTTTGCGCGTGTTGGCCCCCTCCTCAAGAAGGAACGGCCGCTGCGGTTCGCCGTGGGGTCACTGCTACAGTTTGCTGTGGAGGTCGACCACATGGTCGACAGGGATTTCGCGGCCGCTGCCAAGAATGCGGCAGATGGCGGCCAGGTGGAGACGGCGGCCTTTTGCAAGAGGTGGCTGAACGTATCGTCGCCCGCCGAGTACCAGAAGTTTGCGGCGGAGCACCCGGTCTTCAAGGGCAAAGTCCTTGACTCGCCCTACTCGTCGTTCGAGTTCTTTGGCTTTTTGAAGCGCGTGCGTCCGGCAATCTACACGCCAAGAGTCAGGCGAAAGAGAACGGCGGAGGACCAGCCACCGCGTGGGCGGCGTGGACGGGGGGCTCAAGCGGTCAGAGAGGATGCGGGGGATCGCTGCTCGAAGGCCTTCCCCAAGCACTCGGAGCTGACCGCCGGCGTGTTCAACATTGTATGCCCTCACGTGGTCACGATGGGCTTTCGGGTCATGTTTCAAGCGGAGAGCGTAGCCGACGCTCTCTCTGTTGTTTTGGAACGCTTTCCCAAGCTTCCCAAGGTGGTGTTTTATGACGTTGCGTGCAAGATGGACCGCAACGGCATGCAAAGGGTCCGTACCATCCTCTCCCACCACGGCGTGCGCTTTTGTCTTGACAGGGCGCACGCCAAGGGACATACCTGCTCTTGCGTATACTTCCCTGACGAGTCGCTCGCCGTGACCAACGGCGTTTCCACGCAGGCCGCCGAGGTGCAGCATTCCGTGTCGGTGAAGTTTAGGGGGCACCTAGCGTACATGACGCCGACGTCCTTTATGGCGCACCGCATCTTCCAGCTGTCGATGATGAATCTGACGGCGTCGTTCAAGATCCACCACCCCGACGCCAAGGCAGAGAACGAGGGCACCCGCCTGAACAGTTACTACTTCAACTACCGCAACGCCAAGTGTCTCAGACCGGCGTGTGCCTGCCCTGCCAGGGCCTTGGACGCATCGGCGGCGCCTCGCCCTGGCGATGACGGCGGGGGCGATCCCGCTGAGGCCGACCAAGACGCGGAGAGCGGGGAGTTGGAAAGGAGGGATGAGGAAGGGGCACGGAGCAATGATGAGGATGCACCTGCTGCGACAGACGTTGACGTTGGGAGCGGGCAGATTGAGGGGTGCGACTCGGGGTTGGGGGAGGCGACAGTGCCTGTCGCAGGTATACTATCATTTACCGGGAGTGATGGGGAGGGAGAGGGAGCGACGGGGGTGGGTGGGCCCGGTGTGACTCAGGCCGCTTGATTGCACCTGGTGGGTATGGCTCACTGCGCAAGAGAAAAGGAATGCACTTGCGACTCCTGTTGTCGAGTGTGACGCGTGTACACCGTCCGTCAAGAAAAAAGAGACACAGGCGCTGTCAAGGGAAGTCGGAGAGCAACCATTAAATGTAAAACGAGTCGACAGTGCTGTGGACCTTGGCCGCCTAGAAGACGGCCGGCTTGAACGGGCGGGAGCTGCCTCTCGGGCGTGACCCGGGGTGGGTTTGGTGCGATGATGGGAGCCCGGCCACCGGGAGGGCAGGATGGGCGGCCAGCTCCTGCATGGGCGCCGGACGCCCGCCGCTGCTGCCCTTCCGCCGCAGGCACGACGCTCGCCTCTGCTGCCCGCCCTCAGCGGGTCGGGCGCCCACAGCCGTTGGTTGCCCGCCCCTTGCGGGGCGCCCATCACGGGTGGCCGACCGCTGCGGGCGGGACGCCCGCCGCTGTGGGCCGCACGCTGCGGGCGGGACGCCCACCGACACCGTCAGCAAGCCGAGGGTGGGACGCCCGCCGCCGCGGCCAGCCCGCCGCGGCTGACCGCTTTCCGCGCGTGGAAAGACAACCGACGCTGCCCGCCCACCGCGGGCAGGACGCCGCCACCGCGCAAGTGCCAACACCGCCTCCTCGACGATGCCGCTACCCGAAAAGCACCGCGTGGCGGCAGGGAGGTGGGGGTTGTGGGGTGCAATGGGAGGAGAGCGGCTGCTGGTGGGAGGCGGCATGGGGCGCGCTCGTGATGGGGAGGGGGGCCCGCCGCTGCTGCCCGCTTGCCTATGGCACGACGCCAGCCGCCGCTGCCCGCCTGCCGAGGACGAGACGCGCGCCCCCGATTACCGCCATCCGCTGCTGCTCTCCCGCCGCGGCCGGGACGCCCACCAACGCTGCCCGCCTGCCGTGGGCGGGGCGCCCAAAGCGAGCAGGGCACCCGCCGCCCCCACCCACCCGCCGAGTGCGGCACGCCCACAATCCGACCCTGCACGCGCAGGCGGCCCGCCGTCGTCGCGCCGGTGCCCGCGTGGACGCCACGTCCGTGCCGCTACCCGGGCGGCGCCGCGCGGCGCAGAGGCGGCGGGGGTGGTGGGGCGCAATGGGGGGGGGGCGGCCGCCAGACCGGGAGAAGGGGGGCGCGCCCGTGGAGGGGCGGGGCGCCCGCCCCGCCACCGGACACCAGCTGGCCGCACGCCGCCGCCGCGCCGGTGCCCGCGTGGCCGCCGCGCCGGTGCCGCTACCCGGGCGGCGCCGCGCGGCGCAGAGGCGGCGGGGGTGGTGGGGCGCAATGGGGGGGGGGCGGCCGCCAGACCGGGCGAAGGGGGGCGCGCCCGCGGAGGGGCGGGGCGCCCGCCCCGCCACCGGACACCAGCTGGCCGCACGCCGCCGCCGCGCCGGTGCCCGCGTGGCCGCGCCGGTGCCGCTACCCGGGCGGCGCCGCGCGGTGGCGAGGCGGCGGGGCGGGTGTGATGCAGGGCGGGAGGTGGCGTCGACGCGTGGGGGGGGGGGGGGGGGGGGAAGAGGTGGCGCGTGGGTGTGGGGGGGGGGGGGGGGGATGGCCGGCATGTACCCGGCCCCAGGGTGGGTGGTGGTACGCGAGGCCGGGGTAGCCCCGTGGCGGCGTGGTTGCGGCAGCGTGCCGCCGTGCACATGGGGTCACGACGGTCATGGCTGTCCGCGAGGATGAATTAGGTAAGTGCACCTGGGGCACGTGGCACCCCGCGTGGCAGTCGCCACCGGGCGGCGGCTGGCGGCAGCCGGCGGTGCTGTGAGGAGCGCCGAGAGCCCTCCGAGGTCCTCTCGCCGGTTCCGATGCAAAATTTTGCTTCGTGTTTGAGATCTTGACGTACTACATGCTTTTTGCCATGTGGAAAGGCCAGAGCGACGTGTGGGGATTCCGCAGGACGCCAAAAACCACACACATTGACATGGTTTTGTGGTGGCTCTTGTGGGTTACAGTTCGTGAGACGACCCACGGCATATCAGCACATGAAATCTCCCCATGAGCAGACAGCCCGACAGTGCGAAACAGCCAATCAACGCTTTGTTTGTAAGCCGATGATGGCCAATGAGAGCTCGAAACTTTCCTTC
>Ga0115030_1000768_pt1 | contig 13816 bp, 8 predicted proteins | sample SidtaG_4_FD_87174 | JGI IMG/M metagenome (GOLD analysis project Ga0115030, IMG submission 87174) | Marine algal microbial communities from Sidmouth, United Kingdom - Sidmouth_Male1 metaG | ecosystem: Host-associated > Algae > Red algae > Unclassified | place: Sidmouth, United Kingdom | collected... | reverse complement strand
GGGGGGGGGGGGGGGGGGGGGGGGGGGGGGGGGGGGGGGGGGGGGGGGGGGGGGGGGGGGGGGGGGGGGGGGGGGGGGGGGGGGGGGGGGGGGGGAGACAGCGACGGCATGACCGTCGCGGGGAGCGAATGACGAGTGGGCTGTGTGAGTGGGGGGAAGGACACCGAACGCAGTCGGGCTCAGTGGTGTAAAAAGATTTAATGCCACATGATGCTTGTTGTGTGTGACAGTCATTGAGCCAATGGACTAGCGACATTGCATCGTTGGGAGATCATCTCAGAAACAAAATCTGCTGATCAGCACAGCTACGGTGGATGCAGCGGAAGCTAGACGATACGGCCGGCACCATGAGGTGGCGGGGGATCGTGACGGCAAGCACGGTCGCGGCGGCCCCGCCATCGACAGGTCGGCATCTTCCCCCCGTCTGTCCGCCCCCACTACCGCTGCAGCCACTGCAAGCAGCTCCCCAATCGCCGTCGGTGAGTCCAAGTCCGGCCGCAGCACGGCCACCGGGGTCACCCCGGTCTTGATGTCAGTGAAGGCCGCCCGTCCGCGCCCCCCCCCGCGCCCCCCCCCTCCCTCTTGCAACAGCTCTGGCGAGCTCAGCAACGGGCACCCATACACCGCACTCGCGTAACGCCCGTAAAACACGGCCGCCACGAGCAGCACATCGGGCCGGGAGGCCGCGCCGCCCACAGCGGCGACCGCGTCCCCACCCACAGCTGCCGCGTCGGCGGCCTGCCATCTACACGTCCTACTCCAAAACAACATCTTCCCACAGCACGGCCAGCCCGTCCACGTCCATCGCCCCAGGCGGCACCCGACAGGTCACGTCCGAGTAGACAACGGCAATATCCGCCGAGGGGGGAGCGATGGGCGCCGCGCCGGGAGAGGCACCGGCCGCCTTCGCGTCAGCCGCCTGCGGGTGAGCTGCGCGAACGCCAGCTGCGGGTGCGCCAGCTGCGGGCGCACCGGCCGCCCGAGCACTAACCGCCGGCGTAGGCGGCGCGGTAGGGCAGGAGTTGACGGGCGCCAGGCCCCAGGCCGGGGCGACCACGGCGGCAACGGCCGGGGCGCCGACGGCCGCCCGAGCACTAACCGCCGGCGTAGGCGGCGCGGTAGGGCAGGAGTTGACGGGCGCCAGGCCCCAGGCCGGGGCGACCACGGCGGCAACGGCCGGGGCGCCGACGGCTGGGGCAGCGACGGACGGTGCGACGACAGCCAAGGCGGCGATGGAATGGTCGCCAGCGAGCGCAACGCCTGCGGGCCGGGCGCTCACCAGCGGGGCGCCAGCGACACAATTAGACGCTGCGCCCGACGCCGCCGTGCCCGACGCCGCCGCGCCCGACGACGCCGCGCTCGATGCCGCCCTCGCCGAGACAGACGCCCGTGCGCCAGACGCCAGTGCGACAGAGGCCGAGGACGGCGCACAAGCCGTCGGGGCGCCAGCCGCCGGCGGTGCGCCAGCCGGCGGGGCACCAGCGTCCAGGGCGCATGTTTCGGGCGCGACGCCGAAAGTCGGGGCAACGAAGGCGGTGGTGAACCCTGTCAGGGCGACGTTGGGAGAGGATGCGGCGGGTGCGGCGCCGGCAGACGCAGTTTGCGAGGACGGCTGGCCCGCCACTGACCCCGACGCACGTGGCAGGGCAGCAGTCGGACGGCCTAGGCTGAGGCTAAGGCCCTTGACGACGGTGCCGTCCCGCAGACGAAGGCCCGCAAGCAGACCACCAATGACACCGCGGACAGACCGCGTCACGCGCCGCCCGCGGCTGCTGTTCTTCTTGTTAACCCCCGGCGTCCCCTTCAAGCAGGTCTTGGGAGCAGAAGCACAGCCAGCCATGCCGACGGTTGTGGCCGGAGAAATCGAAGCGGCAGGGGCGCGCGGCGTGGGGCAGCGTCCGCGGCGCGCCAGGATACGACCAAGCGACGGGAAGGGGGACACACGGGGGAGGGGAAACAGGGTCCGAGTGCGGGGGCGGGGAGGACGGGCATGAACCACCACTGTACCACCGAAAGGTAAAGGACGGGCAGTCGGCATGAGCGCGCTAGCTAGTGTGTTCTGACGAGGACCAAAACTCCCAGTAACGCTGAACAAGCGTCTCTCTTGTACTGCCTCGCGGCCCGTTTTTCCTGCCCAACGCGAGCTGGACGGTGCCCCCACCTCTCGCCTTCCCACGCGCGCCGACGAAACGCAGCGGGCCAAACTGGCCAGCAGCGCTCAGCCGTACGTGCACCCACAAGCCGCAGGCAGACGATGACACCCCAGCGAAAGCGACCAGCAACACGTAGAGCATGTGGCAGCCACTCAAACTCCCTCTAGTCTCGGCCACGGGTGAACGTACCATCGCGCGGAAACGGTACCCACCTCGGTGATAGCTCATGATGGATGACAATGGTACCGAGCCTGCCTCTTGGCTGTCATCTGACAGCCCCTCTAGTCAAAGCATGAAGATGGATGTCGTTCGTCCCTGGAAACGCCACGCCAAGAGCGCGGGTTCACCAATCCAGGAGATCACCTGACGGTGAGCGTCGACGACGCGCCACGTCGTCACACAACTGGGGCAGCTGCTGGCAGCTGCCAGCTGCCAGCTGCAGTAGCCGTGGAGCAAATCGGCGGCCTCACCACATGAGGCCGCCTGGCCGCTGCAGCGTCGCCACCACATGAGGACGCGTGGCAGCTGCAGCGCCGCGGCCGCGGGGCCTCCGTTCCTGGAGTCCTACCCAGCACAGCTGCCGGCGACGCACCAAGTCGCGCCACGTCTTCACACGCGCCCGCGTCGTGGCAGCGACGCGGCCGCGGCGCCGCTGCGCCTGCAGACCCAGCCATCATACCGAGCGGCGCCACGCCACGCCAGCGTACCTGGCGGCGCCATGCAGTGTCCCCGCCACAGCAAGCTTACCTGGCGGAGCCAAGCCCCGCCAGCTTACATGGCGGCCCCCAGCCAGCTTACATGGCGGTGCCAGCCCACGCCAGCGCACTTGACGGCACCACGCCACGCCAGCTTACATGGCGGCGCCATGCTGCGTCGGGGGTGTACGAGGAAGCTGCGAGAAGGACTGCTGCGGGATAGGTGCCCCGGCCGGGGCAGCCGCGGCGGACCAGCTGGCACGGTAGATGCGCGACAGATTGTGTGCCACGACGAGGCTGTGCCACCCCTGCATGGGTCGTGCAGAGGCACCTCGCACCGCCACGCAGCGTCCGTCATGATAGAGGCACGCTACGCGCTTGTGCCACTGCTGGAAGTGCCACGACTCAGTGGCGCCGCCACCGCATGGATGGCGCCAAGGTGTGCGTAGGGAGCCGCTGGGGCATCGCGCTGCCAGACGGCAGGTGGCGTCTACAAGCTGCAGCGCCAGCGCCACCTCGAGGACGCACAGCCGCTGCACCCATCAGAGCGCCCTTACACCTCGTAGCTCCGCCGCGCCGACGCCATCGCCATCACGGCCGCGTGGCGCCTTCGCCCCCCCCACTGCCACAACGGTCGCGGTGGGCACCTAAGTAGGGAATAAGAACGCCCGGTGCCGCCAACACAGCCGCATCGTCCCGGCCTCCAGCGCGCACAGGCCGCGTGGCAGCACCCTTGCCGTCCAACCCTCCCACGACGCCGCCACCGCCCACCCTCCCGCCCCAAGCGCCTCTCCCCCGACCACCTTCCCCGGTGCTCAACCCCGCCCACGGCCTGCGCCCCACGGCCGACCACGGACGATACCATGGCTGCCGCCGACAAGCTGACTACCGCACGCCCAAGTACCACAACCCATGCTGCGCTCGGCCGCACCGAGGTGAACGATGAGTGGGCCACTGTCGTGAACCACGGCGACGAGCAGGACGCGTCCGTCAATGCGCTTATGCGCGCCGCAGTCCTGCCGGCGGGGGCTGTGTCGTCCGTCTATGGAAGGCCGGGACGGCGCGAGCCGCCTGCACCAGTGGTGGTTCTCAACGGGCGCAAACGCAAGTCAACTATCACGGACAAGCGGCCCGCGGCGCCAGCGCTGGTGAGAGATGGCTCATATGCCGTGCTGAGCGCGCTGCATCGGAAGCAGCGCCGCACGCAAGGGACGCCGGCTCGCTCGCTGCTGACGCCATCACAAATCGTACCGTCAGAGGCCACGCCCCCATTGCCCCCGTCGGCGCCATCAACGCCGACGAGACAGCCCCCGCTACGGAAGCCCCCTCCATCGACACGGCCGCCCCACTCCCCGTCGACACAGCAGCACGCATCTTCAACGGTGACGGAGCCACGGCCGCTACCAGTCGCGTGGACGCGGCCATCGGCGAGCAAGCCGCCGCTTCGCTCGGCTCGGAGTGTCGAGCCTACGTCGGAGGCGCCAGCAGAAGCAGAGATGTACGAAGAGCCTACGTCGGAGGCGCCAGCGGAAGCAGGGATGTACGAAAGGCCCACCGGGGAGGATCATGTGGCTCTCACGTGGATGTGGCCGCCTCCAGGGGTGCTGTTGTGGCCATCACCTCCAGGGGGGGCTCTGCTCCCGTGGCCATTGACACCACCTCCTGACGATCCCTCGTCAGATGCCGCCGCGGAAGCCGTGGAGTCTGAAGACGACCGGGCGGCGGCCGGAGACGCAGCTGCCGCCAATGACCAGACACCAGCCAACGTTTGGGAGACCGCGGTCACCAACGCTCTGTCAGTGGCCGACGTGTCCGCCCGCCATTGGGAGGCGAATGACATCAGGGAGACGGCTGCGGACCGAGAGGCCGCTGGCGATGGAGCAATTGTTGGGGTCGGGCCAACTACTGACCCTCAAACGTCGGCACACGAACGAATTTCCGCCGACGACAGGGCGTCCGCGGATGAGCGGGCGTCCGCTGGCGACCGGGTGACCCTCAACGGCAGAGTGTCGGCCGTGGTCGTCGACGACGGCACGGCGACGAGGGCCGGCGATGCGGCCGCGCCCCACTCCAACGTCAAAGCGCCGCCCACAATAGGCAGGGAGGCCGCCAAAGGCGAGACGTCGTCGGGAGACAGTGGCGAGCTGAGCGACCTGGCGGTGGCCGCCGACCGCGCAGTCGACACGCCGCTGGCGTCCGCCGGCTGGGCGACCGCCGTGCAGCTGGGAGACCGGGGGGAGGCCGTAGTCGCTGACCGTGCTGCCGACGTGCCGCCGGCGTCCGCCGACAGGGCGGTCGCGGTGACAGTCGACCAGGCCGCGGTGGTGACCGTCGAGCAGGCCGCGGTGGCCGCCCGCGGGGCGACCGACGGGCACCTGGGAGACAGGGATGTCGCAATGCCCAGCGACAGTGCCCCCGGCATGCTGCAGGCGTCCGCCCGCGGGGCGACAGACGGTCAGCTGGGCAACCGGGCGGTCGCGATGGACGTCGACCATGCGTCCGACATGCTGCTGGTGTCCGCCGACGCGGCGACCGCCACGCCGCTCGGAAACCGGGGGGTCGCGGTGGCCGCCGCCGACTGCGTCCCCAACATGCTGCCGGCGTCGGCCGACAGTTCGGTCGAGGTGGCCGTCGCCCAGGCCACGGTGGCCGTCAACGGAGCCGCCGACACCCTGGCGGCTTCGGACAGCGGGGCGGCTGGTGCTTCTTACGAAAGGGCCGCAGAAAAGAACCTGGCAACGGCCGGCGCCGCAATGACTGCCTCCAACGACGCCTTGACAATGGCAGCGGCGGCTGCCACTCAGGCCGCCGATGCCGTGGTCACGGCAGTAGCCGCCGCGGCAGCCGTAAAGGTGGCAGCGGCCTCGGCAGCATCGGCAGCTGCTCTTGTTGTCGCGGCCGCAAGGCAGCAGGAGGCAGCGGCTCGCGAAGAGGTGTTGGCCAATACTGCACTTCCTTCGCGATACTGTCGCCGGTGCGAATATGGTCCACAATGGCCAGATCAAGTGGGGCATCGACGGGGACATGGAAGAGAGCGGGAGTGAGTAGGGCAGCGCTAGATCGGGTGGGTTGCAAGTCGACCGTAAAAGCACGGTGCCAAAAAACAAACAGTAAGGAACAAACAGTAAGGAATGACAACGCCGGGCAATGGACGCGACAGCACCTGGAAAGCAGGGCGGGAAGGTGGCGAGACGTGGACACGTACAGGCTGCACGAGGAGACCGTGACGGTTGACTCAGCACCCACCCCAACGTCGCGCACCCCCTCCACGGATTCAGAAACCCACCGGATCCAAGGACGCCGCATGCACGTCCCCGACATCGATCTCAAACGGGGACCTTATCATAGCAACAAAAACTGGTGGCGTAGGTCAAAGGGCAGCAAGGGGGCGCTTGCAGAGCCCCGACAGCCCTGTCTGACGTCGACAAGACAAGCGTCAGAGAAAACCGTCAGAGAAAACCGACTGCAGTGGACTGGCGGAGGAGAGGGGTCTGGACGACAACACGAGTCGACGGCCCCGTCCACCATCGAAGAGGGAGCTGGAAACTTCCCATTCGCTGTCCGAGGCCGAGCGGAAGGCGTCAACGTCCCCACGATCCCATGTTCCGTCAGGGCATGCGGTCCGCCGGTGAGAACGAACCAAACAGCGCTGGGCGGCTGAGCGGGGGGGAGCTATCGAGGGGTGGAGAAGAGGGAAGGAGAGGCTCGCAGTGGCGGGACGTCGTGATTCGGACACTCGGCGGCACGCGGCTGGAGACGCGGCAGACGTGACGCTGTCAACTAGGCGGCCGTCCAGTCGGCTGACTTGTCAGCGCCTCGGGCATTCTGCCACGTTTTTCTTCCAGCGCAATGAGTAAAATGCAAATCGGGAGACTATATAGTGGCACCCCTAATTGGGATATAAACGAGCCCTACTAGCTGCTATATGAAAGATCATGAAACATTTGACCCCCTAACTGAATCTTTTAGAGAACTTACCTCTACATATCATATCATAAGTCTGTCTGGCATTTGACGGGAGCTGACAGATAGGTTTGGACTGCCGACAGATCGACCTCATGAGTCCGGCTGTCCGGTGTCAATCTGGGCATGTCCAGCCCACAAGGCTCATCAAGCCGCCGCGTGTCTACGTCTTCCGCGAGGGAGAGCCTGTCTCCACTGTCTGTCCACTTGCTTGTCGGCTGTCGCTGCCTATGGCCCCGCCTTGTGTCTCTCCCGACCCCAATATGTGGTCCTGTGGTCTCTCCACGTGAGCCTCGAATGGCCTCTCCGCGACACAGTCCATCTCCTGGGTTTGGCTCAAGAGGACGGGGTCCTCGGCGGCGCTGCTCTCCTCCGTGCTCATTCGCAGTTCGTGTGCGACTTTCTTTTGGCCGTCGGCCGGCGACCAAGCCGCGTTGCCGGCCGAGATGTCTCCGCCGCCGCCGCCGCCGGCCGGCGACCAAGCCGCGTTGCCGGCCGAGATGTCTCCGCCGCCGCCGCCGCCACGGCCGTTGACGCCGCACGCCGCCGAGGCCGCTGACGCCGCGCAGCCGACGGACGTGGTGCCTGAAACCCCGCCGCCGCCACCACCGCCGCCGCCGCCGCCGCCGTCGCCGGGAGCAAGGGTTCCTACCGGTGGTGGGCGCGCCGCTCCCGCGTCTGCCGTTGACGCCGCGAAGCCGACGGACGTGGTGCCTGAAACCCCGCCGCCGCCACCACCGCCGCCACCGCCGCCGCCGGGTTCAAGGGTCGCTACCTGCGATGGGCGCGCCGCGACGGCGTCGGCCGTTAAAACCGCGCCGCCGACGGACGTGGTGCCCGCTTCCCTGCCGCCGCCACCACTGCTGCCGCGGCAGCCGCCGCCGCAACCGCCGGGAGCAAGGGTTGCCACCGGCGGTGGGCGCGCTGCGACCCCGCCACCGCCGCTGCTGCGGCCGCGGCCACCGCCACCGCCGGGACAAGAGGTCGTCACCGGCGGTGGACGCGCCGCGACAGCGTCGGCCGTTGGCGCCGCGCCGCTGACGAGAGCAAGGGTTGCCACTAGCGGTGGGCGCGCTGCGACCCCGCCACCGCCGCCGCCGCGGCCGCGGCCGCCGGCAGGAGCAAGGGTTGTCACCGGCGGTGGGCGCGCCCCAACGGCGTCTGTTGTCACCGTCCGTGCGCGTGCCGCGACGGCGTCGGCCGTTGACGCCCCGTCTCCGACGGACGTGGCGCCCGCTTCCCTGCCGCCGCCACCACTGCCGCCGCCGCCGCCCCCGCCGCCGCCGCCGGAAGCAAGGGTTATCACCGGCGGTGGGCGCGCCGCGACGGCGTCGGATCTCACCGACGGTGGGTGTGCCGCGACCCCGCCACCGCCGCTGCCGCGGCCGCGGCCGCCCCGAGGAGAAAGGGTTGTCACCGGCGGTGGGCGCGCCGCAACGGCGTCAGTTGTCACCGTCCGTGGGCGTGCCGCGACGGTGTCGGCCGTTGACGCCCCGTCTCCGACGGACGTGGCGCCCGCTTCCCTGCCGCCGCCACCACTGCCGCCGCCGCCGCCCCCGCCGCCGCCGCCGGGAGCAAGGGTTGTCACCGGCGGTGGACGCGCCGCGACAGCGTCGGCCGTTGGCGCCGCGCCGCTGACGAGAGCAAGGGTTGTCACTAGCGGTGGGCGCGCTGCGACCCCGCCACCGCCGCCGCCGCGGCCGCGGCCGCCGCCAGGAGCAAGGGTTGTCACCGGCGGTGGGCGCGCCGCAACGGCGTCTGTTGTCACCGTCCGTGTGCGTGCCGCGACGGCGTCGGCCGTTGACGCCCCGTCTCCGACGGACGTGGCGCCCGCTTCCCTGCCGCCGCCACCACTGCCGCCGCCGCCGCCCCCGCCGCCGCCGCCGGGAGCAAGGGTTGTCACCGGCGGTGCGCGCGCCGCGACGGCGTCGGTTGTTGACGCCGCGCCTCCGACGGACGTGGCGGCTGGTGGGGTGGGCGACGCTGGTGCAGCCGCCGGCAATGCGGTGTTGCCAACGGAGAGGGCGCCCAGCAGGCCTCCGCCTTGGGCGGTCGCCGGTGGCGCGACTCGGGAGGATCTTCCTGCTGACATGGATGCGGCGGTCGTCCACCTGCGTGACAAGCGCGACCGGCGGGTATGTGCTCCCGCAGGCGACGTCGGAGACGTTCGGACGTGGTCGATTGTCGGGGTCGTCATGCCCTTGCCTGGTTTGGGAAGGGAGGTGAGGACGCCCAATGACGTGAACGCCGGCTGCTTCACGTTTTCCGCTCGCGTCACGGCGCTCCGCCGCCTGACCGGGCGCGAGGTGTTTGCTCGCGCCGCCATCAAGCTCATCAATCGCAAGAAGTACGACTCCTACGCGGCGGTGCACCATTCGATCCGCCTCCTGGCGCGCACACCCCGTTTGAGCGACGATGATGGTAGCGAAGAGCCCTCATGGGCGGGCGTTCCGGAAACAGGAGACCTGTCGGCCGCGCAGTGCCGCATCGTGCTGCGCCGCGCCGCTGCGACAGTCCTCCGCATGTACCGCAAGGTGAACAAGGGTGAAGTGAAGGTCATCTCAGTGGCGGCCAGTGCGGTCGCGCACCCGTGGTACAAGAACTCCCTGGCAGCCCGTGACCGCCAGAAGGTCAACGCCTTTGGCAAGAAGTTACGTAACAAGGCCAAGTTCAACGTCCTGCCGCTCAAGCGGCGAATGGAGGTGGCAGCGAGCGGACCGGCAGGCGGAATCGCCCTTCTCCGCGAGCTACTTGAGCACCAACACCCGCGGGACGGCAATGATCCAGTGGAGGATGGAGCTCCGCGGCACCGCAAAAGGCGGCGCAAGCTGCTTCGCGGCATGACCATGCCCAAGGTCTTTCCGACGCCGGATGAGGTTCGTGCTCTCGTGCGGGAGGCGGTCGATGTGCCTGGTGGGACACCACACGTGTTGCTGACTCTCGGTGCGGGCGGGACTTTGCGCGTCTGGCGGTATGAGGTCGGCTCCGCCACGACCGGTGAGCGGTGGTACAGGATGGACAACGGCACTCGCAAGCGTCTTGCCGCTCCCTACCACCGTCGACCTCGTCGGCCACCAGCAGAGCCGGTCCCAACGGACTCTGCAACGGGCGCAATGGGCGTCCCCAACGATGCAGACTCGGACGGCGCGCCTGGGTCCGGCATCTTCGCCGATGCCGGCGTCTTCCCGCTGGGCGCTGACTCGGGTGACACCGAGGTGAGCACGGAGGTCGATCCGGAGCTCCTAGAGACCTTCCAAATCACGCGCTCGACCTACTTGGAGGACGTGGTTGACGGCGGTGCGCCCAGGGCGGTGCAACGGGCGGCAATGGCGGCGAACTCTGCCGGCATGGAGGAGGCGGACGGAGTGGACGGCGATGCAGGGGAGCACAGTGGGAGAGAGCTTGTCGTCGCTGTTGAGTTCGACCCGGTGATCGCTCTACGTAGCGCGTTCCGCCACGGCTGCAAGCCGATGTCGATGGCCGACATCAAACGTGCGCCCGTGGCGGTGACACTGGCTGGCGACGGTGGCCCGGTGCGGCGATGCTCGATGACCGTGTTTACGCTCACGGCGTCCTCGCCCCTGTTTCCGTCGGGCCGCACGCCCCTCATTCCTATCATGTTCCTTCTGGGCGGGGAGCAGGCCATCCACTCGGCGGTCGGCGAGCGGTTGCGCGAGCAGCTCAAGCTCGCCCTCCGCACCACCTACATCGTGCCCGTCGCTCCCGAGGCCGTCCTCAAACGCGGACGGCGCCCCCGGTCCACCGCCGCCAAGTCGCTGCCTTACTTCATCCACGTGTGTGGGGACTTTGCCATGATCTCCCACCTGCTCACCCTGACGGGGTGTGGCGATGTGAACCGCTGCCCCTACTTGTGGCCGTGCATGCCGGCGAGTTACCTGTCGGCGCTCATCCTCGACGGCGGGCGAGCGGCCGTCCGTGATGGGCCCTTCCTCTCCAATCAGTGGGAGCTGGCTGTTTGGGCCTTGGCCCGCTGGTGCACGCTTCGGGACGGCAAATGCGACTGGCGGGCACATGGCGGGCGTGTCCTGTGGTCGTGTCGCGGTTGCCGCCGGGACATGGTGGCTTTTTCATCTTCGGTGGCAGCGCTGGCTTGCTCATCCAACACCTGCCCGCTGTTCGAAGAGCCGCAGGCACCGCTGCTGCCGCAGATTGCGTACACGCCCCTGTCTAAGTTCTACCTGCTGCTGCGCCGGCGGTTGGGAGGGACGCGCGGGTACCCCCTGCTCGGCGACATCCCGTTCAGGATCATCGCGCCCGTGCTTCATTGTACGGGAAAGATTAGCAAGGGGCTCATGTTCTTCCTTCTCGCCATTATGCCGCTGACTATGCGGACAACAGCCCGCAACAAGATCTACCTGCTCATGGGCAGGTCGAACATGGGCGGCATGTACTTGCGTGAGTTTGGGCGCCTGGCGGCACTTGTGGTCGCCCTGCCGGGGGTGCTCAATAGGATCAAGACGCGTAAGGGGCCGACCTCGACGAGCACGGGTGGGGGGGATGACAAGGAGGAGGACGTGATCATTGACGGCGGCGCCATTGTCATGCTGCAGCTCAGCCAGCTGCTGACGGCGTCGTGGCGTCGGGCCATAGGCACCAAGCCGGCCACCGAGCGGGAATGTGCGGCGGCGGCACTGCAGCTGACGGCGGCCGTGCTAGCTCCAATCTACTCGGCGCTCAAGCCGCTAGACCCAATCACCAAGAAGGCGGGCGTCTTCAACCTTTATCTTCATACGGCTTTGGCTCACGTCCGCACCACTGTCGGCGAGGCCTACCCGACGCTCAACCACGTTTGCGATGACAACATCGAGGGCACCATCGCGATGCTCAATAAATACTACTCCAAGCGGACAAACAATGTCTCCCGGGGACAGTCGCTAATCAACATGCAGGCCATGGCGCCACTGGAGTTCAACGAGCCCAAGGGGCGCTCCGCCGCAGAGCTGCTCATCCTCACCGAGGAGCTTGTGCTGTGCCCGTGTCTTGTGCGCTTGGGTCCTTCTGTGCTGGATGAGTACAAGGCCATTGTGCGGTTCACGTGCAGGGAGCCCACCCTGACCATCTCCATTGACACCTCGGCAGTGACCGCCTTGGAGCAGACCGAGGAGGCCGCGGCTTTGGTCGCCACTGCGCGGTCGGCAACCGCGGCGGCCGCGGCCGCGGCGGCGGTGGCGACGGCGGCGGTGGCGATGGAGGCGGCGTCCAGAGCAGCTGCTGCTGCCTCTTCACTACAAGCGCCTAACCAAGTGGCGATGGCTGAGGAGGCCACGGCGGAGCCCGTGGCCGCCGCCGAGGCGGAGGTCGTGACGGGAGCCCATGAGGCCGCGGTGCCTGATTTGTCGCAGACGTTGCCACGCGTGCCGGCGCCCGTGGCCCGTGCGTCTGTCGTTGTCGAAGAGGCGGACGCCGGAGTGGTCCAGGCGGACGCCGCTGCTGTACAGGCGGCCGTTGTGGAACAGGCCGCTTTTGAGGCGCTCGTGGGTGCGGCGCCGATCACTATCAACCTCGGCACAACCCCTGACCAGATCAAGACGCCCGAGTCAGGCGCCTCAGCCAGCGTGGAGCAGTCCCTGCAGCAGCACCTGCGGCGTGCGCAGCGGCGTATCGCGGTTTGCATGTGCGGCTCCTTGAGCGGCAGAGACGGGAGCGCCAAGGCTTTGGAGGCCGAGATGAAGGCCGCGGATGCCTCAGCGGTCGCTGAGGAGGAAGCGGCTGGCGCGACCAAGGCGGGGGGCGACCGGGACTCGTCGGGAGACGACCGGGTGGTCGTCGGCGCGGAATCGGCGGGGGGCTACCGGGTGGTCGCGACTGAGGACTGCCCGGTACCCAGCGCGGCGTGCGGGAACCAGGTGCCCATCGCCTCGTCAGCTAGAAAGATGGCTGACGACCTGGAGGGCGCTGGTGGCGGTAGGCGCAGCACGGATGTCTTGTCGGACGGGGACGACGACTTTGAAGTCTACCACGGTGACAACGGGGAGGATGTTCCCGTGCCCGGTGCGTCGGATGACGACGGCGACGCGCCCGCGGAGGGAGACCGCTTCTACGGTCTAGACGACGCGTACCTTGCGGGAAACGACAGTGACGAGGACCCCGCCATGGACGGCGATGACTCCCACTTTCCCCCCCACGGCAGTGACAAAGGCGTCGAGGCGCCGATCGATGCCGAGTTTTTAATGCAAGCAGGGGCTGGTGACGACGCTGTGGCTAAGGTGCTGCCGTCGGCTGACCTGGTAGACGTTGTGTTCGGGGCTGTCGGCCCCATCCGCACGGCTCCAACGAAGGAGGTTTGGGAGAGCGCTGCAGAAGACCTCATTATGCTGCAGCTGTTCCGGGAGCATCTGCGCACGCCTTCGCTGTTGATGTGGGCTGGTCGCGATGGTGTGCTCCTCCGCGATGTGGCGCTGGCCGCAGAGCGCCTACAACACTCCTTGGTTGAAGTATTGGCGAGCGCAGCCGATGGTGCGACGGTTGCCTGATGGTGCCCGACGTTGGAGTGCGGTGCGGGGATGCGTCTTTGCTTGCGCCACACACACGCGACGATTTGCCGCTGCTCGTGTCATATAGTGGACGTGGTCTTTGTTTCCTCGTTGCCTCGGTCTTTGTTTCCTCTCTCCGCGCCCTGGCCCTCGCCCCTCCGCCCGCCCCTCCGCCTCACACCAGAAAAACACCAACAACTTCTTTTTCACGTGTTGTCTCTTCCTTCCGCCCCACATCAACCGCCTTCGGTTCTTTCCCCCCGCACCCTCGAGTGCCCGTCATGGCCACCTCGACGGGGGCGGGGGCTGTGACCATAGGCTCGGCGACCCCCGCTGGGCATCACCTCCGCCCCCTGCGGCGCTCGCCTGTGCCCCCGCTCTGCCACGACACGAAACGACCGACGCGACAGCGGCGGCGGCGGCGCCGCCGCCAAGGGCGGTAGTTGTTGGGGGGGGGGGGGGGGGGGGGCTCCGCGCCCCGGGGGCGCCCCGCGGGGGGGGGCCCCACCCG
>Ga0115030_1000765_pt1 | contig 13827 bp, 9 predicted proteins | sample SidtaG_4_FD_87174 | JGI IMG/M metagenome (GOLD analysis project Ga0115030, IMG submission 87174) | Marine algal microbial communities from Sidmouth, United Kingdom - Sidmouth_Male1 metaG | ecosystem: Host-associated > Algae > Red algae > Unclassified | place: Sidmouth, United Kingdom | collected... | reverse complement strand
TGTCTGTGTTAATATCCACGATAGTAGCCTCGATCTCCACCATGCCGGATTCCACATCCAGATTGTCGATCAACCTGGCGTAGCCCGGTATACGATCTGCCTTGTCGCGAATTATTACTGCATTGAGACGCGTATCGGCAACGATCCGGATGCCATCATCGTGGGCTTCGCTGCTATTGCCAGTTGCCAGACTGCTGGATGACAAATTGTCTGAGGACGAGCTACCAGCAATGTTCGATGCGGCTTGCGATTGCAACAGGCCTTGACCACGAAGCCCTGTAACGGTGTTGTTATCAACAAACTCTCTAGCGTCTGACATACCGTAAGTAAACGGGGAAGTCGAGATCAGATCGCTAAGGATGGTTGCTACGCCAGGAATGACTATAGCCTGACCACCGACAGTGAATGATGTGTCGTCCGCCCATGCATGGTCAAGCCTGAATACCTCGTACACCAGTGCATCGCTATCAATGGTGGCATCGCTATCGGCGGTGACCGGCGGTGGCGTGGCTGGCGCTTTTGGGGCGCTCACCGGTTTTCTGGCGCGCGTGGCGTTGCCTTCCACGGAAGTCACAACTTCCTTGACCTGCTCCACAAACCGTTCAGTACCGGTAACCAGCAGACCACCGTCACTCAAGGACAGCTGATTCGTGGTGTCAGGCAGATTCATGGTATTGATGGAACTGATAACGCGGCGTGCATTGCCAGCGCTGATAGGAATGACCGTTCGCAACAGAGCGTTGGCGCGATACGCATGTGCAACGGCGCCATCAAAGTAGACGACGACATCGAACGCTGAAGTTACTTCCTTAAACACATTTTCAGCCGAATCGTTGAATCGACCATTGACGGTTCCCTCGATTGACTCATCAATGATGATCGGAACACCTATATCCCGAAACAAGGCCTCTATAAAATCGATGACATTCTGTTCGCGGACATTGAGATCTACTGTCTGAGAAAAATTGGGAACATTTACTGCATGCGCGGGCACTCCCAGCGACAAAATGACCGCAGCCAAGAGCAGATGCAGACGCTGACAACAAGCCGAGGTCACATCTCGAAAAGAACAAATTTTTCGTTGGAAACACATTTCAGTACGAAACTATCCTATTTAATTTTGATGAAGGGCTGTAGGCACGTTTATTCAACATCGACAACTACACGCTTAAGTATGTTGAGTTCAAAAGGTTTTTTTATTTCCGGGTAGGACAACACTCCGGTATCAAAGTTGCCAGTGGATATCAGCGTGCGTATGTGCTTGCGCAGGACAACTGGCACAACCACGACGGAAGCTCCGGTTTCTTTCAGCGCTTCGTCGAGCGCCAGCGCAACCCCGCTCATGAACATCGGACTCGCACCCAGTTCCTGTATGCCATCGCTAGCGCGAACGGATTGCAACAGGTACTCCTCTACTTCCAGAGATAGGCCCACTGCCGGGATCATGGTACCCGATGCATATTTGTTGCAGATCTGCCTGCCCAGTGCAATGCGCGCGAATTCTGTCAGGATGTCCGGGTTCTTTTCTTGCTGACTTGCTTGCACCAAACCCTCAAGTGCAACTGTCAGGTTGCGGATTGGCACCTCCTCCTCTGCCAGATTGCGCAGTAGTGCAGCCGTCGTATGCAACGGCAAGGAACGCTGGATTTCAGCGACCACTTCAGGCGATAAGTCTGTTGCTGTCGACAGCAGTCTGCTAGCCGCTTCCACACCTAGAAACAGATTGACGTTTCTTCGTAGAGCATCCAGGCATCGATGCGGTATTTCGTCGATGTCCTCAGGCTTTTCAATGACGCCTGAGCACACCGGAACCTCGTGGATCTCCAATCGCCAGTCTCGATCTGATTCATCAGCCCAGCGCATTTTCAGGGTGGGCAAGATCACACCTGATTTGAAATAGTGTGCATCGAGCGTTGACTGCATCACGTTTCGCAGCCTTACATCACCACCTTCAGCGCTTATCCAGCGAGGAACTGACAGCTCCAGCGGGTTAGCAAGCAGACCTTGAGTTTTGTTGGTAGACAGAATGGTTGAGCGGTGAATGCGCTCTTTGCGCTGCATGATGGTGTCAAACGCTGGCGTGGAATAGCGGTTTACCATCACTCTGAACGCTGGCAGCAGCATCGATCCTGTGAACAGCATGATGAACCCTAGCGTCAGAAAAACGCCTGTTGGGAAGCCGGGCACGAGTGAGAAGAACACGCACATTGCACCGGCCACCAGCAGGACACGTGGAATAGCCGTAAATTGGTGCTGAATGGCGTCGCCAAGATGCTCCGTTGACTCAGCGTCGCTGACGCGGGTAACTATGAGTCCTGCAGCCATGGCCCCAAACAAGGCTGGAATTTGCGCCACAAGCCCATCTCCGATAGTCAGGATAGAGTATTTGCCCATGGCGTCGCCAGCACTCATGCCAACCTGAAAGACACCCACAGCTAGACCACCAAGCAGGTTGACGATAATGACAACAATACCGGCAATGGCATCACCCTTGACGAATTTCATGGCACCGTCAAGACTACCGTGCAGCTGGCTTTCTTTTTCAAGATCGGCTCGCTTGCGTCTTGCTTCAACTTTGTCAATCAGACCAGAACGCAAGTCCGAGTCGATGGAGAGCTGTTTGCCGGGCATGGCATCCAGCGTAAAGCGCGCGCCAACTTCTGCAACACGCTCTGCACCCTTGGCAATGACCAGAAACTGCACCAGGGTGATGATCAAAAACACCACCAGACCTACCACAAGATTGCCTCCCGCCACCATCTGGCCGAATGTGTCGATGATGCTCCCGGCATCACCGTTGAGCAAGATCATTCGCGTGGTTGCTACCGATAGTGCCAGCCTGAACAGGGTAGATATCAGCAGTACGCTGGGGAAAGCAGAAAACTGTAAAGCTGAATTTACATAGATAGCCATGAGAACCAGCATGACGCCCAGCGCAATGTTGGCTGCGACCAGAGTGTCAACCAGCAGAGTAGGTAAAGGCAGGATCATCAGGCCGATTACAGACACTATAAGCACAGCCAGGAATATATCGCTGCTGCGAGTCGCCGCCAAGCCCAACTTGGCCAAGCCACTGGCGTAGTTTTTCGGTGACTCTACGTTCTGCATTTCCCTTCCAAGACGATGCTCCGTTAGCTGTGAACAATTTGAACTACCAAATACATCGATATCTGGACGCTAAAATCGCGTCTTATACTAAGTGATAGTCGGTAGACCAAAGTGTTAACAACATAGAAAGAATGGTGCTAGACAGGATTTCATGCCAACCTTACGCATACATGCGAATCTGATATTTGTAACATGTAAGGCAGCGTGAGTCACGAGTCTACAGGCAATTACGTAATTATTTTTATATCCTGCGAACTAGTCATTATGCTGGCTATTGGCAGCAACCTTACCGCGGATTTTCAAGGGGTGATGGCATTGTCATCGCACACATGCATGTGCGGAAAACTTCTGGAGTATGAGCGCATTGCTCTATCGTCGCTACTAGCCATGAATAGCGACTGAGACGCCACGTATCGCGCGAGTCAGCAGGAAATAAAGGTTTGTTGCGACAAACTTTATCTATCGGAGACCCGTTCATCAGGGCCGCCTAATGCTGATCGATACTATCTAACAGTTTGATTTTTTACGTTAGTTGACAATTCTGGTCGGAACGCAGCAAGCAGTCCAACCCGATTAGTCAGGAATAGATCGCCACCCAAGTCAAACACCTTGGGCGGCGATTCAAATCAACTACCTGCTACTGCTTACGAGCTACGCTGGACATACCTTCACCGACGCTCTTGACCATCGTTCCAATGGCTTCCTGGAACATCTTGAAGATTTGCGATTCAGCTTGGAACTCCGATTGAATCTTGGCGAATTCTTCCGGATTTTCCTTGCTGTCAAGCTCGCCCATTTTCTCACCAAGCTCTACCATCTTCTTCAGATGCTCTCCAGATGTCTTACCAAGCGCTCTGGCGAGGAGCGCCAACCAGTTGCCAGCACCGCCGCCAGACCTGTTGCCGCCCTTGTTGGCACCTTCGGCAGTGGCCTCTTTCATCTCATCCATCATGGCGCCGCTGATCATGTCCATTGTCCCGCTCATTACGCTATCAGAACTTGCACTTGCACCAGCACCACTTGCACCAGCACTACCACCACTTGCACCGGCACTACCACCACTTGCACCACTTGCACCAGCACTGCCTCCACTAGCACCGGCACTACCACCAGCACTCTGGCTTGCCTCACCGCAACTACCTAGAACTTTTTGTATATTTTGATCAAGATTTTGTGGAGTGTCACTCTGGAACGCTCCCAACACATCGTTCATTGCGCTCTTTGCATCGTCTTTCATAAATTGAGGCATGCTCAGGGAATCTATGAAAGTACCGAGCTGCTGGCCCAAAGATTCGGCGGCAGCGTTGTTGATTGAGCGCTGCACGTTTTGTATGCCGTACTCCTCGATCATCTGCTTGGCTAATACATCGATATTACCGCTGCTACCCTGTGACGCTCGGTTCATTAGCGTCATCTGGCTTCCACTACTAGCTAAAGCTGCTTCGTTCACTTGTTATCTCCGTTGGAAATTTGGTTCGATTGTCTGACTTGAACAACCTTTCCATTATTAAATTTTTTAACCGGCGTGTACATACGCAAAATCACGATAAGTAAAACCACTTATGCGAATAAATGTTCTTGATTCGATCTCATTGAATCATTTGACGTTGCGCCGATCGACTGAGGATAAACTGACACTCACTTCGTCCTTGAGGTGAGCGGCGTCTCGGTAATTCTGGTCAACTATTAATCAACTATCGATCATTGCGTTGCCAGACAACGTTACTGGCCCTGAGCGACTGACTTCAATCACTCACCACCGGCGTTGGCTTGCATACCTTCAGAGTAGGAAGATTCTTCAACCGAAGATGGATGGCCGGAGATGGCCTGCTTCATGTCGAGTACCTCGGCCGACGCCTCTTCCTTACTCACTCCCCCATCCATACCTTTCTCGGACTTGGCTGACTCCGCAATATCGCTACAACGACCTTTGCCTGCAGCCTCACCACCTTCGCCTGCACCAAGCTGTGACTTGATAGACTCAAGCAGACCCGTGATCTTGCGCATAAGAGCACCCAGATCGCCTGCCTCAGGCTGTTGTGATTCCTGAGCTCCACCGGCAGCTTTACCCTTGTCACTACCTCCAGCTTGCTGGGCTTCATCGCTTCCTTGGGCCCCTTTGGCTTCGTTAGCCCCGCCCTTTCCGCCTGCATCACTACAACCAGCAGCTTGTTCGCCACCAGCAGCTTGTTCGCCACCAGCAGCCTGACCACCACCAGCAGCCTGACCACCACCTGCGGCCTGGCCGCCACCAGCCTGTGAGCCACTCGCTTCCCCACCAGCCAAAATTGCAATGATCTGCTCAAGCATTGGAATAAGCTGTTGCAACGAATCCCCTACTGAACCAGATTGGGAACCAGCCGCAGACTCTGTTGAGGATGCTGAACCTGCCCCGGTTGCTGCAGAGCTTGAACCAGACTCCGGTTGGGCTGTTGAACCGTCTCCAGCCATCGCCTGTGATCCGCCGACACTGGCAGCTGCATCCTGGGTTGAAGACTGTGAAGAACCTGCGTCGTTTGCAGCTCCACCAGACACCTGATCCGATACAGAACTCATCAGACCTGAAATCTGATCAACTTTAGATTGCATCGCACCGTTGCTGGAAGTCGAACCACCCATCCCGCTCAAGAATGATTGAACGACGTTCTGAAGCTGACCAACCACTGCATTGACATTCTTTGAACCTTCGGAACCAGCCTGAGGACCAACTGGACCTTGTGCTCCGTCTTTACCTGCAGCTCCGTCTTGACCCGCGGCTCCGTCTTTACCCGCAGCACCTTGAGCGCCTGTATCACCTTTCGCACCAGCAGGGCCTTGCGCCCCATCCTGGCCCGCTACGCCTTGAGGGCCTTGGGCTCCAATGTCACATTTGGCACCATCTTGGCCAGCAGGGCCTTGTGCACCAGTTGCTCCGGTATCACCTTTGGCTCCCTGTGGGCCCGCTACACCTTGAGGTCCTTGAGCTCCAGTATCGCCCTTGGCACCGTCTTGGCCAGCAGGACCTTGAGCTCCAGTAGCGCCAGTATCACCTTTAGCTCCCTGCGCACCAGTAGCTCCGGTATCGCCCTTGGCACCATCTTGGCCAGCAGGACCTTGAGCACCAGTTGCTCCAGTATCACCTTTAGCTCCCTGAGCACCAGTAGCTCCGGTATCGCCCTTGGCACCATCTTGGCCAGCAGGACCTTGAGCGCCAGTATCGCCTTTGGCACCCTGTGCACCAATGGCTACTGTATCACCTTTAGCTCCATGCGATACAGTAGCTCCTATAACTCCTGTATCGCCCTTGACGCCTTGTGCACCGTCTTTACCATCAGCACCAGCTGGCCCGGGAGCAGACTTGCGCTGCTGCATGTCTTGAAAGTCTTGCTTGACCAGAGAATCTCCGCCACTGGAGGCGTCGCTAGCATTCGCTGCCTGATCGTTAGCCGCGGCACCACCTGATTTTCCGGCGCTATCTTTTTCCAGCGCACGTTCTGAATTTTTTGCAGTTTGAGCGGCGTTGCCGCCTTGAATTTTTATAGTCATCTGATTTGGAACTCCATTGAGCGAATAAGAACGAAACCGAACAATAGCCATTGCCGTTCGGAAATAAAATCGGGGGAATTACTTAGCCCTCAGTAGTATTACTTACTTCTGGCGCGAATCCGCCTTTGAAAGCTTGGCGCTTACCTACTTTAATCTTGCCCAAGAGGGCTGGCTGATTGCTCCAATGGCAATTTGTCTATGATAGAGATTTGTTCTGAGGTCACACCGAGTAGGTAGTCGTGATCTCGGAAAGTCACCACCACCAAGCGCTCACGGGTGCCCAGCATCGTTGATGAGCACACTTTCACCTCTCCTACAGAGCCTCGGAATCGATTGATTCCAGAAAGAAATTTTATGACAAACCAAGCTAGAACCAGCACAAACGCGAGCGCTACCAGCGTTATAACAATAGAATAGGGAAATTGATTCACGATCTCGCAGCTCGTCTTTCTAATGATGGAGGAGCAGAGCGATATATCGTCAGATCTTCCCCGGGGGGTACAACCGTATTAGTTGGGGTTGCTGATGAATTAGATAATTGCTCCATTCGGATGCGAGCCGTGTGCGCCCATATGATGACCTCGGCAACAATAGTAAACAGCTCTCGCGGCACGCAGTTGTCCTCAGCGTCTTGCAAATTGCTGGAATGCGTCAACAATGCCCGGGCCAGCTGCTCATTGCGCAGAATCGGCACCCCTGCGGCGGCAGCAATGTCCCGCATCTCACGTGCCACTCTTTCTTCACCCTTGGCCGTAATCATCGGGAGCGGAGCGCTCTCCTTATCGTAATTGATAGCGATGGCTACGTGTATGGGATTTACCACTAGAACAGTGGCACCGCGGACCGCCTCAGCAGGCGCTTCGGTCGCCCATTCGCTGCCCAGATCACGCCTCGCACCACGAAGCATTGGATCACCCTCGGTATCTTTCATTTCATCACGTATATCGCGAATACTCATCTTCATGCGTTTGGTAAATGAGTAACGCTGATAGCCAATATCGATGAACATCAATAACAGATAAGCGGCTGATGCCCAGCCAAGCACCCGCAGTACGAGATACCAGATTCCTGAAAGCAACTCCTCCGGAGCAGCTTTGGTGAGCAGCATCAAATCACCCAGGACACTGCGTACCGTCATCACTCCAATCGTGCAAAGCACCGCTGTTTTAAGAATGGATTTAATCAGCTCGACAAGGTTGTCAGGACCGAACATGCGCTTGAGACCTTCCGCGGGGTCCAGGTTGGACATCTTCGGCTTAAATTTTTCCGCGGTTATGACTGGACCAATGACTAGGAATTCTACGACCGTTCCAAACAGCGCAAGTGGAATAAGGATAATCAGCGAAACATTAATAAACACCCTGATGGATTCCTGACCCAATGCCAAAAGCGCCGTGCTGAAAGGTTTCCCTGGTGATGCCAGCGCCGTTTCCATCAAATGCGTGACGCTCGTCACCATCGAATCAAAAACCAGCCAGAACAACAACAGTGCGAAAAGGAAGCCAATAGTGATACTGACATCAGGGGCTTTAGCTACATCACCCTTCTTACGTGCATCACGCAAGCGCTTGGATGTGGGCAGTTCTGTTTTACTTCCTTGATCCTGATCGGCCATGTTGAAGCCAGAGTTTTTCGCTTTATTGAAGGCTTCAAAGTGTACGCGACGATAGGGACTATGTGTAAGCAAAGCTGGCAGCTGAAGCTAGAGCCTGTCCGAGAATAACGATCGAAGCCGAAGGCGGCCCCCGCGACAGTGTAAAATTTTAAGTCAGATTTTCGTGTCAACTGAAGGGAATAGTTGATCTATTCGCCGAGATTTACGCGGAAAGCTGGCCGGAGGCAGCCCCGCCAAAATATCTCGCTTCGGGGGCCACTTCCGGTACGATCAGCTTATTCTTGCACCGCCTCCTAAGAGCCCGTACCGTTTCAGACAGTGTTGAGTAGCCGAAGTCTACGCGAGACAGCCCGGCCTTAATAAGCACCCGAGCAGTTAAGAATATGCCAACCCCGTCTCCAACCTGGCGCGTCACCGACAGACATCCTCCGCGAAAAACAAAGTGAAAGCATCATAACGTTTAATACTTGCTGTTTCCAAGACGGATGGGGCATGGCCGAGGCGTCAGTCAAACGTCAGGTAGGCGGGTACTAAATAGCCGTATCACTGTAGAAAAGTAGTACGGATTTTGATTTTTTACGCTACACCCTTAATAACAAGTGGATAACAACTCCAACACTTCCAACTCCGTTACCAAATAGCTTCAGCGATTCTTTGTCACCCAGCATTCATGCATACCGGAAAATCGTTTTGTCTTGGTTTAGCTGGCATCTACATTCATTCGATCTTGTCATTCGATCTTTATTTGATCGCGTTGACAATTTTGTCGGAAGTAAATATATCGACGAAGCTGTAACGCCCGTGTGCAAAAGTACGCAACGGAAATGAAGCTAAACCTTAATCTTAGATAAAGAAAATGAAAACATCTACAATCGAAAATTCGAATGAAGCAGTATTAGACGATGCAACGCTTGAAGACATCAGTGGTGGCCGCAGACGTCGCGGCAGAAGAGGCAATCGCACTGTTAACACTTCAGGAGTTTGCGAGTCACGACCAGTAGGAACTTGGCGTATTGAGACAACGCCAGCGGTTTGTATACCGGGTACTTGGGTTTATCAGCCTTGCTAGATGCGCAACTCTGCCGCTTCTTTGGGCAGATAGTAGCCTGAATTATTCAGGATAAAATTAGTGTAGCCGGACTTGTTAAGGAGTTCAGCAATGCTAATTTTCGTAAATTTACAATGTTGTCTACTCGATCGATCAGACAAGATCGATAAGTAAGAAAATTATAGCCCTCTGTTTAGTTCTACAACTCTGGACCTGCAAACCTAACGAACGCAACTACGTTGATAACTGGTCGACATTGATATGATTCGTAACCCATTAAGTCCCAGCCTTCTACCTACACCAATCCACTGAATTGTTCAAAGTTTGAGCCAGTTGGTGCAAACGAAGCAGCGGCGTCTATCGCCATCCGGTATTCTCTTTCAACACATTTTTTTCACGCAAGCTCTAACGCGTATTGAAATATTCCGGCGTTTTGCGTGGGCAACTACCCCACCCTCTTCAGGCTTGTTTCTTAAAAATCCCCATGTCTGACAAGCTCAAAGACGGCAGTGTCTTCAGAAAGGAGGCGCTGGATTCTTTACAAGAAAAATCAAGTTCATCCACTGTCGCCGTCATATTACCGAAGGCCTGGTATTTTCTTGCTACTTGTGTACTGGTGTCATTTAGTGCCGTTATCTGGGCATTTACTTACCGGGTACCCGAATTTGTAGAAGCGAGCGGAATCTGCCTGGTGCCAGGAAGCGTGCACGGAGTAACCGCCGTAGCTAATGGACAGATCGATAGCATCACGGTGGCCAGTGGGGATAGAGTCAACAACGGAGATCACATTGCCACTATCGATATGGAAGGCGTTGATACGGCTATTTCCAAAGCTCAGAACCTACTGCTCGCAACCCAGGAGGAAAACGCTAATTTTCAAAACACACTGGATCAGTGGCTATCAGCCGCAACCGCAGCGCATACAGATACAACAGGACCAACCTGACGGGCAATCGCAAATTAGTGAACTGCAGAACCAGAAGCGCAATCTTGAGCAGGCAAACCGCAGCTTAATCATGGTAGCACTGGAAAGCAGGCGCACTTACGAGTCGGAGATGATAACTCGACGGCTGGAGGAAGTCAGGTTGAACCTGGACCTCGAGACTCTCAAGGAACAGAAGAGCCGCGAAGGGTTTGTCAGATCGTCACATACAGGTACAGTGCTGGGATTTCATAAAACCATTGGCGATACCGTAGCCTCAGGTGAACGTGTCGGCACAATGATAGAAGACAGCGAAGCAACACAAACCTTGCAATGCCTCGCCTATTTTCCCATAGGTGTTGGAAACAGGATCAGCATTGGAGATTCAGCGCTGACAACTCCGAGTACACATATTCGCTCCCGGGACGGAAGCATCCGTGGAACCGTCGTCGCAGTAGAGCCATACCTGGCCAATGAGGATTCTCTGTTTCTGCAGATTGGCAACCGGTCAGTCAGTCAACGTTTACTGGCAAACGAAAACCTGAAAGGGGTGCGCATTGAGCTGTCCAAAGATAAAAATGACGTCTCTACTGAAGTTACACAAACTTACGAATGGACTGGCCGCCCTCCTCATGATTTTTCCACGATAGACCCAGGCACGACTGCAAATGTAAGAATTCGCATTGCAAGTCGAGCCCCCGTTGAGCTGGCGTTTTCGACCTTTCGACAGTGGCTGTACCCTTCAGGCCATGATTCTGCCTCGGACAAAGTTTATCGTTACTTCAACCGGGCGACATCATTACAAGCCTCGTTGCAAGACACAAATGTTATTGCAAATGGAGAACGCCGAGTGCGGCGCCGCTTGCCTGGCAATGATACTTGGCTACCATGGCAAACACATAAACCTCAGTGCACTGCGAACAGACTACGGTGTATCGCGTGATGGCGTTAAGGCGTCCAACTTAATAAAAACGGCAAGAGCACGTCATTTACAGGCGGCTGGCTATAAAGAGTTGTGAACAGCTCTATGAGTCGAACTATCCATCAATCCTGTATTGGGAGTTCAATCATTTTGTCGTTCTTGAAGGCTTCAGCGCGAAAGGGGTATTCATCAATGATCCAGCTATAGGCCATCGCCTTATTAGCCACGAGGATTTTTCCAAGGCTTATACCGGTGTGGTGCTTGAATTCCAGCCAACGAAATACTTTAAACGCGTAGGCCGCCGATTTAACCTGACAGCAGGACTGACCAGTCGTTGCCGCGAACACAGTCATGTATTGGCTTACGTGGCCATTACCAGCGTACTGAACTTTGTACCAGTACTGGCGATAGCATTGGCAGCCAGTGTGTTCACCGATCGTATTCTGACTGGAGCCGGTCAACTGCTGCTACAGCCTGTTCTGTCGGCCGTGGTCATCGCATCTACCGCTATTGTAGTGTTAACATTTGTTTACCACTACTATTTACGCCGACTGCAAATTGGTCTTTCCATATCGCTGAATACCACGTTTATCCATTATTTATTGAAACTACCCGCGCAGTATTTTGACCAGAGAGGTGTCGGGGAAGTCATATCTCGCGAGCAGCTTAATGACGACATAGCGACCGTTACCAGCCAAGGCGTGGTGCAAGTCGTTAACGATCTGGTCAGCATGATGGTCTTTAGTACCATCATGTTCATGCTAAGCGTTAATCTGACGTTAATCGCAATCGCTTTCACTCTTCCGCTTTATTTATACATGCGCTGGAGTGCTGCCAGTCGCACTGAGGCAAGCATGGCAGTCGCGCTTGAAAGCGGCAAAGCCTCCGGTATTGTTATAGAAGGTATATTGGCGCTGGAGGACTACAAGGCCAGTGGCCAGGAAAGTACCTTCTTTTCACGTTGGGCAAATGCCTTCGCCAGCGCAACCCAGAAGCAACGGCAATTATCCTATGCCAATTTGCTACCTCAAGTACTGAATAACACCTTGACCCAATCGGCAACGGTTGCGTTGTTATTGTTTGGGGCACTAGAAATAATAAACGGTTCAATGAGCCTGGGTGAGGTTATCGCGTTTCAAACATTGATGGTTGGCTTCACCGGTCCACTGGAGAGCTTGAGCAAATTCTACTCGAAGTTTCAGGAACTGCAGGGCGAGCTGGAACGACTCGATGATGTGCTTGAGCATCCTGTGGACATCAGCTTTCAGGTCAAATCCGACGAACCTGCCTTGTTCAATGAAAACACCCTGGCTGGCAAGCTACAAATTAAAGATGTCTGCTTCCGCTATTCACCGGTTGATCCGTTTTTATGTAAACAAGTTAAACCTCACCGTTGAGCCCGGACAGCGCGTTGCGCTGGTAGGTGCCAGCGGTGGTGGAAAATCAACCTTGGCCAGAATTGCGGCAGGTGTCTACCAAGCGGAAGAAGGCCTGGTGACACTGGACGGGCAAAGCTTGCATGCCTGGCCAAAAGGCTTGTTGGCAAGGGCGATGTCGATGGTCTCTCAAGAGGCGTTCTTTATTGAAGGAAGCTTGCGTGACGACCTAACGCTGTGGGATACGGGCATCCCCGATGTCAAGATAATTGAAGCCTGCAGGGATGCCGATAACTGGCATGTGATAGAGGCTCTACCCGAAGCGCTCTCGACACCTGTGTCGGAGGATGGTTCCAATTTCAGCCGCGGAGAACGCCAACGGCTGGAAATTGCGCGAGCTCTGCTGTCTGATCCCTGCGTGCTGGTCCTCGACGAGGCTACCAGTGCTTTGGATCCTGACACGGAGAAACGTGTCGATCAGAATTTACGCTTGCGTGGCTGTAGCTGCCTCATCGTGGCTAACCGTCTAAGCACGGTGCGAGACTGGGACAACATTTTGGTGGTGGACGAAGGCCGCATTATCGCCAGTGGAACGCATGATGAGTTATGGCGTAGCAGCGAAGATTACTGCGACTTGTACACCGTGGACAATGAAGTAACTGCCGTATGAGTACTCAAAGGCCTTTGAAACCTGCGACTGACCATACCTTAAGTTTCGCTGAGTATCAGTTCGCCGTATCTGAGAACAGCGATGAGGTATGGACCCTGACGCAGGGCACGGCGCTGGTTGTTATAACAACTCAGGATAACAAGACGCCACCACGCCATCATGCGTTGCTGGACATAGAGGCCGGCCAGTTGTTCTTCCTGTGCCAGCCTCAGCTGCCACGCTACTCTATAGCACTGTTCATGCGCGAAGACTGTAGCTTTACTTCATGCGGTAGCATCTCAGAGGTTTTCGAGGCGCCAGAGCTTTGTAAAAAAGCAAAACAATGGGTTGCTCGATTACAACAACTGATTTCTGAACGCTGCCAACCAGCACCTGCCGATTACCTTATCAGCATCGCACAAAACATGATGCTTGCACCAGACATGGTGTTCAGCGCCACGTTTCCTGCTGAGCATACTCACGGTAACTGGATTTGCCTGCATCGTGGCGAGATGCACCTCGCCAACCTGAGCCAGGCCACCGTGCATGCAAATACCGACGCCCTCTGGCTTCCGGTCAACGACACACTCTGGTTTACAGTACTGCGCAAAAGCGAAATATCGCTGACCACCACGGCAAATGTGCCCGTAGCTTTTCGTTTC
>Ga0115030_1000756_pt1 | contig 13875 bp, 18 predicted proteins | sample SidtaG_4_FD_87174 | JGI IMG/M metagenome (GOLD analysis project Ga0115030, IMG submission 87174) | Marine algal microbial communities from Sidmouth, United Kingdom - Sidmouth_Male1 metaG | ecosystem: Host-associated > Algae > Red algae > Unclassified | place: Sidmouth, United Kingdom | collected... | reverse complement strand
TTGCCAGAAGTGCAGAAAAAAAGAGGAGCTGATGTCGATTTCCAGGCCGTATGGGCACATGTAAGCAATCAGAAGCTCCAAGTCAGTCCCAGGGGCGCCTCTGATTGGTGGAGAGAGTCGGTCAGCAACTCAGTCTCGGTCCACCATGACAAAATTCGGGGATCTGCAATACTGTGAGAGTGCAGGGGTGCGCCGAGCTCTAAAATGCGAATATCGTTTCTATACTATATTGGAAGTTTTGCAGTGTGGAGGGGGATCGAATATGGTCTAGTACATGCCCTGTACTGGAGGCGTTCGAAGGCAATTTGAAAATTGTCGGTCACGGCCCCAGCACAGAAAAACAGCATCCGCCCCACTTTCCCGACGATGCGCGCAGTGCATCTGGAAAAAGGGGGAGCTCCAGCTGGACTGCACCAGGATCTAAAACATTTAATGGGCTAAGCCAGCATGACATTATCTAAGATTTAGGGCTAATCGCCAGCCTGAGGAAGCCGCACCGCCGACCGCACGCAAAGCAGATCATGAGACTGTGCAAGGACGCACCGAAGTGGGCAGCGCACACTGGACCCACACGGTAAAGTATCCCGCCTCAGCTCCCGCTTGAGAACAGCCGGGCCGCCAAGGATCTCTTCCGTTTCCGACGGCTCCTTGACAAAACTCCCGTTGGTCCCCCCCGCGATGGTGTCGCGTCTTGTGTCGCTCGACGTGATGGATTCAGTGCCGCTGCCGTTGTACACAGAGGTCGTGTACCACTCTGTTACAGTTCTCTCCCCACGCTTCCGGTCGTCTGAACGCTGTCCTGCTGCAACGGCCAAGTTGGGTGTACAGCGGCCGTCCTCCGTCGGATCACGAACGAGCCCCTGGACTTCCAGGATTCCGTCACAGTGCCGTCACGGTGCATGGCCGTAGTCACAGGACTCCTGTGACTGATCTAAAAATCGGTCGGGCCTCAAGAATCTAAACTACAAGACGCGTCGCGTGACTGCCACTAAGATAACATCCAGGAGCTAGACAGCGTTGTTAATGAACAGTAAACGAGAGATAATCGTCTAGAAATAGAGCAGCTAAATCTATCGCTAACAGAACACACGCGGATCCCGTCGCAATGCATGCATGCAACAAAGAGATACCCATCCCACAGAGCCACAGCGCAGTATCATGATGTCAGTCGTCGCGGTCCAGCAGAGACAATACTGAATGGCACCGAGTGAGGTCAATCACCAGCAACGCAGCCACAGAACAGCAGATTTACGAGCGTCGGCCGAGCACCTCGTCCATATCGCACATCGGCGATCCCAACCCGCTCGCCCCATCCCCCCCCGGGGCAGGAGTGTCATACGAGACGCCAGCCGCCACCGAGCCCGCCGCCACCGCTGAGGCCGCCGCCACTGTCGAGTTCGCGCCGGCCATCATGCCCGCGCCCGCCGTTGCACCCGCCTCCGAGCCCGCCAGCGCCGCAGAGGTCGCCACTGCCATTGAGCCCCCCACTGGCGTCGAGCCCGCTGCCCCCGTCAAGCTCCCATCCACCGCCGCGCCTCCCGCCATCATGCAGCCCCCGAAAGCTGAGGTGCTTGCACGCACCAGGACACCATCCACAGCAGCAGTACCGGTGCTAGCTGCATGGCCACCACTCGCATCGGCACCCACATCAGCACTGTTCCCCGCCCCACGACCGGTAGAGTCCTGCTGCGGAGTGATCCGACCCACGCCACATGGGCGAGACGGCGCATACGCGTTCCAGACGCGGTCGGAAGCGCCAAAGGCCTCAAGGGCACTGGCAATAGACAGCGGCACCAGCGGCTCCGCGATGCTTGTGGGCCGCACGCTCAGCGCGCGGTATTCCTTGTTTCCGTCCATCAGTCGAAGACCGTTGCGCTGGCGAGCACCCTGGCTCATGAGGTGCTCATCGACGACCTCCAGCTCAGCCTCCCACGTCTGCCGATGGCCCGTGCTGAAGTTGGAGCGCGGCCCTGTGCCTGGGACGCGCTGTCGGAGCTTCAAGTGCTCTCGCACTTTCGTCGTAAAGACGGCCAGATGTGCTTGCAGGCAAACAAGTGCGATCGAGCCCGTCGAGTGGCCGGTAGGCGTGCTACACGGCTCGGAGAAGCTTCATAGTGTATATATATATATATATATATATATATATATGCCGCCGACACACGGTCTCCAATCCGCTGGAAGAAGTGCGACACTCGCTGGTTCAAATAGCGGCAGGCGCGCATGGTGGCCTTCGCGTGACCGGTATCGTCACCGTCCCGCCCGGGAATAGGAGATCGGGCCGGTAGCCACAACTTCTCCTGAAGGAGACGGATAGAAGTTGCGGCGTCGACAGCTACGCGCGTCATTGTCCACTTCTGTACCTGGCGGTTAATCTCTGAGTGGTTCGGCCAGACATCGGCCCCGCAAACGCCCGTGAGGAAGCGCACCTCAAGCCACTCGTCCAGCGACCTCTGATGAAGTTGAACCATTTACGCAGGGGGACAGTAAGAAGCGTACACGACCAAGAAGGAAAAAAAATGGGATGCACAGGTGAATGCTCGTGTTAGCTGCCGCCAGTATATACTCACCAAGCAGCGTACTCTCCGAGCAGCACATAACTCATGAGTGCCAAGGAACAGTGGCGCGAAATCAGCGAGTCCAACGTACCGCGACATCAAGGACCCAGGCCGCCTTGTCCTCTTCCGTGATGTCCGTCTCGTCGTTTTCGTCGCTCAGAAGCTTCTCCTTCAATAACATTGTGATGGCATCCAGCTTCTCTATGATGGCCTGATCGCTCTCAAGGGCCTCTTGGCGCGCCCTCACGGCCATGTCGCCGTGAGCGGCGACACGGTTGAGCACGCACTGCACCTGTCGCTGCTGGTTGCTCACGATGACCGTCTGCTGCTCCATTCGGTTGAGCACCCGGCGCGTGCCCACCGATGTCTATGTAATAAAGTAGATGAGGTCCGACATCGTTGCGTCCTCGACGCGCTCGCCCGCGTCGTGCGTCCCTTCTCGGGCCCGAACGGGGCCAGCCGCCGCCACATCGTCGCTCGAGATGCGCCGCTGGCGGGTATGAGAGCGGCTTGGCAACCGCCGAGGGTTGGCAGTCCGCGGACGACGAGCCGAGCGCCCCGGCACCGTCCGTGACTCCGTCGCCCAAGCGGGGATGACACCATAACGAGCTCCCGCTCGGCGGGCGTCAAGACCCGTCAACTGAGTGGCTTCCGCTCCAGTCGATCCGTCGGTTGCCACGGGAGAAGCCGGTCGGCTACCTCGCGCGCAAGAGGTACCGACTGCCGTCACTTGTGGCGCCGGAGCTTCGCCTGCTCGACCTTGGGCTGCCGCAGTGGCCATGGAGGGGGCCACCGACGAGCGTGGCCCTTCCAGTCCACGTAGTTACGCGCCTTGGTCGTTGGCATGAGGTGCAGCCACCGACGGTAGGGAGGCCGCGAGTGTCTGCTGGCCTCCCTCTCGCGCAGCTTGTGCGGTGGCCGCCTACCAAACTGGCGCCTGACTCGGCCCCATTCCCACAGAAGGGGGTGAGGTAGAGAAACTCGCCAGGTTGTTGTTGGCTTCGGGAGCCGAGTTTGACCCACCCCCCGCCCGTTCCATGGGAAAGCTCCAGGGCACCGCAGCGGCGTTGTTGTACGAGTTCGGTGTCGGCTGCTGCGGCGCGTTCAAGAAAGCGCGCGCCGCAGGGCTAGTAAACGCGAGAACCATCACGTCTACGGAAGAATTGAGCCCGAAGAGGGGGGGTGGAATGGACAAGAGGTACGAGGGTCGAGGACAGGAAGTATCCGCTATTCCCTGGAGACGAAGGTGGACGAGGGGGATGAAGGAGACGGCGGCGGCAGCGCGCGGCGGACAGGTCGGATGCTAGTCGAGGTCAGCGCACTCCAAAACCAAACAGTGTTCCTCTTGTACACCGCAGGAGCGACGCGGCACATGGAGGCACAGACACTTGTTGGGGTGCTACCCGCCGCACGCCTGCTTCTGGGGCCCGCCCGAACGGACCACTCCCTGTCCCTCCCAACGTGCCTCAACAGCGAACCTCGCACAAGCGGTCCAAAGAACGGCTACTAAGGGCATCAAACAGGCGGAAGGTGCAGAGCGTGCGCCGGATGTGTGGAGCTCCGCACAGGCAGCAATACACCGTCACATGTGGTCCTGTAGAACAGAGTCTCAAAAAGGCGGGCGGCCTGTGCTCGTCCCCTCAGCTCCCAGATTTCTCTAGAATGAATTCGTTCATTCCCCAGCGCTACTCCTCTCTCTCCCAGTGCTCACCGACCAGGCCACCGGCTGCTTCTTACGCCATACTGTGCCCCTTCATGTTCCAGATTCACCTCGCGCCATCGATGTGGATGCTCTTGCAGGGGAGTAGCAGCGGCGTCGCAATCTCCGCAAAAGAAATACACGCGCAAGACATACGGCTTTACAACGTTCAAGTGTCCGCTGAAGCACCATGAGGGCGGCCTCAACCATGTTGCCTGCTTGCCATTGCAAGTGTGCCCCTCTCAAACCCCTGCATACAACACAATCCCCCCATGAGCGAATTGCATGTGTGACGCTGACTTCAACAAAGAGCTCAGCGACCGGGAGCTCAAGCGCGGATGCGCCCTCCTCCACGGCAGCCATCTGTCGGATTCGAGGACCAGTGCCCCCTCTGCCTTCGTCGCAATCCGTTTGGGGGCCAAACCAGTCCGCCATAGACCCACAGCGGCCAGACCAGAAACCGTGCACCCCCCCACAAGCCCGGTCCCGTACCAATGCAATCGACCAAGACGCTGTGTCAGACAGTGCGCCTTGGGCGCATAGCCGCAGCAGCCACGGAACCATGTCAGGCCGCGAGAACAGCGGTCAAGCGGGCGGCCGCGACAATCGATGAAGATGCAGAATCGGTGGCGGCATCGTCGACGATGGTGGGCAGGACGGTGACGACGACGCTGACGATGGCCGGAAGCATTTCGGTGAGCCCGATGAACGTCATGAGCGGGTCAGTGAGACGATGGTGGATTGGGCACGTTCAAGTCAATTGACTGACTAAGAAGTGCTGGCAACGGCCCCACAGACGCTGTACACCAACCGACTGCAAAACTGACAACTACTTGGTAGAGGGGCTACTACGAGTCAACAGCCGAGTCTGTTGGTCCTGTGCCATTTCTGTAAAGTGATCTTCATCGTGGCCCCCGCTTTATTTCAGATGATGCCATATCATGGTAGGGCGTTACACATGAATTGGGGTGCATCTGCCACGACCACTGGACTGTAGATCGGGCGGAGACCAACACTTCTAAAGGTCGCCGATTGACCCCGTAATCTCACTCCCTCGTCTGCTCTGCCACCCGATCGGCCTGTTCGTGCCCGAAGTGCCTCCAGCTGGCGCACAGAAGTCGAGCACTGCAGCAGGGGTGGCAGACAGCCCAGAGCTTCCTCGGAGGCACTGCCGTACGCCGCACCGTACAGCAGGCAGCACCTGGCCGGCGGCGCCTCTTTTTCAGGCTACTGAAAGGCCAAGTTAGCGGTTCCGGCCGCCGGCCAGTGTCGTCGGTCGTTGGGCACCCTCTCTTGGCCACATCGCGTTTCTGGGGCGGCGGCCTCCATGAGAGTTGGCCCCGCCCTGCGGGTCCACGGGCGGTAAGCGATATGAGTGCTACCTCGTGATATGGTCTGGCGTGAGCGGCCTGCAGGTCTGTGGCTCTCCATCGTCCTGGCGCGGTGTGGTGGAGAGCCCGCTACACCACGAGTTCATGTGTTGTATTCCTGTTTTAGTGCCGCAGGTCCCGCTCTGTGTGCCCTAGTCGGCGCCAAACTGACCGCTGGTCTGCCTCGCCGTTCTCTGCTCGCACCTGGAGCTGACTTTGGTGGTCCACTGTGAATCCTTTCTTCTCGGAGAGGGCCGGCCCCCGATGCAGACGGCTGCTGTGGTTTTCGTGCTTGTTTTTGCCCGCAACAGTACCCCACTCACTGGCACAGGACCACATAAGAGCTGCGGACGGTAGTCTCGCCGCTCCTCCGCGAGTCTTCCACGGTCTTCAAGGTCTCATTCGGGGGCGACCGAGTCGCCCGCGCTTCCACAAGCGGTGCGGTGGCCGTCGTGCCTCGTTCCATTTCCACTCTCAATCCGGTCTTTGTCGCCTTCTCTACTGAGTGGCGCTCCATGTCGAGATCTGGTCAACCAACCCTCGGTGACAATGGCCGTCTGCGTGGGGGCCGTATCACGCGCTCGGCGTACCCCTGTACGCACTGCCACATGTCTTTCACGTGCGACGCCCACCGGGGGCGGCACATGCAGGCTTCCCACGCCTCCCTCAACCGGCTTGTGGGGACAAGAATCGAACCTTCCACTAGTTGGATTGGACTGAGGGTGCGGGACGCGCTGCCGCCACCGCGTCGGGCGAGACCATCGTTCTGGACGCCGACTCGCCTCCTGGTTGTACTGGTGGGGGTGCAGTTTCGGACGGCGGACAAGCTGCCGACGGTGGACAAATCATGGAATTTGAAGACGGGCCTCCTACCCGCACTCTTACGGCGGGAGGCGCCGGGCGCCTTTCTGGCCCCTACGTTGGGGCAGATGGGATGGAGCGCGGGCGGATTGCGGCACGGGTCCTGAGGCGGTCGGCGAATAGAGGCGGTGACGACAACATGGTGGCCGAGTACCTGAGCATTGCAGCGCGCATTCGATAATACTACAATGACCTGCCGGAGGTTTCTCAACGTGCGCCGGTCGTCAACCCCGAGTGGATTGGGTGCAAGTCACGCTTCTCCACAAAGGAATTGCGGCGCGCGTTCGCCTTTTCCCTGACGGCCGGCGGGTGCGGCATGTCTGAGCGCGACCACCTGGCGCTCGCAAACGTGTTGTAGGATATTGAGGCGGCGGCGGTGGCTGGCGGCGCCGCTGGAGCTTTCACGGCACCTTTTCCGACGCCTAACAGCTTCCTGACCGAGACCAAGCACGAGCAGCGTCGCGTGCCAGCTCTGCAGCAGTGGATGCACGTGCCCATCATCCTCGGAGAGCGCACGTTCAATTTCTTCTTCCGTGATGCGCTCGACGCTGATCTAGACACGCTGAAGAGCGCCACTGTTGTTTCTTTTGGACCAGAGGAGCGCCAGACCCTGGATGGCGACGGCATGCCGCCACGGACGCGCAGCGCGCTCCCCTCCCTGGCGTGCGACAGGGGGGGACGAGGCGGACCTGCAGCGACCTTCTCAGGCACCGCTCATGCCCTTGGTGCGAGCACCTGTGGTGGTGTCGGTGATATGGAAGCTGCAGCTGCGTCCGGAGCCAGTGGTATGCAAGGTCTTAGCGGTGGCGACGGCAAGAGCGACGAGGAAGTAATTCCGGTGCCGCGTACTCGACGCAGTATCGAAAGCAGCGGCAACAGGGCCACTCGTACGGCTACGGGGACTGCCGCCGTCACAGGCGCCTCTGTGGATACATCCCGACCCTTGTTAAGCCACCTCCCGGAGACGGAAAGACCGAGTGTGACACAACGACATTGGCCACGGCACGGTACACTCGACTCCTACCTGTACTGCAACGAGGCCAAGGACGTCAAGCGCATCCATGGAGAAGACGTCCGTGTGATGGCAATCCAGTTGCACGCTGATGAGGCGCTGGTTTCTTTGTCGAGCGCCCATCACATCTTCCCTGTAAGTGCAAGGTGTGTCAACGTGCTCGATGATGGGGGGGCTTGGGTGACCATTGGCTATGTTGAGCACGTACCCATGGCGGACAAGACTTCAGCAGAGGCGCGGCTCGAAGTTTCAGACATCCGCAACGACCTCCTGCAGCGTTGCTTGGCTATTGCTCTTCAAAAGCTGATTGTGGCCAGTGCGACGGGCGTCAATGCGGAAGTGGCAGGGTATGGCACGATGCGGCTCGTTCCCCGCGTTTTCCGGTTGGTCGTAGACCAAGTGGAGGAGCGCAACCTCCTCTGTCTCATGGGAAATCAGTGCAGCTTCTACTGATCTCACTGCATGATCAGTCGCCTGGCAGGCGGCGGTCAAAGCCGGTCCGTCAACGAGAGGCGGCCTGTTGTGCAGGTCCTGGAGGCGCAGCTTGCGGCGGCGCTCGTCCGGCGGAATGACCCACGACCTGGCCTCCGCAGGCACTCGGCGACGCCCACAGCGCGCTGGCCTTTGTCGTTGTTCTCGGAGAAATGCATGGCCTGAGCACTGGCGGCTGCAACTTGTACGACATTGTGTCGTTTGACGTTCTGCATGTATGGAAGTTGGGCGTTCTTTGAATACTGGCGCAGCGGCTGCCGGCCTTTCTCGAGTCGGTGTGCGGCGGGAAGAACCAACTTGCCCGACTCGGCTCCCTGCAGGCGTCGATGGATGCCATCAACCAACGCGGCTTCCACCTCGGCCGCCTCTGCAAAGCATCACCCTCCTCGCCTGGGTACGTTTCTCTTGGACTGTGTATACATCTGTTGGTGTGCTTTTCTACGCATGGGCTGCGGCGCCAAAGCGATTCTCTCTGTGCATACCCTGACCCAACGTGCCCCCCTCATGTTTCCTTCTTTAATGTTGTGTGTCTACCCCATATTTGTTTCTGTGCCATCACAGGTGCTTTGTGCCGCCGGCGGTTGAACAAGCGACAATGACAGGGCGCAACTGGCGTCACTTCTGCCCCTATTGGTTTTTCATGGTCGCGGGCGTGGCCGGACTACCGACAGGCGCAGACGAAGCCGCGGGCGTGGCAACCGAAAGGGCGGGCAGCTCCCGTCTCGCACCACCTGCTTCAACAACAGCGGATGACGTCGAGTTCTTCACCGACGGTTGGGGTGACGTGGATGGGGACGTGTTTGCAGTCGCCGAGGAGCCCATGGGTGCGCTTCCCGGCCCCAACCTGGCAGCATTGGAGCAGTATCGGAAGGTGTACAAGAATCTGCCCATCCACGATGCTGTCTTGACAACGTTTTGCAAGGCCGCAGAGCTCAACAACCTCTTGTTTGGCGACAACGTCCTAGATCCCAACGTCTTTCTTGAGGAGGACATTGACGAGCTGGAGCACGCGGCAACATCCCTCGCCATCGACCACGTGCAGACCTTGTACGGCGACATCCACACGACAAAGCTGCACCGTCTTGCACTTCACCTCGGCGACGATCTGCGAAACCGCGGGAATTTGTGGGAAGGTGACTCGTCCATCAACGAGCGCCTGCACGGCGCCTGCAAACGCATGTGCAGGCGCAGCAACAAGGGCGGCCCGGATGTTGCGCTGCAGATGATGAGATGCGAGGAGACTCAGTCGCAGATTCTCCTAGAGCTCTCCCACATCGACGCAGCTGAGCGGTGTGAGCAGCCAATTGAGGGCGTGGCAACCGACGACGAAGACACGCAGGCGCGCCAGGAGCTGAGGACCACTGGGGGGGTTTCCGTGACTGACCGGGGGCGCAAGGCGGCCGTCGGCGACCTTGCTTTGCTCTGGGGTCTTTCCGGTCTCACCAACCTTCTTTCTCTCGAAGAGGATGACAAGGTCTCCTTCCACAAGACGGTGCGCATTGCAGCGCGCCTTCACTGCGGCTATCAGAACCAGTTGCAGTACGTGCTGGCCACCGACAACTTCATGAAGAAGCCGTGGTTCTCCTTCGTCAAGTACAGCACTGGCAACAATGAAGAAGTGGCCTCGGGTCGCGTGCGCCTCATTCTACGCGCTGTAGCTACGCAGAGAACGTGCTGTGTCATTATTCAACGCATACGCCAAGTGCCGGCTCGCCGCCATTGTGTACTCTCGAAGTTCAAGTGCGTGCGCCTTGCATGGGCGTTCAGAGAGCCTTCTGACGCGTGGCCTGCGCTGGACGTGGTGGACATCACCAAGATTGTGTGCTTGGAGGGTGTTCAGGCAGACTGGTATCACTTGGGAGCCTAGTACGGTCTCGGGGCGCTGCCGCAGCACTTGGAGAAGACGGCAGCGGGTGGTCACGATGCGCGCTTCTTTACCAATGCCTTCTACCCGTGGATTTCCCGCAAACTGTCCCCACGGCTTTGACAAGACTCGCGGTGGCCCGTGTTGTGGTGCGGTCGCTGGGTGGGCGTCGTCGGGTGAGGATCGTTTTTATGCCTTGTGATGGGGTAGCCATCACACCGCGTTGCACCTGAGTTCTGGCGCTCGGTAGCTGGTTGTCGGGATATCACTGCTCGTAAAATACCTTGCGCTTGTTTGTCGTTGGCACAGGGACGATGAGGCGACTTTCCTGGCTGCTTAGTTAGGATTCTCTTCACTAACAATAGTGGCGTGTGTTGCCACTCGCTCGTGCCCATGTCAGAGAGGCTCAAGACGGTAGGTAGAAGGGAGCCCTGGACTGTGAAGGAAACGATGAAGAAGCAAAAACACATCTAAACCACCCTGCGGAGGCCGTGAGCGTCAGTGCGTCCCTTTTTTTTTTTGTCTGTAGCTTCCTACCGGAAATACAGCGTCAAGCACAGTGCCCTGCTTTCACGTTTTCTTCACGTGCAGGTCCCTGTTCTCCGACCTCCCGGTCAGCCTTGTCGTCAGATCGAAGCTATTGTACCTCTCGCCATCCAGGCGAGAAGTTCCCTACATGCTGGAAAAGATTACTTGGCTTCGGCTAACGCACTCACTCTGGCCAGACTCGTCAACAGACGCGCCTAGTACGATTCAAGACCACGTAGTGACCACCCATTGGCTCTTACAGACGGCCTTCTCATGGGAGTCTCGCTATCGGCTAGATTTGTCTCGAGCGATGCGAGGCAAACAAACAAAGTCTCGCGAAGCTCTCGTGCTTGTGTGTTGGACCAAATCTTGGTTTGTTCACGAACTAACCGCGGCACGGGCTTTTGTCCGTTCAGCCCGTCCGCGAACGACGCGGCGGTTGCAACGGCCGTCCCTTTGTACACGGTTCAGACGGTGTTGATGGCCCTTCGATGGGGCACATCACTTCCCGGCAAGTCAGGATGACCCCGGTGTCTTTGTTTTTGGATTGGGGTGTCCAACGTAATCATCCCGGTGCACTACCTCTCGGGTTCCGCCCTGCCCCCTCTATCCCTGTTGCCCAAAAACCTGCAGAACGGGAACGTGTTGACGACTGAAAGTACATCCGTTTGAGCAATGTTCAACCGACCCAGGCTCGCACGATGCTCCTCCCACGAAGGCGGCCCGTTGCTTGCATGCCGAGGGTCAGAGCGGACTCGCATGCCACGCACGCATCACCCGTGCACCCAAAGCGGATACGGATGCGGTGTGGCGTGGAAAACGGGTTTGCCAGTATTCATACGGTGCTCGCCTGTCCAGCACCAGGCCTCTCCTGCTGCTCTTGGGTCCAGGTTCCTCCGGCTCTTGGGGTGGGTCTGATGGTCCGTTCCCTTCCGAGTCCCGCGCCCGCCTTCCCCTTGGCCGGCCGTTCTACTAGTGGTCTTGACCCACATGAGCGTCCCATTGTCCTGCACTCGAGCGCACCGATCGTTCCCCCGTTGAGCTCCACCCCACGAGCCGCACGGTCCACCAGGAGGGAGCCGGAACACGGTGCGGCTCCCACGATGCACGCCTAGGAGAGAATAGGTGTCATGGACATCGAGATCACGCGCGGGCCCTCCCTGGGCCCAACAGACCGACACTTCGCAGCAGACACTGGCGCGCAATAAGAATTGACGCAGATCATCCCCACGAGCCTCTTGCAGCTCCTTGGTGCCTGCCACGACGGCACCCAGATCGCGACGGAATCAAGACCGGCCGCGCCTCGTTGAGGCTCTCCCCACCCGCTGCCCTCCCCCCCCCAGATTGCCTTCACAGGGGGGCCTTCTGCGCCCGGCTGTGCTCGTGGCGTGCTGGTCCCGCGCATCATCGCAAAGTCGACACGGTTTGGCAGGTGGCGGCAAGGGCATGGTCGGCGTCGGATGGGGCGTCTGCCCTTTCGCAACCCCCCCCGCGACGGGCCACACACCAGGGTTCTAACCGTCCCCAACGACCGAAGAGACCCCCTTAGATCACCTCGATGGGGTGGGCGAGTGCCCATGAGCTCTCGCAAGGGGGGTCCATCGGTCAAACGCCAGAGTATTGTGCTTTCCATAAAAAGTGCATCCGCAAGCATCCGTATTGCGAAGGCGATCGCCAACTGATTGGCGCAGACGGCATCTCGGACGATGGACTGACACCAATTGACATACAAATCGTCTTTTTCGGTCGGATGGGCCAGTTCGTCGCCCACATATGGCCGGGACGCAGCATCAATGTCTCGACGGCCAAAAAGATATCACGATGATCAGCACGAGCACACGGCGAGGGACCGGCGTGGGAGCGGCCATGAAAGTGTCGCTTTGTTCCCTTCAACAGGGATCAGAAAAGGGAAGGAGGAAATCCGAGAAAACATGTCCATGTGATGCGTGGGCCAATCAATCGTTCACGTTTCAAATTGTCGTGTTCCTGTGGGTGCATCTGCGGAAGGCGCGGTTGGTACGGCCAGCCGACGCCACTGCGGCCGGCACTGGAGGCACGAGGCCTGTGCAGCCGGCTGACGGCGACCTCCGTTCGCCGTGAGGACCCGCGGCAGAGATCTATGCACGCTCTCCAGTGGGATGCCTTTCGAGAACCGAGTACGGCCACGAAGAGGCCCCCTGGGCGGTCCTGCCCATGCCAGGGCTTGGCACGCCGACCCCGGCTCGTCCGTGCCATCGCGTGGTCGACACCGCTTCGAATGGGGCTTGCAGGCAGGGAGCAGGCGGGGCGTTCGCCTTCCGTTTGCTGCAACCGCGCCGCCGCCGCAGCGCGGCGGCGCTTCCAACGCTGTGACGCGCGCGGGCCGGGCGTGTCCCAGGATGAGATCACTCGCCCCCAACGTCCGCTGGGGCGCGTTGCGAGTGCCGTCTGATGACCTGCCGACGGTGGCGGTCGTCGCAGACGGAGGGCGCGCTGGGGGGCGGCCAGCGCACGCCATGGCATCAATCACCTGCAGCGGCACGCACACGCCGCTTCCCGCTGTCGCGGCGTGAATCTTCCCAAAAGGGCCCACCGGACACAAGCGGAGCCCGCCGGCCTCACCGCCGTGGCCAGGCCGGCGCCCGAGTCGGGAACCGCCCGCCCCCCCCCCCCTCTCCCTTTCGCACCCGTCGGAGGTCGGAGCGGCCGGTCTGCCCCACGCTCGTGGGGGGTGCTGTTGGCCGCAGCAGAGATCCCACTTTCCCCCCCGACCCGCCGCACACGGTGTCAGGTCGGGCGCCCGTGTCAATGCCACGGCGCGACGCGTGGCGGCGGGACGCCACCGCCGCCGGCCTGCGGGTGGGCGCCGCGGCCGTGCCGGGCGCGGGGGGCGACGCTGCTGGTGCACGCGTGCGCGGCTGTGCGCGGCTGTGCGCGGCAGACGCGGGCGTTTTCTGCCCCCCCCCCTCTGGCCGTCGTCTGCCCATCCCCCCCGACTCCCCCCCCCTCTACGCCCGCCCGCCCCCCCTCCCTCCCCAACACCGCTGCGCGCACGCGGCGGCACACGGGGCTCGTTCGTGGCGGGAATCTCGGCACGCAGACCACGTGCCGCTGCCCCGCCGCGTGCCGACAGCTGGCCGCCGTCGAGCGCGTCGGCGGTGCGCCCGCGCGGCGGCGTGGACGAGGCCGCGGCGCGCCGCCTCGAGCCGCCGCCGCCACGTTTGGCGGCCCCCCCCGGCGGGCGGGCACCGCCGCGCCGCCGCCGCCGCCGCCGCCGCCAGCAGCGTCGCCGTGGCGGGAGCGCGGCGGCCGCGCTTGCAACGCGGGCGCACCAACGGGCGACGGGGCGGGACAGCGGCGCAGCGGCGCGTGTTGCCAGATCCGCCAGCCACCCGCCCGCGCCCGCCGTGGCGGCCAGCGGCGGGGGGGGGGGGGGGGGGCCCCCCCCCCGGCCCCCCCCCCCCCCCCCCCCCCCCCCCCCCCCCCCCTCCCCCCCCCCCCCCCCCCCCCCCCCC
>Ga0115030_1000755_pt1 | contig 13884 bp, 4 predicted proteins | sample SidtaG_4_FD_87174 | JGI IMG/M metagenome (GOLD analysis project Ga0115030, IMG submission 87174) | Marine algal microbial communities from Sidmouth, United Kingdom - Sidmouth_Male1 metaG | ecosystem: Host-associated > Algae > Red algae > Unclassified | place: Sidmouth, United Kingdom | collected... | reverse complement strand
GGGCGGCCCGAACAAAGGGTGCGGGCCACGCCGTGGGGGGGGAGCGGGGGGGGCGGAGGGAGAAAAAAAAAAAAAAAGAAAACACAGGGCGACGGCGGGGGGATGGAGGGGAGACCCCGACGCGGCGCCGCGTGGAAGGACGGACCGCCCGCCGCCCCTGCCGCGCGGGAAGGCGGCGCGCCCCGCGCGTCCCGACCGACCAACCGCCGCGCCCGGCCGCTGGGCCGTCGCCAGACGGCCGGTCGACCCCCGCGCCCGGCGGCGGGTGCGCGTCTGGCGGTCCGTCGGCGCCAGTGGCGACCGCCCCACGGTGCGCCGGCGGCGGGCGCGCGCGGCCGCGCGCGGGGGGGGTCGGCTGGTCGCGCCGGGGGGCGGGTCGCGGGGGCGCGCCGAGCTGCCGCCGAGCGCGCCCGCCGCCACGTGCGTCGCGCCGCAGTGACCGCGGGTGGCGGAGCGGCGCCGCGGAGAACGGCGCAGCGGGAGCGCGTTTGGGAGCCCCTTCGCCGTCGCAGTGATTGGGAGACATTTGGGAAAATGACTGAACCGTGTACAGTATCGTTGAGCGATGATGGGTGGGTTGATATGCCCAGATCATCTTGGACTTGCCATTGGCAAGTCGCGCTCGGTGTAGTTGATCTGAGCGTCTGGCACCCGCCTGCGTCAACGCAGTCGATGCCCCTTCATGGCGGCGCCCAACCGCCTGGCCTGCCGTCCCGAGGCAACCGCCGTGCTCTGCCCATCCAATGGGAGCCGTTGGGGGCGGCACGGGGCTTGCCCGCCCATTTTGCGCGCACAGGCTGCACACCTCGACTGCGTTGCCTGCCCCTCGTGCCGCCGTGTTTCTTGCTTCCGCTTGGCCGGCCTCCCTTGCCGGCGGCACCAGCCTCCCAACCTGCCTCGTACCGACCTGCCTGCATCGGGGGCCTCTGTGACTGTCTGCGCTGGAGTGCCACCTGCCGCACGCGCAGCAGCCACCCCCCGCCCCCGCCCCTTTCCCCTACACCATGGCTACTTACCGCCGAGACCTGCAAAAGCTGCTCCGCGCCTACAACCGGCGCCGTGTGGACCCCACCGACGAGGCGGCGTGGACGGCCTTCCGTGCCTCCCTCGTCGCCGCCGTCGACGCGTGGGCGGCCGCGCCCAAGCCGGACCGGCTGGCTGCCTTTCGCCTCGGCGCCAAATACAAGGGCGGGCGGGGCCCGACGGTCAGCGGCCTCGGCTCGGGGGACCGCCGCCTCGCGACGCTGCTGCGGGAGCTCAACGGCGCCGACGGCGCGCCGCTGCTGGACGTGTCGGTGGCGACCGTCACCCAGACAGAGGAGGGTCCGAGCGAATACGAGATGAACGCCAGCTGGGGGGCGGGCGCCGCCGACAACAAGCCGTACACCATGACCAACCGGGAGGCCAAGCGCTTGTACTGGGAAAAGTACCGCAGGGGCGGCTTTGCTGGCCGCGGCGGCGGCTGCTCGGCGTGGGACGAGGACGAGGGCGAGGAAGGGTGTGGCGGCGACGGCGGCGGCGAGACACACGAGATGCTCGAGGTCGACTCGCGGAGGGTCAGGACGACGTTTGCCGACGCCGATCGCCCCGCCGACGTGCCCGCCGATGTGTGGTACCGCCTCCGCCTGGCCGTCCCCGACGAATTTCTGGACGTTGGCTGGGGCGCCCGCTTTGACGCCGCCAACAGCGACGAGGAGTACGACGCGACCGGGGGGGAGTGCATGGGCACACCCCGTGTGACGTACACCTACACGCTGGCGGCGTTGGTGGTTTGGCCGCGCGCGCGCCGCGGCGCGCTTCTCGAGGGGCTGCCCGAAGACAGCGAGGGAGAGGAAGGGGAGGAGAGCGAGGAGGACGAGGAGAGCTTTGGTGTCGACGACGACGAGGAGGCTGCTTGTGGAGAGGGGGCTGCGGGGCGTGCGGCCAAGCGTGTGCGCACCGAGTGAGTCGCGGGTGCCGCGTCTGCCGAGAAGGTCGGGTGGCACGTCTCGTGTGTCTGTGCTATAGGTGGTAGTTTTGTAGGTTGCAGCTGTGGGGCACACAGCTTGCTTCCGAACCGATGTTGCTGAGCGTCGTCGGCTATGGCAATTAATTGCACGCCGCTACGTCGATGCATCCCATCTGGAATCGGATGCACTCCATTCTCTCTGTCAGCGATGGTAATTCTGCCATTGGCGCGAGCGTGCGTGGTTGGCCCCCATTCCCAACCACCCGCCATTGGCGTTTTTGAACAGCTGCCGTCCGAGGAGGCAGGACCCGATTTCTCGTGGCGTCGTCGTCGCACCTGCAACGTCGCGTCGTGACGTCACTGCTGTTTCAGCGCGCCAAGGTGACTCCCCGAGGCCAGTGCTACGACTGGAACTCTTCTTGTCTTCTTGGTGCCTTGCCAGTGTCGGTGCCGCTGCTGCTGCCTTTGTCAGTGTCGGCGTTATTGCGAGTTGACCACACACGTTGCCTACCGCTGCTCCTCCCCTCCTCCATGTCCCACCGGGGCAGCCTCTACGGCCCCGATGGCCGAATCCGCATCCCTGCCTGGACGGACGTGTCGGCCGAACGCGAACGTCGGTCCCTGCTGCCCACCGAGGAGGAGCAGGGTCGTACCGGCATCGGCGCCCATCCCCCTGTCGAGGACAAGCCGCTGCCATCGGCGCGGCTGTCGGTCGGCTCGACCACGCGGCCGGGCGCAGCTAATGGGCGCGTCGCCACCCCCCCCCCAGTGGCACAGTCGCCACCGCCTCCGAGTTCGGCGGTAGTGCCGTCGCCGCCGTCGACTCCTCCTCACCGTACACCCACCGCCCAGTCGACCGCCACCCCATGGGAGGACCCCGACGCGGACGACAGCAACTTTGGAATCCGCGTCGGCGGCCTTGGCTCACCGCCACGGCCACCTGGCGGCGGCCGATCCCTCTCCCCCCCCCCCGCGTCTTTTGTTGACGCCCTGGCGGGGGTTGGGGACGGCATGGACGAGGATGCCAAGCTGGCCCAACTCTTGCAAGACGAGGAGGACGCGGTGGCCAAGGCGGCGGGCATTGCCGGAGGGGTGAAGCGGCAGCGGGCGGCGGAGCTCGCCGACGATGAGCGGCTTGCGCGGGCACTGCAAGCGGCGGAAGACGAGGCGGGGTCGGACGACAGCTTCATGGACGGGCTGGTGGTGGAAGGGGAGGACGCAGAGGACACCAAGGACTTCAGCAGCGGTGGTCGGGATCGGGCGGCGCGCCGGAAACGCCGGGCCGGCCTCGACGACGGCGGGTCGAGCAAGGACGAGTCCCCCGACTGGATAGCCGGGGCTGACCAGGGCGACGGCGACGACGACGATGATAATGGCTTTGACGCGGGCGGAGTCGACGAGGATATAGTTGTCCACCGGCGGCCAAAGCGTCCCGCCCCGGTAGCCCCGCCGCCCGCCACCAAGCCGAAACCGTCCCCGTGGGCCATGTCTCGCCCGCCTCTCGGCCGGTCCAAGCGGCAACGGGTGGCGGCCAAGCCCCCGCGCAAGGCCACCGCGTTTGGAGACCTCCCTGACGACGACGACTTGGAGGACCTGCTGGCGCCACCGCGGAGGCCGCGCAAGGCAGCCAAGCCCGCCAAGCCCGCCAAGCCTGCCAAGTTGTCGAAGTCGACCAAGTCGGCCAAGTCGGCCAAGCCCGCCAAGCGCGCCCGTGGCCCCGCATGGCTGCCCGAGGACAGCGACAGCGGCGGCGACGGTGGGAGCATTGATGACTTTATGTGCGACTCGGCTGATGAGGCCGCGGCAAGCACCGAAGAGGAAGCCCTCCCGACCGACGCCAGCCTGTCGGACAGCGACGAGGAGGCGGAAGAGGCAGCCGCGCTGGGTGGCCGCGGCCGTGTCCCCGCCGCGGTGCTTGACGCCTCCGACTCGGACGACTACGTGGCGGCGGCCAAGGCAGCGCGGCGGCGGCGGCTGCCCACGCGGGAGGCGTCGGAGGAGCCCGCCGAGCGCACGGAGCTGTCTCTGTCCGTGGCGGTGGAGCGCGCCGAGGTGGCACTGGTGGCGGCTAGCGACGATGATGCCGGAAATGTGGTGGCCTTCCCGGATGCGTCCGACGACGGGGAGTTGCATCTGAAGCCGCACCAGCTAGAGGGAGTGCGGTGGATGCTGGGCTTGCGGGCCGCGGGGCGCAGCGGTATTCTTGCCGACGAGATGGGGCTTGGGAAGACAGTGCAGACGCTGGTCGTGCTCGTGGCGACGTCTCAAGCTGCTGCGGTTGCCGCCAAGGCCAATGGCAAGGGGAAGGCCCCCCTGGTGCCCGTCGGCCGTCGCGGCGGCGACACATCCCGCCACCCTCGACACCTGGTAATCGTGCCGCTGTCGGTTGTCGGCCAGTGGGAGACCGAGTCGGCGACATGGTTCCCAAAGTCCCTCACCACGTACGTACACTCGGGGGCACCCGACGTGCGCTTGGGCGAGGGCTTCGAGGCTGCCCTGGCGGCATGCGACGTGTTCGTCACATCCTACGAGCTGGCCCTCCGGGACGTGCTCGGCGTTGGCGGCGGATCTGGCACGGAGGAGCGGTTTGCTGAGCCGCTCGCGTCTCTCCGCTCCGTCTCGTGGGAGTATGTGGTGGTGGACGAGGCGCAGCGGCTCAAACGGTCGACGTCTCGCCTGCCGGCGTCGCTGCGGCGGTTGGCCCACGAGCGGATGCTCCTGCTCACGGGCACCCCGCTGGCCAACAACGTCGGTGAGCTGTGGTCGCTGTTGTCTTTTGTGGCGCCAAACGTGTTTGGTGGCCCGAACGTGGATGTGGTGCTCGACGATGCGGAGGAGTCTTTCTTGGCATTTGTCATCAAGCGGATGCACACGGCCGTCAAGCCATTTATGCTGCGGCGGACAAAGGCAGACATTTCGGCGTCCCCTGTGGCCGACGGAGGTAGCAACGGAGGCAGCGGTGCTGGCGGCAGCCGGAGCGCTCAAGAGGTGCAGGTGCGCCTCGCGCCGTCGGCCTTGCAAGTGGCACTGGCACGCTACCTGTCGATGTCAGCGTCGGCCAACTCACCGTCCTCCCTGCGGCGGGTGGCCATGCACCCGTGGCTGCTCTCCCCGGCTTTGTCGCCCCCGGTGCTGTCATCCCTGGACGTGGACGGTCCGCCGTCGGCGCACAATTCGCCGTCAGTGCTCGTGCCGCCGTCGGCCAAACTCCGCTTCCTCCACTACGCGCTGCCGCGGCTTGTGGCGGCGGGCCACCAGGTGCTCATCTTTTCCGGCATGACCGCAACGCTTGACTTGATTGCGCGACTGTTGCAACACGGCTTGAACTTGCCCTTCGTGCGTCTGGATGGAGGCGTCAGCCGCGACGCGCGCGCCGCGGCGGTGGCGGCGTTTGCCGGCGGTACGGGGTCGCGCGGCGGCTCTCTCACTCGCACCCGCTCTCCATCGCCAGCGGTGGCGGCTGCGTCGCCATCAGCGTCGGGTGAGGATGACATCACCGTGGTTGGGTCCACTCCCGCCGCTAACGTGTCGGTCTTCCTGCTGTCGACCAAGGCGGGCGGGCTCGGCCTCAACCTCCAATCGGCTGACACAGTCATCCTGGCGGATAGCGACGCTAACCCCGCCGCCGACGCACAGGCGGTTGCCCGTGCCGACCGCATGGGGCAAAACCGTGCAGTACTTACCCTCCGCCTGTGCGTCCAGGGCAGCGTAGACGAGCGGGTGGCCGCCGCGTCCAAGGGCAAGCGCGCCCTCGCCGCGGCGGTCTTTGGCGGTGGCGGCGACCGTGGGTCGATGGCCGGCTCGGCGGCGTCGAGCCGCCGTGCCTCCCCCTCTGTCGACGTTGACGCGCCGTCTGGCGGCGGCGGCGTGGATGCTGAAACCGCTGCCGACACGGACACGTCGGCGGTGGCCATCCGCTGGGACGCCCTCCTCGCACGTGACGACTCCGATGCCAAGGCACTGCGGGCACTCCCCCGACGCAAGGTGCTGCCGCTGGGTGATGCTGACGGCGTGCCGTCTTGGCTGGCCCCCGACGTTGAGCCTGAAGTCACCCGCCGTGCGCTCGACACGGAGGACTCGGCTGCGGCGGCCGTGGAGGCCCGCGCGGCTGCCGCTGACGTGGCGCGTGCGGCGGCTTTGGCCGCCAAGGGCCAACGCGCCACCCGGTCGGGGCGTGTCTTTGCCGGCGCCCGCCGCCGGGGCGGCGGCGACAGCGGCGCGGGCGGCACCGACGCCGCTGGCGGTGGCAGCGGCGGTTCTGACAGCGGTGAAGAGTCGCCACGGCTGGCCGCCGCGCGCGCGTCACGGGCGGCCAAGGACGCGGTGCGCACCAAACAGCGGGCGTGGAAGGCGGCGGCGACGCCGACGGCCAGGGAGCGGGTGGCGTTGGCGGAGCTCGACGCCATGGGCTTTGCGATGGAGGGCGCGCCTCTGCTCGACGCGCTGCGGTCGGCACGTGGCAACGTGACCGGTGCGATCGACGCGCTGCTCGCGTGGCAGGTGGAGGTGCAGGCTGGGGAATGATGTAGGGGGTGTGAGAGGGGGTTGGGGAGGAGCGGCGTGCCATTGGCGTTGCTTGTTCTTCCGCTGTACAATGTCACATGCTGTTTTGTTTTATGGTGGTGCGCCCCTTCATGTCATGACCTGACGGACGGCTGCGACACCTGGCTGCCACCGTGATCGAGGCAAGAACAGCCGTGAACGAGGGGGCTGTCTGGACGCTCGCTCCGGTAGCCATCACGCTCGCCTTCCCCGCCCTGCCGCGTCGCTAAGGCGCTATGCCGCCGCCGTTGCTGGCTCGTAGCGGTGCGTGGCCCATGCTTGCTGCGACGTGCGTACGTCCCCTCAGCGTGGCGCGCTTGGCGCCCGCGCCCTAGTGGCGCCCGCCGCGGCCACGAGCGGCCGTGTTGGATTGGCGGCGCTCGTGCCGCCGCAATTTTTTGGCCGTCCTTGGCGGTGAGGGGATGGCATCAGACTGGCCACCCCCGTCACACCGCCACAGCCATTGACGGCCGCAGGCGCTCCATCCACCAGACGGCTGCCGTCGTCCGCCGTCTTGTGCGTGGCGGTCACCGTGGTCTGTTGCCAAGGCGGGTGGATGCCATCGATTGTACGCTGCATCCCGCACGACCATCCCTCCTGCCTGCCGCGGTGGCGATCCCGGTCGCGTGGCCGTGCGGGGTTGGCCGTTGCCGGCGGCAGCTGCTGCCCGCCAGTGCGCTCGTCGATGCGGCCCGCCCTTGCTTATTGCGTGCGGGCGCTGCGGTGGATGGCTGGCCCGGTGGTCACCCGGGCGGGTACGTGCTGCCGGTGCGTATGCGGGCGGCATCGAGGTACACGGGGGCGGGTCCGAGCATTCGTGGCCGTGCGTGCCGCACCGCACGTCGGATCGCTTGTTGAGCGGCTTGACGTGTACGGCAGGTCCCATGGCCCTCTGGGTGCTCTGTAGTACCTGTTTTATGTGGTTGTCATCAGTGTGACAGGCCGTCTGGGTGTTGCGACGCGCGCCCTCGCCGCGGCGGCCTTCACTCCTGGCACTCCGACAGAACAGTCGCCCCGGTGCACTGGTTCCCCTCTTGTTGCTTAAGAGATGCTCACCTTTGCTCTGTCACCCTCCCCCCCTCTCCTGGGCGTCCAGTCCCTCCCGCCGCTGCCAACCACGGCGGCAACCGCCGTCGTTCTTGCCCACAGTCGCTCGCGGTTGCAAACAACTGCCAACCATGGCCTTGGGTTTGGACCTGAGCGCGCAACCGGCGCCCCCGTCGTGGCCGTCCCTGCTCGAACTCACCCCCCCTCCGTCTGCCCGCGGCGTGTCGGCGGTGGTGCCCGCGGGCGCCATAGCGCGGCCGGCTCTGACTTTTAACGGCCCCCTCGGGCCGCCGCCTTCGCCGCCGACCATCCTCTTTGGGGACACTTGGCCGCCGTGCTCACCTTCAGCGGCAATGGTGACCACCGACAGCCGAATCCCTAGTGGCGGCAGCGGCGGAGGCACCACGCAGCCGGACGTGAGCGGCGGTGGAGGCCGCGGTGGTGGAGACGGCGGCGGCGGCGGCGGCGGAGTTGGTGTGCTGTTGGGCGGGGAACGGCTTCCCCCAGAGGTGCCCCGGTACCTGACAGAAGCAACGGCTCCACCGGCGGATTGGGCCCTTCCGTGCGGGTGTCCATGCATGTGCGGGTCTGCCGCGATGAAGGGGGTTGACAAGGCCGGCCCAGCGACTGCCGCGCTCGTGAGCATGTCACCTGTCTGTGAGTCCCCTATGAGCAAGCCGCGCCGAACCAAGAAACTCGCGGAGCGTGCGCGCATGGCCGCGGCGCTGGCCGCGTTGCCTCCGGCGGGGCAAGGGCGGCTGGGGGCGGGGGTGGGCAGCAGGTGAGCTCGGGCGGCGGCTGCCGTGTGTGAGCCTTTCAGCGTGACACGGTTGATCATGGGGCACCTTGCCTTGTGCTTTGTGCTGGTGCTTGCGTCACAAATGCCCCAGTCTTGGTGTTTCTTCTCTCCCCCTAGTCCCCGTCCTCCACTGATCCAAGCCATTCCGCGAAAGTTACCCGCCGCGCCCTCGCCCTGCGGTCGACCGTCGCGACGAACACGGCGGTGGTGGTGGCCTCGGTCGTCGCGGCCCCGACAAATACCCACCAGTCCCGCGTACACGCAGCGCTGAAGAGGAGCATCACGTTCTGAGGGCGGCTCGTGTCGAGCGGCGGCGTCCACGCAAATCACCGACGACGCCTCCGCCAGCGCCACAAGCCGAAAACCGTCAGAAAGAGTCGTCCACCGTGACGGCTGCTCTTCAATTTCCTCCTCATCAGCCGTGGATTGCAATATCCGAGCAGTGGTGGGCACCACGGAGAGGAGTGAGAGAATGACAGCTGCGCGGATGACATGTAGCCAGCTGATGCGGGTGAACATGGTCACGAAAGGCACGCCCATGTCGCCCACCGTGCATGGGCCAAGGGAAGAAATGAGACGGCCATCCCCGACGTATGGCACCACTATCGCAAACCAGGTCAGAACAACAACGTCGACAGAGCGAACGGCCCAGTCCATTGCCGGTCGAAGGTCGGGAGCGCGAAATGCAGGTAGCAGAATCGCCATGAGGATGGTCAGCCTGGGGAGGTTGAGGCTGAGCGTGTCCAGCTCACACTCCCACAGGGAGAGCACGGTGAAGAGCGTCCACACATACAAAGAGAGAGGCAGCCGACACCAGATTCGCGCACCGGTGGTCTGCTGGGCGACGAGCGGTGACACGGTGCCCCACACGGAGAGCAAAAAGATGGAGAGTGAGACGCCCACTCTTGGGATCGTCATGACGAGCGCTTGCTGCCAAAAGGAGGCTCTCTACGGCAATTCCTTACGTCGGACTTTTTGTTGTTTGGTCGCCCTCTCAGAGAATAGGGGCACACGGCGCGCACCGCTTCGAAAACGGCTCCTTTACAAGGCCGCGCCGGTGCGGAGGGGGCTGCGCCGCGAGTGAGCATGACGGCACCCCTGCCCGTGGTCGGCATGCACCCACACTCAAGGTACTGTGGGCGCCCAGTCGCGAGGGCGGATCGAGCATTTCGTTATACACCCAGATAGGGCAACGATGACCGACAGGTCCAATGGGTCTGGTGGGCCGTTGGCCACGTAGGCGCCCGACATCCACCGCCGGTCCCGGTCATCGACCGCCGACTCGGAGATATTGATGGCCGTGCTCAAAGCATGCAGCGCTCGACAACCGAGCGTGGCGGACAACGTGCGCCTGCCTGTGTCACTGCACGACTGGACGCAAGATCCGGTCAGATTGCAACAACGATAGCTCCACAGTCGGTGGCTGGCAGCGGTAAATGGCGGACGGCTGGGGACGACGGCGAGGGGTGCAGCCATCCCGTGAGCGGGTATGCCAGCTAAAACAGAGGATACCCGCGAGTAGAGTACAGAGATGGAGCACACCGCGCCTCAGGATGCCCGGTTCGAACGCCAATTTGTTCTGCACGTCCACGTGCCGCTTGGACAAACTTTCACTAATGGCCACGCACGGTCATTAACACACCACGTCCCTCCTCCCACCCGTGCATTCGCCCTTAAAGAGCACGTCAAGATCCGCTGCCCCCCCCCCCACCCCCCCCTGCGCCCGACGCCGCCGCCGCTGTCGCCGACAGGTCGAGCTCCTTGCCAAACATGCGCTTGTACATGTCCAGCACGTCCACGACGGTACTCTCAAAGTGCGTCGACGCATCGTAGGAGCGGGACACAAACACCCCGTCGGCAGAGCCGTCGCCCTCGGGCGCCAGCGCGTCGTCGACAACCACAAACGAGTCCAGCACCTCCCCGAGCAGGTTGACCCCTGGCTGCAGCTGGGCGGCCACCGCCTCGAGGTTGTCCGACGGGGCGGCGCCCTCGACGGTCGTCGACACGAGCGCAAGGTACTTGCCCGACGGGCACACCTTGTGGGCGTCAGAGAGCACGAGCACGTAGATGTCGTGCGTTCGCGGCGGGCTCACGGAGCTCGCCGGAAGGATGATTTGGCAGCTGGTGGCTTCACGTGTGTTGGGCGGTGGCCCGCTCAGCAGGCAGTACCGCCGCACGGTGCGGCCGACAACCGACACCTTGTCGGGGAAGTAGCTCGGGTCGCCAACCACGTACTTTGCAGTGGCGGCAGCGTCGCCAGAGCGGATGCCCACCGCCCGGCCAGACGGGTCGGTCAGCACCTCGTCGACGGGGGTGGCGAGCATGTACGTGCCGCCATGGACAGCGGCCAGACGCGCAAACGCCTGCGGCAGCTCGCCGAGCCCGTACAGGGGGTACAGATAAGGGGAGCGTCCGTGGCGGGCCAGGCTCGTCGCGTACAGCTGCACCTTGGTCACTGTCTCGACGGCCGGCCTCTGCAAGTAGCTGTCGTCGCGGTACAAGGCAAGCGCGTGGCCGACAAATGCAATCGTGTCGGGCTGCAGGCCAAAGTGCGAGTACAACCCTGACATGGGGAGCTTGGTCAGGTCGAGCCCTCCGTGCGTCGACGGGTCAGCCGGCTCGTACGAGTGGACGTAGGAGAAGAACTGGCGGCAACGGTTCTTCTCAAAGAGGCTCATCAGGCCAGACGTCATGGCCTCCTTGGGCGTCGCCGGCACCTTGTGCGGGCGGCCAGACGCAAACACAAAGGAGCCGTCGACGAGCTTGAACTCGAGGTACTTTGCCACCCCCGTGTGGACGAGGACGCGCACAAACTCACCGCCGGCGAGGATGAACTTGGGCACCCGGTCGACGAGGTAATCCCGCGCGCGGCCGAGGTTGAGCGCCGCCGGCGGCGCCGCCGGCAACCCGTCGGCCGCCGCCGGCTTCATCTGCGAGTACATCTGCTCGAGGTTGAGGCTCGCGCAAGCGCCGCCATAATAGTCGTTGCGGTCCGCGTGGAGCACCTTGAGGCCCGCTACTGACAGGATGCCGCTGATCACGCACTCGGTCAGGCCCGTCCCGAGGACGATGGCGTCGTACTCGCCGTCTGCCAGCGGCTTGTACGACGTGCCATTGACGGTGAGCTTGGTCGCCAGGTCCGCCGCCAGCGCGTCATCGACGCCGCCCGACGACACAGCGGGGGGGTCCCCAGCTTCCCCCATGGTGGAATGACAGAGAAGAGACGAGAGCGGGGGCGCAAGAAAAAAGGGACCAGGACCAGAGCCAAGCAAGAGCGGCGGACAAGGGAATAGCACACCCCGGATCCAGCCGACCGACTGACGACCGGGACCGCTGTGCTCCGCCTGCGACGCCGATCCTCTGCCAGACACAAAAAGGCAAACAGGGGACAGTCGGGGATGCCGCCTGCGCCGCTACCAAGGGGGTTGTCTGCAAGGCGGTCAGTTTTGGCTCTCCAGAGTGCTGTCAGCGCATGCAAGCCTGCAAGCCACACGAGTCCGGGTTGTGCTGGCCATCACTTTTTCGGTGGGAATTCTTCTCGAAACGTGGCGGGTGAAACGTCGCGGCCGCCGACGTCGCCGCCTTTTGCGACGCCGCCGCTTCGTCTCGGCGGCGGTCCATCTCGACGGTGCCGCAGCCCGCCGTCCCAGCCACGCTCAGCTACCGAGGACGTGCGCCCGTCACGGCCGTTTTTCGGCTCCTTTTTTGTGTTGCTGCACGCTGCTGCGCTTTCCTCCCCTCCCCCGCTCTCTCTGTGTTCTCTCTCTGCCGGTTTCCCCCGACACGCCCCCTCCGACAATGGCCAAGAACAAGAAGGCCAAGGCCGACAAGCGGCGGCGGCCCGACGTGGCCGCCGCCGAGGCGGCCGCCCCTTCACCGGCGCCCGTCACTGCAGCGGCAACTGCCACCGCTGTCGCTGCAAAACCGTCCAAGCGTACGCCCCAGGCGGCTACCCCCCCGGCGCCAGCGGCCGAGCCCGCCACCGCCGTGTCGGGCGACGACGAGCCGGCGGCCGCCGACGCCGACACGCTCCCCCCCCTGCCGGCGCGCCCCCCCGGCCACCCCCCCCCCCCCCCCCCCCCCCCCCCCCCCCCCCCCCCCCCCCCCCCCCGCCCCCCCCCCCTCCCGGGCCCCCCCCCGGGCCAACCCCCCCCCCCCCCCCCACCCCGTCGCCTGCTGCCACCGCTGCCGCCGCCGCCACCGCCGCTGACGCCCCCCCCCAGACCTTTGCCGCCGCCGGCGTGTGCGCGGAGCTCGTCGACGCGTGCACCGCCCTCGGCTACACCAAGCCGACGCCCATCCAAGCCGAGGCGCTCCCCCTCTCCCTCGCCGGCCGGGACGTGATTGGCCTCGCGCAGACGGGCTCGGGCAAAACCGCCGCCTTTGCCCTCCCCGTCCTCCAATCCCTCCTCGACGCGGGCCCGTCGGCGGGCGCCCCCTACGCCGTCGTCATTGCGCCGACGCGGGAGCTCGCCGTCCAAATCGCCGACGTGTTTGTCGCCCTCGGCGCGGACCTCGGCGCCCGCGTCGTGACGCTCACTGGCGGCGTGGAGATGATGGAGCAGGCGGTCGCGCTCGCGCGGCGCCCCCACGTGGTCGTTGCCACGCCCGGGCGGCTGGTGGACCACCTCGAGCACACCAAGGGCTTTTCCATGGCCGCCGTGCGGTTCCTCGTCCTCGACGAGGCGGATCGGCTGTTGAATATGGATTTCGAGGCGGAGCTCGACGCGGTGCTCTCGGTGCTCCCGCGCGACCGCCAAACGCTGCTCTTCTCCGCGACCATGACGGAGCAGGTGGGGAAACTGCAACGCGCGTGCCTCGTCAACCCCGCCAAAGTCGCCGTGTCGGACAAGTACTCGACGGTCGCGACGCTCGTCCAATCCTACGCCTTTATGCCCGCCAAACACAAGGACACGTACCTCGCCTACATCCTCCACTCGCTCGGCGGCAAAACGGCCATTGTGTTTGTCGACACCCAACACACGGCCGCGCGGCTGGCGCTCATGCTCGGCGCCCTCGGGTACGCGGCGGCGGAAATCCACGGCGGCCTCTCCCAGCCGGCGCGCCTCGCCGCGCTCGCCAAATTCAAAGCCGGCGAGCGCGCCGTCCTCGTCGCCACCGACGTGGCGTCGCGGGGCCTCGACATCCCCTCGGTCGACGCGGTGCTCAATTACGACGTGCCGAGCTACGGCAAGGATTACATCCACCGCGTCGGGCGCACCGCGCGCGCGGGGCGGTCGGGCCTGGCCGTCACCCTCGTGTCGCAATACGATGTGGGCAACTACCAGCGCGTGGAGGCGCTCATTGGCAAGCGCCTCCCGGCGTACGAGGCGGAGGAGGCGACGGTGCTGCTGTTGGCCGAGCGCGTGGCGGAGGCGTCGCGCCACGCAGCGTCGGAGCTGCGCGAGGCGGCCGAGGCGCGGCGGGAGCGGGCCGCCCGGGGGGGGGGGGGCGCCAGGGGGGGGGGGGGGCGAGCGCGCCGGGGCCCCACCCGCCGGCGCGCGCGGGGGGCGGCGCCCGGGGGGGCCCGCGGCAGGGGGGGGCGGGG
>Ga0115030_1000753_pt1 | contig 13890 bp, 12 predicted proteins | sample SidtaG_4_FD_87174 | JGI IMG/M metagenome (GOLD analysis project Ga0115030, IMG submission 87174) | Marine algal microbial communities from Sidmouth, United Kingdom - Sidmouth_Male1 metaG | ecosystem: Host-associated > Algae > Red algae > Unclassified | place: Sidmouth, United Kingdom | collected... | reverse complement strand
GGGGGGGGGGGCGGGGGGGGGGGGCGGGGGGGCCGGGGGGCGCCGGCGTGGGGGGGGCCCCGCCGCGGCCCGGGGCCCGCGGGGTGGGGGGGGGTTGGGGGGGGGGGGGGGGGGGGGGGGGGGGGGGGGGGGGCGCCGCCCCACCCCCCGGGGGGGGGGGGCCCGCCCCCGCCGCCGCGCGCATGGCCGCGGCGGCGGCGGCGGTGGCGGCGGCGGCGGCCGCCGCAGAGCCCAGCGGCCGCGCCCCCGCCGGCGTCGGCACCGCTAATGGTTGCGACGCGGCGGGGCGGCTGGTGAGCGCCGCGGCCACGTTGGCGCGCGGCACGTGCTGCGCCATGGGCGGGGGCGGCGCAAACGGGGGCGCCCGGTGGGGAGGAAAAAAAACGCGGGCAGGAACGTGGGAGTGCTGGGCGCAGAGGGGGGGAGAGCCCAATGCGGGGAACGCAGACAGAGGCGCAGCGTCGACGGGGAAGGGGGGTGGGGAAGGCGCCTGCACGCACCGGAAAAAAAAGCGTGGCGGGCGGGAGAAACGCAGCGGGGACGTGGAGAGACGGTGGCGGCGCGCCGCAGAGGGGAGCCGACGGCGGGGGGAAGCGCCGCACCTCAAGCGTCACCGACGCGCGCGCACCGCCCGTCACGGCACGCGGCGCCACAAACGCACCGGCGGTGGGCGCCAAGGCACCGCCACGCCGCCGCCCCCGCACGTGTGGCGTGTGCGTGCGTGCCGGCAGCGCGGGAGGTTGGGCTGCCGGCGAGCGCACGGTGAGGGGGGGGGGGGGGGGGGGGGGGGGGGGGGGGGGGGGCGGGGGGGGGGGCCAGGGTCGGGGGGGGGCGGGGACGGCGGGGGGGGGGGGGGGGGGAACGTGGGATGGGGTCACCGGCGGCGCACGCGGCACCACGCAGGGAACCCACGCCGGGTGCGCACCCGCGGTCACTGTGCGCGGGGGAAGGCGCGCGGGGACTGGGTCGGCAACGCCCGGCAGGGGGGAAGGGCTGGGGGTCGGAAGCGGTGTCACTCACCTCTGTGCGGGGGGACGGCTGGGCAGCCCGCGCGGCCCCCCTGTGCGCGCTGGTTGGGGGCACCCGGGGTGGGCCAGCAGGGCGGGCAGCGTTCCAGCACAGCGCGGCAAGCCCCCCCCCCCAACAACGCCACCGACGACCCCATCTGATGGAAACGGCCACGCACCTGATTGGGGCGTTTGGCACAGTCACAACGGTGGACTCAGGAGTGCACTTGAAAAAGTGGGGTTCATGCCCAGACCATGTTCCATGGACTGGCCTTGTATCTACATTACTGAATCTAAATGGTCCTGGTCGTTGAAACAGCACGACCTCCGCCCAGAGTTCCGCTTGATTGGCTCAGACGCGGCACATCGGCGGGGAATATCAGGATCATGCTGAATGGAATGAACCAATAAATATATTCAATCAACCAGCTTGTGAAACTGTGAGCTGGACAGTCATTTCATCATAGATCGTCCGACCTGGGCTCCTGTCAACCGCCTCGGCTGGAGCGGTCAAGACCAGGCAACCGGCTGCCGGTGCACTGGCCTACGGGTGCGACAGCCACTGAGCGAGCGAGGAGGACGGGTTTGAGCCTCACCGGTTGGGCCTCCTTCCGCCGCCCGCGTTTCAGTGGCCACGCGCCGGTCTCCTTGCCAGGCATTCTCATCCAGCAAGCGGCCTCGCACCCACGAGGGGCGGTTGGCGGGCGCTGCTGACGCACAGAGCCCAACGTCCGCTTTTGGGGGGGGGCGAACTGGGGCCCGGCTGGTGGAGTCGTGGAACCCAAACCAGGCCCACCGCCCACGACGGGGCGCCTCGGACCTCACAGTGTGGGGCTCGACCGCGCCTGCCCTGCCGTCCGTTTTGGGGCACACCCGGTTCTGGCCGATCTGACTCTGTTGATTCCTGCGCGCGAGACCAATAGAGGCCCGGATCCGGCTGTGGCCTCAGACTGGGCCTCTGGGTGGCCCGAACTGCGTGTGACTCGGAGAGGGCATGCGGACAGGCGCGCTGGTGCACCGGATCTGTCGTGATCTGATGAGCCATTCCCAAATCAAGTCGGAATTGATCTGTTCTTACTACAATTAGGAGCCACATCTGCAGTCGGCGAAGGGGCACTGTCGTATCCTTCTCGAACAATATGAAACGGCTGGTCGATCAAAGACAGGTGCCGTACAATACTGTTGCAGCTGGTGTTCGTCTCGTCTGCGGAGCAAAGCGGGCTCAGGCCGTTGAAAAATACGAATGTTTGGCACACGGGAGGCTTGCAAATCCAGGGGCGGACCATCAGGAGGCCCCGCTGGTCCAGGTACGTCGAGCGAAGGACGTAAAGATGCCATCGGAGGTCTGGGGCAGATGAGCCCCTTGGTGATAAGTGAAACACAGGTCAGCAGGGGTAGTCGCTGGGCTCTGCCCCACTCACAGCTGCTACCACCGCCTCACGTGTGCACCAGTCCCATACGCCTAGCGCCAGGGCACGGAACCGCACTCATTCGCCGCACTCGCACCCGACTCCGGCCTTGCCCGCTTCCTGATCTCTCGCGTGCACTCTGGCGCCCACTGTGAGTCTCTTCGCCGCCGTCCGCCACGATACGGTCGCCATCCCGCTTTTCTGAAGCAACCCGCCCCTCCGTGACAACCGGGTCTACCGTCCGAGCCGACGCTGTCACGGAAGCGAAAGAGAAGCCTAAGACGTGGGCAATGACTCTGCCGGCGGCTGCCGAGCAGGTGCGAAGTGCTAAGCCGCACACCCGCATCCGGCTACCTCAATTCAAGAAGGTCTAAAAACATTGAATCTGCTCGATTCAAGACTGACAATCGCCGTTGCGACAGGGCGTGTCACAGTGCCTAGGACAGAAGCGCGCCCAACGATGCAACCACACGAGCGTCATAAAGTCGAAGAGGCCTCTGCCTTGTTCACATCTCCATCACAGCCATCCTTTCCCTTCGCTTGCGCACTGTGGGACTCTGACCGTTGCTGCCACCCACCCTATGGGAACAGATGCAGGATGAAACCCGGATATCGAACCACCCACGAACCTGACTCCTGCATATCTGCGCGACCTGGCGCTGCCGCACGCGTCGAGGCCAGTTGATACTCTGTCAGCCGACAGTGTGGATCGTCGCGGCTCCGTGATTGGCCATTTGAACGAAGCATCCAGAACCCTCTAGTGTCTATTCCACTGGCCGCCTCATTTGAGCCGAATCCCCTCATTTGAGGCTGTTTTTGGGGGACCATTTTCGACCTCTTTTGATTTCCGGAAGACTTTTCTGACGCCAGAAATGGACTCAGCGTGGTCTGTTTAGTCTTCGGGGAAGCTGAGTGCATCCGTCGTCAGTGGGTTCCCAGGTTTTGGCGCACTTTTTCCGCGCGACCAGGTCGCTCCCGCCATGCTTTGACTGCCTCGCCTGGCTACCGAGCCGCTACAACGCCAGCCGCGCGTGCTCAGCCGGCCCCCCCCCATAGGTCCCTGGCGGCCTGGCACCCCCCCCACCCCCCACGTGCCTCTACCCGCGCGTCCTCTTGCGCCCGCCAGCCGGGGCACCGCCCCTTGACTGTTGCCGCGCCTCCTCACCCGTGACCGCGGAGCCGTCAGCGTCTTTGTCGGCTGAGACTACGCGCGGGCGTCACCGGGTGTCTCACCATGGGAACGGGAACGCTCACTCGTCGACATGTCCGTGCCACGCTCCCCCCTCAGCCCCTCGCTCTGGCCGCTGCCGCGGCCGCGGCGCTCCCCCCCCGACGAGCCGCAGCCTATGCTGTGGCCGCTGTGCCCCCCTCCACCTCCACCGCCGCGGCCTCCGCGGCCACCGCGGCCGCTGCTCCCCCCCCCCGGCTGGCCCCGACCCCCTCTACCGCCGCCACGCCTGCCCTCCCCCTTATGCCTGCGTCTGCCGCCCCCCCCGCACCCCCTCGCTGTTGTCGAGGTAAGGGAGCCGGCCAAGATGCGCGCCTGTACGTCGGGGCCGAGGTGTACACGGAGGCCACGAATGTGACCAACTTCGTGGAGTGCTCCCGCATGTTTGGGACGCTGGCCTCCACCAAGCTCGTGAGCGGGCGGGTCAAGGAGGTCATCCCGGGGCTGCAGAAAGACGGCCGCCGCAAGACCGACCTGCGCGTGGCGTGGGTCATCCAAGCGAGGACGGTGGAGAAGACGGTGGCTTTGCGGAGCGTCAAGGCGGGATTCGCCCCTGCCCCAACTCCGTCCCCCCCCCCTTCCGGCCTCGAGGTTGGCTCGCCCATGTCCCAGGCGTCGCCGGCGGCGGATGCGCGGCACGAGCCTGGCCAGCCCCCTCTCCCATCGCTGGGCGACGCCGTGCGCGCAGATGGGGCTGTCTCCTTGGTGCCCCCCACCCCCCCCACGACAGTCACCGCCCATGGTCTGACGTGGGCGGCGGGGGGAGTCGCGGAATCCGTCGGGGATCCGGTGGCGCGGCGGACCTGGTCCGTGCGGACACTGCCGGGGGAGCTCATCTTTGAGGAGGGGGACATGGTGGGTCAGACGCGCACCCCATACGAATACTTTTTGGCGATGTTCCCCATGGACCAGCTTACGCGCATGATACGCCTGACCTCTCCTGCTCTCGAGGGGCGCGGTATGCAGCCGACCACCCGGGGGGAGCTGCTCAGGTTCATCGGCGTGACCATCTTGGCGACCCGCTACGAGTTTGGCTCGCGTGCGGAGTTGTGGTCGAACAAGCCGCGCAACCCGTACCTCATAGCGCCCGCCTTTGACGAGCGCACGGGCCTCTCTTGCTGCCGCTTCGATTCCCTGTGGTCCTGTGTGGTCTTCAGTGAGCAAAAGAGCGGCGGTCGTGACGACTCGGAGCAGAGCAGGTGGGAGTTCATTACCGACTTTATCGATTCCATCAATGCCCATCGCGATGCCCACATGTCACCCAGCGAAAAAAAAAAAAAATACATTTGCGTCGACGAGTCGATGTGCAAGTGGTATGGTCAGGGTGGCCCGTGGATCAAGCGGGGGCTCCCCATGTACGTCGCTATCGACCGCAAGCCAGAAAATGGCTGTGAGATACAAAACGCGGCATGCGGGAGAAGCGGGATAATGCTGCGCTTGAGCGTTGTGACCTCGGCGGAGCACCAGCGAGCTGTCGGTACGAACGCCGACGGCGGTGTGCCTCACGGCGCGGCTGTGCTGAAGCGGCTGGTCGCACCCTGGGCCGGCACGCAGCGCGTGGTCTGCGCAGACTCCAACTGTGCCAGCGTGACGGCCGCCACGGAGCTGTTGGCGATGGGGCTGCGCTTTATCGGTGTCGTTAAGACGGCGACGCGTGGCTACCCGATGAGCGCCCTCTCAGCGCTGGAGGTGGACACCCGCGGAGATCACGCCACGTTTACCCACTCAACACCAGAAGGAACGATGAAGCTGATGGCGTTGATGTGGGTGGACCGTGAGCGTCGGTACTTTGTCTCGTCCACGTCCACTTCGCTACCGGGCAACCCCTATGACCGGGTGCGCTGGCTTCAGATGGGGGAGGACGCCGAGCGTGTCGCCCTGAAATTTAAGCTGCCGCAGGTCACGCAGGCGTACTACGAGTGCTGTGCTCAAATTGACAGGCACAACCGCTGTCGTCAGAACGACCTCCAGCTGGAGCACAAGCTGCCAACGCATGACTGGTCAATGCGTGTGAGCGTGTCTTTGTTGGGCATGTGTGTTGTCGATTCGTGGCTTCTGTACTCTCGCGCTCGCGGGGAGACTGCCGCCCTGACGCAGAGGCAGTTCTACGAGGATCTGGCGGCGCATCTGATTTCACTTTCGACACTGTTGGGGTCCGGGCGCGTGCGACGCCGTCATCTGCGCCGGTGGAGGAGGTTGGGGCTCCTTTGCGCTACGGTGTTGGGATTCATGTAACTCCCAGGGGGAAGCGTCGCAGCGGCGCATCTGTCGGGGCCGGCGACCACCGGGATTAGTGTAACTGCCGTGTGTGCAAGAGACACAAGTCGTCCCAGGTCTGCTCGGGCTGTCGAGGTGGTGTCGCCGGGGAGATGTTCCTGTGCGGCCCCAAGACGGGGCGATCTTGCTTTGAAGCGCATGTGCGCACTGTGCATGAGCTGGACGTGTAGCGTCGACGTATAGATGATTCGATTCCGCCCCTTTTCTTTGCCCGCACACGTGTCGCTCAGCGAGTCAAATACGCATTTATGAGCAGGATTTTGAATTCGTACTGGCCGGTCTTTTCTGGTTGTTGCCGATGTCGTGCTCGTCATTGACTCCCCGCCTACAGAACAGGGATGGCCATTTTCCCATGCCGTTATCAAACGAGCGAGTGGCGCACGTGACATATGCGGTGCCACCATCGTCAACGGCCGCCGCCGCCGCCGTGCCGGACTCGGGCGTGCCCGCCGCCGCAGCAACGGCTGTGGGGCAAAGGAGAGAATCCACTCCCGTGGGCGCGTCGGGGGGGGGGGCTGCCACCGGCACTGCTGCCCCAACTGCTGCGGTAGCCCTGGGAGCGTGCGGAGGGCGGCGGGGGGGCTGCCGCTGTCGCCGCCGCCCCAACGGCGGCGGTGACGCTGGGAGCGTGCGGCGGGTGGCGGCGGTGCGGCCGTTCCGACGTCTCAGCCGCCGCCGCCTGCGCCCGCGGCGGCTGCGGCGGCGCTCCCCCGCAGATGCAGCTACAAATCCCTCGTGGCGGGGTGCACGACAAGGCCGCGCGGAAGGCGGGTTGGGCGGGCCGCCGCACCATTGGGGCCCAGCCCCCCGGTTGTCGTCGTCGGGGGCACCGCCTTCCGCCTCTGCGCTTGCTGACGGCGCGGCGAGTGCCACGAGCACCCGCGCGGCAAAGCGGTTGGTGCGGCAGAGGACGTTGGTGGGCGGGTGCGACTCCCGCCGCCCGTCGCCAGCCACGGCCACGGCCGCGTCGGCGGCGGCGGCGGCCGTCGGGGCCGAGGAGCCCCCGCCGCTACGGCCGACCGCGACAGTGATGGTGGCGGTGTTCGGAGCGGCAAGGCCGTTGACGGGGGCGGGGTTGGACGACCGCCGACGGGGCACGAGCGACCGCGGGACCAGCTCCCACGGGGACGGACGCGGCGGCGTTGGTGGTGACGGCCGGCCTCGTCGGGTCGACGGGGGGCGCCATGTCGGCGGGGGGGCGGGGGCACCCCGTCGGGTCGGCGGGGGTTTGGCACGCGGGGTGCTCCATCACGCGGGTTCATCTGTGTGTGCGCTACTCGTGTGTAAAAGCTGATAGAAGGCTTTTAATTCCGTCCGTGAGGTGGTTTTCTGCGTCAGATGGGTCAGAATGGCCGATTCTGGCTGATGCGGATCGAGCCTCATTTGAGCCTCATCTGAGCCTCATTGGAGCCTCGGAAGCAGTAGAATAGACACTTGTATCAGATAGAGCCATCCAATAAGAGGACGTGTGGCTCCATAACGGGGCCTACGCCACATCGGTACCCGCTTGACTGGCTATTTAAACCGACCTTGGTGCTTGCTGCAGAGACTGGGCAGTTATCACGTTATGTCACAGCGTCTGCCCCACCAGCGCCCCCCCACCCCCCCACGCCGCTTCCTCATCCTACGCCATTCACCCCACCGCACCACTCGACAGCGTAGACATGCCCCCCCCCACGGCTGCTTCCGACCCCCTGGGTCTACGGCAGTGTGACGGTGCTGTGTGCAGCGGGGGGTTTCCGGGCAGTACTTCCTGGGTGCCGCATCGTACGTGGTTCGACCACCGGCGGCTACGCAGCGGACGCCCCCCGCGCCGTAGGAATTCAGTTCCGGGCGGGGAGAATCAGGGCAGCCGTGAGCACTCGCGCTGAAAAAGAAGGCTTCAAGGGCTACTCGCTGTTATTTTACCCCATCCCTGAAGACAAGGCGCGCTACCCAGCCCTCGGGTACCTAAGGGGAATCGAGACAGAAATGGTACCGTACGACACGATGCACTTGTTCTTGTGCAACTTGGTGTCCCACCTCCGGGAGCTACTTGCAGGTGAGAACAACAATCTCGGAAGCAAACAACCCTGGGTTATTCCCGAGTCTGTCTGCGAAGCCATTGGCCGCGAGATCAAGGCGGGTCGCAGGACGGTGCCCCTCAGTCAAGCGCGCTCCCTTGAGACATCACCGAACATTCGGGGTCCTACAAAGCGGTCGATTGGCTGTACTTTTTGTCAAGTGTCGGTGAATTCATTCTAGCGGATCGAGTTCCAGAACACTTTTTCAAGATGTTCATGCTGCTCTGCCACACCGGACGCCTGCTTTTCAAGCCAGGTTCCGTGATGGAATTCGAGCTTCGCCAAGCGGATAAGCTTACCAAACGTTTTTTCCAGGCTTTTTACACGCACGTATGCGCTGGGAAGGAGAAACATCTTCAGGACTGCCGGCCGACCATCGTTGCGCTACTCGACGTGACAGCCAGCCTTCGTGCCCGTGGCCCTCCGTGGTCGTTCTGAAATTCCCGGAGGAGCGCCTTCTTCGCACGCTGTCTCGCCTGATCCGCTCGCGAAGATTTCTGTATGCAGCTCTCACGACGGCTGTTACATCCATGTACTCTGCCGAGTTAGTGACAAGCTTTTCAGAGGCGCGTGTGCCCGAGGCTTGGGCGGAAGCGATTGGAAATCCGATACGCAGCGAAAGTCATGATCCCGTTGGCACGTTTTCGTTATCGAAGAAACCAAAGGTGGGTCATCTCCCTCCGCGAAAAGCTGCGGCTCGTCTGCTTGGCAAAGAGCTGTCAAGGATGCAGGCAGTTCTGGCGCTGGATGGCGCGTCGGAAGTACCCGATATTATATTTTCCAAGAAGTACTTTCATGTGGTGTTGCCAAATGGCCAATTTGCGGGCACTGCGTCGTCTGCGGAGAAGGTTGCTGACCGCCGGCGAGAGTACCTCGTCCGCGTGCGTTCAAATGTGCGACAATCCGGGCGCCGAGGCCAGGGCGAGGTCCTCGTTCCTACCAGCGTCTACGGCGTCGTGCTCCACTTCGCGGTCGTCCTGATTGACGAAGAACCTATGGCATTTGCGTACATTGAGTGCGTCAAGTCCTCGGTGGACCGCGACCGCGTCTCGGGGCTTCCCAAGAAGCGGCGACAGACAGATTGCTTTCCGAGTTTGGGAGACGGGATGCGGTACGTGAATGCAATGTCCTTTGACGCTGTCGTCGGCACCTTGTTTGTGAGAGGGAGGCACGTTATCCTGTACAGCAGGGAAGTGTTCAGCACAAAGATAACGTCATTTTCTCCCTCTCGCGTGTCAAGCAATTTCCCCTCCTGCTTCATGTAGCTGCAGCTGCAGCTTAAGCCTACGCAGAAAAGGCCGCTTCCATTGGAGCAGGGCGCGAGAAGGAGTGAGATTGGGAACCGTGGGGCAGGGAACATCCCTAGAAAAGATCCTCAGAAGCGGACACGAGCGGTTCTCGGACTCTCATCGGTGAATACGAAGTCTTTTGCGCATCGGAAAGCTTCCGAACCGTCTCACGCGCTCGTGGGTGCCAAATGCGATTTCTGGACCTCTCGTCACCCAACGCGCTAAAATAGTGGCTCAGCGCGCCATCCGAGCCACGATTTCTCGCTGGTACTCTGAAAAGCCTTCGAAGAACCGCGGCTGAAGCGAGACACCGGCTCTCGAGGGAGGTACGCTGCAGCTCCACAGCCATCGGTCCGTGGCGCGCGTGACTTGGCCAAATTTGGTGTCAGTCGTAGCCGCCCGTCATGACCTGTTACTACTCCTCATCTGCCCAGGGGAATGCCCAACTCATACATCCCATATTCAAGTCCACACCGTCTGCAGGCAGGAGACCGTCCTCAATCGCCTCGGCGACGGCGCCTCGGTGGCCTTGATTCTCCCAGGACCCAATGCGCCGACCGGCGGCAGCGGCCAGGCTAGACGACTACATGGCCACGTCGTCGACCTCTTTTTCTTTGCAGTCCGTAGACTTTCCCGGTGCGCCGTTCTGGGCCTTGTTGGCCCGTAGGCGCCCATCGTCGGGGCATGTGGCCACCCGCGCTCCGGCGAGAACCGTCTTGCGCGTGGGGCCGTTGTTGTACAGGCCGCTGTCAGGTGGCCGGCTCATCGCCGCTAACTTGAATAATTGGCTGCAGCTTCCCAAAAACGTCCCGGCCGTGTACAGGGCAGCTTCTTGGTTGAATCTGCCGTGTGGGGCCTCCAGTGCTTGTTCACTGTAACGGCCGAGACTGCCAAAACGCCGCAGGAAGGCGGTGGCATGGCACACTGAAAGATGCATCTTGGGCGTTACCATCACCCAATCGAAGGACGTCATGAGCCCATCAACAAACGAGGCCGCTTGGCGCTCAAACTAGTCCATATCGTGAAGTGCGATGAAGGCGGACCGATTAAAAATCGGCAGCGAAGCCTGCCAGTCGGCGCAGGCCCGCAGAAAGGGTGTCGTCCAGCTGGCCGGTGCGTACTCGACGAGCAGGTCGCACACCAGGGTCAGCTTTCGACCGATGCGGGGTCACTCGCGGCCCTCGAACGTGCCCCCAATTTATGGAGCAGGCTCCACCCCTGCCCGGTTCAGCAGCAGTTGGCCCAACTCTGTGCAGAACACTGTCGCCCGTGCAGGCCCAGCCGATGCGTGCACCACCTCAGCCGCCAACCGGAGCGTGTCTGAAGCCATCCCCAGAGTAAGGTGCAACGGCGAGGGAGCTATTTCCTCGGGTGGAAGAAACAACAGCGGTCGGCGTTGAATTGACCGATGCTGGTCGTGGGTCAGCTGCTGCGGTAGGTCCGCGTTCTCAACACAGGTCTCCAAAGCACGGCACACATCCAACGACTGTTCCACTGTGCGAGGCGAGCCGCGGCATTGGCTACTGAGCTGCAGGCAGCTGTAAAATGCCACCAGTGGGCCATCGCCAGCCCACCGCGGCCCCAGCGCTGTGCACATCAGAAACGGGTGTCGACTTGATGACCCCGCGTGCCCACAGAATGCTGTCATCCAGGCAATGTCACCTGTCAAAATCAGCCGCACAGCGCGTCGCTGTCCAGCCAAGGAGAGTCCATTGGACCGCAGGTCCTCGACATCTGCCAACCACACAGCGCAAATGCGCTGCAGGGCGGTACAATCGTCTGTGCGACACGGGAACACGCCGAGAACCACAGAGTTCCCGACGCTAGCAGGCCGGCTCTGATTTGCAATTCCGAGGAAAACCTTGACACTGCTCGTCCTACCCCTCTTGCTAGTTCCAAAAAGGAGCTGGACAGGGGGGCGCGCCTCCCTCTGGCCTCCTGTGGGCGAACCGCCACGGATCCCGCCGTCCAATGGCACCCCGCGGGCCCCCGAACCGTCCTCTGCATCGTCGGGCGCATCCCCACAGCTGGGACCCCACTCAGCGCAGACTCGCCACCACCTGCCCCACGGCTACTCACCGGGCAGTCGAGCTCCGCGGTCCCGCGAGCATCCCCACTGATGGGCCCCCGCGCGGACCTCTGGCAACCCACTCCACGACCGCCCATGAACGGGTCAGGCGCAAGGGGCACTCAACAAAACCGCCGCGCGAGACTAAGTCGTCGAGATGCGCTTGAAATTTGGCCCTGGGGCTGATATGAAATGCTCCGTCTTCGGTCGCTGCCACTTGATTCCGCTCTTCCGTCGAAAACCTGGCCGCCTCCGCTCGTAGCGCTTGGTTTGACGCCAACCGGCTGTCGCCGTTGAAGGCCCGAAACCGTCCGCACGTGACGCTACTTACTTTGTTGGTAATCTTGAACTGTAACTACTGCTGGACAGACAGCGCCTTCAGGGGCGCCACGGAGACGCCACCTTGGGCGCGGGCGCGCCGGAGGATGCCTGTAACGACTGCTCCAATCTCCTTTGGGTCAACAGTCGCAAGACTGAACACCAGAGAGGCCACTGATTTGCGTCTGCGGAGAGCTTGGAGCTCGCCCACTGCTGCACTTGTGGCTTCGCTGACACGCTTGTACGTCCGTAAAAGTCCTTTAGGGAGCTTTAAGTATATCGCATCAGGCTTGGTCTGCTGCAGGTGGGAGGTCATAATCGAGGCCGCGCCGGTGAGCGCTGGGTCCACATCAATCCCAGCGATGGATGACGCCGTAAGGACGGCAGGGGGTGACGTCGACTGCTCATGCACTTGGCGCAGCTGGGCAGGCGGCGAGCCGCCCTCCACCACGACTGGTACTGGTGAGGGTCTCGCGGCGGTTGGCGCATTCGATGCGCTCTGCGCCGCTGCGCGCCACTTGCACGTAGGGAAAATCTTCTGGCGCTGCCTCCAGTGTAGACGGCGCTAGTCCCCGGCCTTGCCTCTTCCCCACGGGGGGTCCAGGCATTTGGGCCCCGGCGTGACAGTAGATGACCTGGCGGTGCGTGCATAGGAATGGAGTAAAGATGAGCACGTCACTTCACCTTCAGAAGGAGGCGGCGGTTGTAAGGTCTTAAAACAGGCAGGACAGTATCCAAGGCTCACGCCATTGGTGTCTACCCCCGCCGCTATGGTATACTTGCCGTCAATGGTGAGACGTTCAAAGTCCCGCGCTGTCGTGTTGCCGAAAATGCCACACCGCACGGCTGACCGCCATTCGTCTGCCGTAGTCCCTCGACGCAGGAAGGCCTCCTCACACCCAAGGCACATGTAGGCAGGCCCATCACCACGAAAAACAATCTGAACCCGGACAGAGGTGTCAAGACTGTAACCAAGAGAGCAAAGACGGGGGACAAAAAGTATGCATGTCAGCACGAAGAGAACAAAGAAGAATCCTATGGTCCCGTCGATGGTCCCGAATACTAGGTGACCTGTAGAGTGCAGGTGACCGGTCCTCGGCAAAAATTACGTGTGCTTAAGTTGTGCTGAAACAGGGTCAAGTGACGTACCTCGGCTGGGGACGGCTGGTGGCGGGTGTCACGGGGGAGCCAGGAACAGATGCGCTGTCGTGCATTGTGCTGGTGCATGCAGAACACCAGAAGTGGTGGGGGAGAGGCCGCTCGACAGCTCAAGGGAGAAAAGAGATGACCAGCGATGGTGATAGCGAAGATACCAGGCGACGGAGCTGCCTGTGGGACAAGGATGTGCAACCACGCAGGAGCGGGCTGTGTCGCCTTCCGTTGAGATCATATACTACGTGGTGTCAGAATAAAGTGAAAGGTGTCTAACCCAGATATCCGCCCATAACAAGGGGTGGGAAGTCGTGACGTTGGCGGCAAAGAAGGCGTAGAGCCGGCCTTGACAGGGAGCAGATTCGAGCGGTTCAATTGAGTTACCAATTCCATGGATTTAGTGTTGAAAAGCATGTTCGAATCACGTCGCCGTTCCACCCTCTTTTCTCGCCAACAAGACACTGGACGTCGTCGCGGTCGCTCCATCTTTGACCCAAGATGCGTTTGGCTCTCACACTGTCGTTCGGAGACCACCTGTAGCTGCGACTACGGTGCACCCGTTCCCCACCCACCGCCCAGTCTGCCTCCACGCCGGCGGTGGCTTAGGAAACGCCACAGGAACGCGAGATAGCACGGGTATGCTTGAACCGCGGCTTCATGTGTATTGGTGCGCGCGTCCGTGCAGTAGCTCCCTCTTTCGGCTTATTTCTTTGCGTCATGTAGTGTGCCTTTCTGCGCAGTGCCTCACCATTTGCCTGATCTGTCCCGTGCCTCATTTTTTCTTGGTTGGCGTCTGAGATTGTCGCGGTTTGGCCCCCGTGGCACAGGCGGCTGCCTCCACAAGGGAGAGCTCGTCCGGTCCTCCTCCCCCGCCCGTTGAAGATGCTGTCGACGCCGCACCCCCCTCCCCGTCGCCGTCAACGACCGGTCTGGCTGCGGCTGGTGGTCCTCCCCTATCCGCAAACGTTGCATCGTCTGACCCCCCCCCCCCCCCCCCCCCCCCCCCCCCCCCCCCCCCCCCCCCCCCCCCCCCCCGCCCGCGGGCGCCCCCACCGCCCTCTCCCCCCCCCGCGGCGGCG
>Ga0115030_1000750_pt1 | contig 13910 bp, 6 predicted proteins | sample SidtaG_4_FD_87174 | JGI IMG/M metagenome (GOLD analysis project Ga0115030, IMG submission 87174) | Marine algal microbial communities from Sidmouth, United Kingdom - Sidmouth_Male1 metaG | ecosystem: Host-associated > Algae > Red algae > Unclassified | place: Sidmouth, United Kingdom | collected... | reverse complement strand
GTCACCGCCGCTACCAACGTCCGCGTCCCCGGTGTCGTTCAGCCCAGACGCATGGACAATGTCAGCCCCAGCGCAGCGCGCGGCAGCCATGCGCAAGCGCGGGAAGGGGCGGATGCGGTCACAACCGGCAGCAGCGAGGCGGGCGGTGACCTCGGCTTGACAGTCAGCGGCGCAGCCGGCAGCAAGCGTGAGCACCTTGACGATGGCAATCGCCTCGTGGACGGAGACAACGAGATCCTCGCCGCCCGCCGTTGCAGCGAGGGAAGGCGTCGCGGCGAGGACGGTGGCGGTGGCGACAGCGGCGACCGCCACTGAGGCCACGAGGCGCGCCATGGTCGAAAGTTGCGACGGCTCGTGGGTCGGCGTCCTTGCGTGCGATGATTCGATCCTTGGGGAAGGCAGCAGTGGCGGTCACGTCGGTGACCGGAGCGGGAATCTGGGTGGGAAGCCGTGGGTGGGAGGGTGGCGTGCACAGATGAGGGTCACGGCTCCATGGCCTGTGCTCAAGTACGCACTCGGTCGCCAGCGGCGCACGGTGGGGTAGCCACACAGTCGTTGAGCCGAAACAGCACCTGTGGACAAAGCATGGGCGGGGTATCTGGGTGCACCAGCCCTTCGATGGAGACCACAAACGTGCGGCTACAGCCGTTCTCCCAAAAATCCCACACTCCAACTGTCCCAAAAGCGTTCCAAATCGGCCTCTACGACCCCACAGAGGCCGATTTGGAACACTTTTGGAACTGTTGCAGTGCGGGATTTTTGGGAGAACGGCTGTAGTCTCCGGCAAGGAGGCGCGATTGCCGCCCACCTCTGAGGCGTATAGTACTCAACGATCCGGGGCTTAGCCGCCAACCCCTGCTGCCGTCAGCTGCCGTCGCCGAGACTGCCTAACTTGTTGACCGGTGTCCAGCGGACAGGCGGTAGCCTCCTTGAAGGTCACGTCCAACAGGGAGCACTCATTTGTTTGCGTCGATGCGTCACGATGGGGCCCGTCTCGCCTCGTACCAGTCAATCCTGCAACGATCCTGTTGTTGGCTCGCGAAGGTAGTACAGTACATGTATCCCATACTGGCTCACTGTCATCGACTCAGCGCGATGAGCCTCGACCGAGGGGGGGCGTGGCCCATCTGGCCACATACGGCCGTTCTCCCGAAAATCCCACACTCCAACTGTTGCAAAAGAGTTCCAAATCGGCCTCTACGACCCCACAGAGGCCGATTTGGAACACTTTTGGAACTGTTGCAGTGAGGGATTTTTGGGAGAACGGCTGTAGTTCTGTATTGTAGTGCTCTTGATGACACTAAATTTGGCGGTCTGCGACGCGCATCCTGGCCCGAGAACGCAACTTCAGGGCAGCTGCTTGCCGACGCCGCTCCACTCAGGCTCGTCCTGACAAAGCCTCTAACTGGGCTCTTCTTGTCAGGGACGCCGCCTTCAATGCAGGAGCGCTCTGGCCCTCGCGCAATGGACTGTTCGGAGTGGCCAAACAGTATCCGTCCCCCCCCAGTTCGTGACAAACATGCCCAGATGAGGACTTGAGCTCATCTCTTTCGAAGAAAAAAAATATGGATGGGCTCGGGAGAGTCTCACGAGGTGAGTGGTCTTTTTCGCTTTTCAAACAGTGCTACCGATCACCTCTTAAAGAAAGGGCCTGAGAAAATGCCTGTACCAGTTCGTGACACCATGACTGATCGTGTGAGAATGGCTTGGATTCGCACATTGCGGCGAGAAAAACTTATCAGTATTTGGCCCAAAACGAACAAAACAGTCCTTCTCCAATCGAACAGGACAGTCTCGAGCGCATCAAAGGTGCAGGACCCGGGCGCTTCACACGACCCAGACGTGTACTCTTTCATCCTGGCCCGCCCCGGCGAGTTTTTTGTTGTCCCCGCCCCGCGACTCGGATACACTGTCTCTCTTCGTAGCATCGGCGGGCCTTGGAGTACGACAGCCGAAAGCGCGGCGCAAAAGCCGCGGTCGTCCACGCGCCGCTGCGCACGAGACGTAAGCCGGCGAGCCTGCTCTCATGGAGGGCATCGGTATCCTCTTCCAGGGCCGGGCGCCCGCCGGGTGCCATCTTGGAACACGCGAGGGGGAGGGGGGGGGCACAGACTGAGCGGCCTTCGTCGTGGGGAGTGCCAGCGAGGTGGGAGCGGAGCACGCAGCTCTGAGGGTGAAAAAACTTGATGGGGGCGGTCGAAGAGAGACCGTCACCTGTGTCGGGGCGGACGAAGAAGGACAACACTGCCCAGACGGGTCGCCAGAACCTGTATTTACCGACTAATTTGATTGCCAGGAGCGCGCCCTTTTTTGTCTCAAGACGACGCCCCGTGGTGCTTCGTGCCACTTTCTGGGCGGGCGTCATACAGTTCGCGAGCACTTGAGTTGGCGCGCACAACGGTGGGCGACACTGTTTCCGTTCAGTTTTTATGGAACTTTTAAAATGTTTCTACAAACGTCGCACACGCCAGCGATAATCTCGAAAACGCCAGGTGTCTAAAAGAATGGGACAGAAGTGAGGCGTGTGTGGAGCAAGCGGAGTCGGTTGGACAGGTGCGCGACATTCGGGCTCCGATCGGTTTGGCGGCTCCCGCGTTGGACTGTCGGGTGGGCTGGCGGTACGAACATGGTCGAAGCTCGGTGAGTGGTCGCATGTAGTGCAAACCCCAGTCCAGCTCATGCCAGTCGATAGTCACGAAAACGGGTCCCGCCGCCAAGCTCGTGCAGGCGCTCACCGTCGGCCCAGTAGCGCTGCCCACGACAGCTTCTCGGAACACCGGGCTCCTTGATGTGTCAATTGAGCCATTGAGAGGGTGGACGTGACGAGCGCATCACGCGAGCGCACCCGCGCGCCCCCATTTGCGATGCGGCGGCGACGGTGTGGCGCAGATTGTGGTGCAGATGCGTTCTGAACGTATGGCCACTTCCGGCTGGCGGCTGGACAGCACTGGGTGGGCTCGGCGAGCAACCACCGCCCCGGCAACGACAAGAGTTCCGTGGAGTGGTCCGCTTGCGTCTCGCAGCCGCCATCATCACGCCGCCTCGCATCGGCGTCAAGTAGCCCGCACGGGCCGCTTCCTATGGACTGCCATCCCGGCGGGGGCGCGTGGCGCTTTCTGTCGTCTGAGACGACCCTATCGACGACTGACTACCTGGTGTCGTTCTCAAGCCTGTCGTCCGCCCTTGCCGCTCCAAATACTGGCGGCTGCGTGACTGCTCGTTTTCTTTCGTTCTCCGGCCGGGCGTCATGGCGTCGGCGCAATACCGCCCTCCGGCTTCGCCCAAGTCGGTCTTGATGCTCGACAGCAGCAACGAGTTTTCCGACAGCGAGGACGCGGCGCATTCGGCCCGCGCCCACCCATGTATTGTGTGGCTCCTCACAATGGCGGACGTGTACAATGACGGCAATCTGCGAAAGTCTGTCCGAGCGCTTCTCGAGTACGCGCCCGCACAGTGGGACATGGCGGTGGTGCTGACGCGGCCGTCGAGTTTGGCGTCGACACCCGCGACGGATGGAGACCTTGCGACTTTTGACGGCGTCATAAGCAAGACTCACGGCGATTGGCTGTCTCGCATGGCCGTGCGCTACGGCTTGGCTTCAGGTGCCGAAGCGCTTCTGCGCCTGCTCGCGTACGGCGCCAAGTGCGAGGAGCGAGCAGACGACATTTTTGGGGTGACCTGGCTCCGTACAACGACGCTGACAATCATGTTGGACGTTGGAATGTACTCCGGTCTGCTGACGGCCGAGCCGCTGAGCTTTCGCCTCTCTCCTAAGGCGCTCTACTGCCACGTGGAGGGGCCTCGCGGACAGGGGCGATTCAATCAAGTCATCTGGGGCATCCGCTGGACCACCTACACGGCCGGGGAGGCGTGGGTGGCGGGGCGGGCGGTGCTGGTGGCCGGTATGTCGCGGCTCCAAGAGTGGCTGGCTAACGGTGGCAGCCGGGGGTTCTACGCGGACCTGCTGTTCAAACGGGCGGACCGGTACACCTATTGAGGAGGAGCGGTGGCCGATCGAATTGGGAGCAGACTGAACCCCCCCGACACACAGCCGACGTGACGCGCAAGCGGCGCGGCAATGCCCCTGGCAACGGTCGGCGGACCATGTCGACGAGTGGTGGCAACGAGCACCTGTTCCAGTACTCGCAGGTGCACTACCCACGAGCAGCTGGTTGTGTACTCCCAGACAGCCAGCTGGGATGGCGTTCCTTCCGACTCCGCAAGGCAAGGACGCCAGCAACCAACCGCCCCAGGTCGGGTAGGCGCCCCGCTCGACGCATTCAGCTGAACGAGGCGGGGTCGCCCGCCAGCCAGCTCGAGAGACTGTGGCCGACCTGAAGAGTTAGGGAGCTGCGATGGCGCTCCCCTCGAGACCAATGGGTTCTCGTACAGAACCTGTAATTTGGTGCTTTCGCAGTCATCGCAGGAGAGGAAGAGAAACAGTAGCAGTAGCAGCAACAAATGGAAACGAATCCTAAACCCACACAACCCTCGCCACACGCGGGCAGAAAAGGTGAAAAATGTATGCAAGATGGGGTGGCCAGTCCACAGCCGCACCCCCGGTGGCGCATCAAGACACCGACAGTAGATTGTTGGTGAAAGCGCCCTCCCCCCTTGTCGGCAGGTCCTTTGCCAGCACCCACTTGCCGTCAACCTTGAACTTGAACTCATAATCCCCAGGCGGGAGCCGCAGCCGCACCATGTGCTTCTCCACATCTGCAGCCTCCTCCAAGTCCCCATCGATCGGAGCGGGCCCGTCCGTCAGAGGCCACTCGCGCGCCCAGCCATCCCAGGAGCCCTTGACAACCACGTCCTCGCCCACCGCCGTCCATCGCACCACATGCACGGTGGCGCTGGAATCGAGCGCCTCCGAATCCTCCTCCACCACCGAGTCGAGGTCCTCCCGAAAGATTGGCCGCCGCACGTAGATGCTGTTGCGCAGTCGGTGGAACTCAGAGCTCCACGCCCACGCCGCATCGCGCACGTCAATGGCCGTCGTGCGGGTGGCGCGACGGAGCTCGGTAAACTCCTCGGGCTTCGAGAAGACTCGCAGCGCCCGCTTGACCGCCGCAAGGAAGCTGTGGTGGTTGTACTCGTGGAAGAGGAAGCCGTTACCGCTGCCTGTCTCCAGGTCCCACTCAAAGATCGTATCGACAAGGCCACCCACCGCGTGCGCAATTACCGGCGTGCCGTCGCCAGCGCCGACAAACGACTCGATTTGGCGGAGACCGGCCGGCTCAAAGAGAGAAGGCACAAAACCGAAGTCAGCGCCGGCGTCGACTAGCAGGCCGTCGGTAAAGAACTCCTCAGGCGCCGCCCAGAAGCACCACTTATGGCGGCGGGACAGGTCGCGCATGTGCCGCGCGCAGGCGGCGGCATACGGGTCCGCTTCGTTGGCGGGGCCACCAACCAAGATCTGGATCTTACCACCCGTATGGGCAATGAGCTCGTCCACCGCGTTGAGAATGAGGTGCACGCCCTTTTGGGACGTGACGCGCCCGACAAAGGCAAACAAGGGAATGCTGTGGTCCGCCGTGTTGAAGCCGAAGTACTTCTTCTGCACCATCTCCTTGGCCTGTGCGTGCGTCGTGATCTTGAGAGACGCCAGCGCCTCTTCCCGCTCCTTGATGCGGATCCCGTTGGGGTAAGCAAACGGTGACTTAGCCATCGCCAACAGGTTCTTGAGCGGATGGCCCGCCAATAGCTCCTTGAGGTAGTTGGGCGACACTGTGCCCCACGTGTCCGATGTCATGAACGCACAGCGCGACGGGTTGACAACCACGCGGGACCACCAGGGGTCGACCAGCAGGTTCCTCGGTAGGCGGTGGATGACGCCAAAGTCACCCTCGTGAGGGTTGGGGTACACACGCCCCTCATACGCCGCGTCACCGAGGTTGTGCACCAGATGGAAGAAGCTGGTGTTGTCAAAGTAGGGGCCAAAGAACCCGTTCTTGGCGTACCCCGCCGCCATACTCGGTAACCAATCGTTGGAGATGACCACTGACGGTACCAAGCCAGTCGCGCAACAGGCTTCGAGCGCGCCGACCGAAAAGAGAACAACCGTCTGTAGGTGCTTGGCAGCTCCACCCGGGTCAGCGTAGACTTTTGGTAGGAGGTCGCCCCGCTCCAAAAATAACAGATTGACACCCGCCTCCTTGCCCTGGAAAATGCCAACTTCCACCACGTGGGTGCCGAGGTCCACCTTGATGTTCTGGGTCCAGCGGATGCCGTCACCCAGGTAGCCGGTCTTGTTCTTCCGATTGAGCGTGTAGTAGGGGGTGATAACGTGCACTTCGAGACCGAGCGCCGCCAGCTCTTTGGCGAGATCGTCGACCATGACGCCTAGTCCGCCGGCGGTGGAGAAGCGTCCGAGCTCCGGGGTAAGCAACACAATCGGGCCAATGGCCGTAGCATTGGCCAGCAGCGCCCGTGCCAGCGCCTTGGTGTCCGCGTTGGCCCCCGAAAGCGAGAGCATGGCGAGGTAGGAGACCAGACGCTCGCCGACGGAGGGAACAAAATCCTTAGGCGCCACCGTCCCCTCATACAGCACCGAGAAGAGCAAAGAGGAGGCGCGCTGCAGGCCGAGTTGTAACACGCGCCAGATCTCTGACGTATCGAGACCCTCCGAGGCGAGACCGCATCGCGCCTTCTCCAGCGCGGTCGCAAAGGAAGTCAATGAGGTAGCCGCGCCGCGCGCTAGCTCTGCCAAAACGGTGTTCTCGCGCGGGTCTTTGATGTCCCCAGCGTCTTCCAGCGTCAATCGCGTGACCGATTGCGCGTAGTGGTCCTCCGCAGTCCCGTTGGGTTCAGCCCGCAATTCGAGAACAGACGAGGACATTGGCGTCAGGTGGAGAGACAGTCGGCGGAACATCAACTCCTCAAGGGTTAGAAGGCCCTCAGTGACAAAAGGCTCCTCGACGCCGGCGACCACGTCAAAGGCGTTGAACAGTTCCGCACGGCGGCTCGTGAATTCTTCGGGCAGCGCCGCCCATACCGGACGCAGGTCCAGGTCGACGTTGACGCCAGCGCCAAACGCCTCCCCGTCGCGGCCGTCCTTGAGGTTGAGCGCCACCACCACTATTTGCTCAGTGGTGAAGCGCGCAAAAGCAAACACCTGCTCTTTGACCGACGGGTCAACGGGCACGACGACCATCCTGCCGAGACGCAGCGCCGGCAACTGCTGCCGCATCAACGAGCGGTGGGTGTAGTGGCCTCGGATCTGGGAGAGGTCAAAGCCGAGTTGCGGGCCAATCTCAGCACGGAGCCGGGCCTCCTGGTCTGCAATGGCCTCCAAGTGGCCCGCGCCGACGCCGCGTACAGCCAGGCGCTTGCCCTCGTCCGTAGTTTGGCTCCGCACCAACGACGATGAGGAGGCCGTACGGCGCACGCCCGACGTCATGGCCTTAGCCTTAACGGCCGAGCCACCCTTCGATCGGGACGCCAACAGCTCCTGGTTGACCATAGGCGCCGGCGCATTGCCTGCCGTGGCGAGGTTGCCAAAGCTCGGCTTGCGGCCGCCCATCGACATGGACCGCAGGTTGAGACTCGAGTTGGAGCGTTTGCGCATACCGCCGACGCCGCCCAGCCCCCGGCCGCCAGAAGCGGAGACTTCTACAGGCTGCGTGGTCGCCGCACCGCCACTCAACCCATCCATGGGGCTCACCGACGCCGACTGAGAGGATGAGTACGGCGGCGCCCGCAGGCCGCTGGAACCACCACTCGATGACGCGCTCATCACCGAGTTGCCCAGGGTCAGCTCGGAAAACTCCTGGCTAGCGTGGGCCAGCCCAGCCGACGGCGACACGGGCTTCGACCCCGCGTGCCGCAGGCGCGGGCTCTTGGGTAGCACCGCGTCGTAATTGACGTCGTACACCGAGTCCTCTTCGACCTCCACCACCGGCGCCATATCCACCCGCAGCGCCCGGCCTGAGTCCTCCCCCCACAGCAGCACGGGCACGTGGGGAAGAAAGAAGAGCAGGTCGACGGCAATCCACGACCGCCGGCGGTAGAGCGCACCCGGGTAGGGTGACGCGTGCGTGCAAGTGCAAGACGCGAGGATGGCATCACGGGGCAGGTCGGCCTGGTCGGCTCGGTACAGCCGCGCGAGCGTGTTGGCGGTCGAGCGCTTGTGCGGCGGTAGCACTGCCACCGACCCGTCTCGGCGGAGTGACATGCCCGAGATGGACGCGAGGATCTGGGAAATACGCATGCTATGCGGCACCACGCCCGAAGCGACCAGCTGTGGCTCACGGTGGAAGTGGCTCTCACCGAGAACCATGAACGTTGGGTACTCGTTCCACAACTCGCGGGTCAGTTTGACCAGGAAGGGGTTGGCGTACCCACAATCCGCGCCCGCCTCGCTGGCCCAGTATCCGCTCTCCTCGTTACGCATCACAACGGTGCCGTACAAGATGTCCGAGAGGGAGTAATGCGGCACGCCGTCCGGGTCCAAGCGGAACAGCTCCTCCGCATCGACAGCCATGATGGGCGGGCACGACTGGGCATTGTCTAGGCGGATGCCTCGCACGCCATAATCCCGCGCCAAGCGTTTGACCTCTGAGATGAGGAGCGACCATGTCTCCACCTTGCGGTAGTTGAGCAGCGCCGACTCCTCCCACGTGATCACCCGGCCGTCGGTGCCCGGGTGGGAAACGAGCACCCCACGCTCGTCGCGCGTCATTACCCCCAACGACGTGTACTTGCGGTGCGCGCGCCGGCGGGAAACACGCTCGATGGCGTCGACAACCGGGACCATGCCCAGTCGCCGGATCTCCGCCGTCAGCTGCGCAAAGTCGTCGCCGCCGCCGAGGACCGAGGCGAGCACGCCACGGTCCGCCGCCGCCATCGGCGGCGCGTCGGGCTCGTCAATTGGGCGCTCGAGGGCACCCATCAGGTACACGGCGGTTGCGCCCGACATCTTCAAGTCGGAGAGCACCTGTAGGACCGCCCCAAATGAGCCTCGCGTTTCGAGCTGGCCCGTCCCGGCATCCCACGAGGCGCCGACCTGGTCCACTGGCACTTCGGCCACCAGCGACTCGCGCGAACCCGCTGGTTGCACCACAAAGCGACCACACAGACGTCGCCGATCCATGTTGCTCAGCGGGTCCACTCCATCGTTGGAGCCGGCGACATCGACATCGGCGTCAAGGTCCTCCCCGTTGGCCCCCGTCCCGACGGCCGCCCCAGTGCTGGCTGCCGATGGGTCTGGTGGCGCGTTGCGCTTCACGTCCGGCACAAAGTCCCCATCTCCTGCCCGCGCTACCAGCCAATCATAGTAGCCTGGCCGGGGGAAGGGCGGCAACTTCACGCGGAGACCCCCGCCCGCCGTCGACGTGACCGCATGCGTCGTCCAGCGGGGCGGCCGGCCAGCGTCCGACGGCCCAAACAGCCGCAGAGTCAGGGACCCTGGCGCCAGGACCGTCGGCTGAGTGGGATCCGTTTGGGGGAGGCTGACACTGACCACAGGCGCCTCCCCGACCGACGACACTGCTGGCGTCAGCGAGTTCTCCAACTGCAGCGCGTGCCCGTCGTAGAGCACGTTGAGCAGCACCACCGCCGCCTCCCGCACAGGCGCGTGCATGTTGCCGAGAGCGGCAATGAGCGTCGCCTCAATGACCGTCACAATGTCGGGGCACTCGGCGTACGAGGTGACCTGCGCGTCGAGCAGGGCCGCCTGGACGTCCCCCATCGTCTCGATGGCAACCGCCACATCGCGGGTGGTCAGGCCCTTGGCCCACTTCTCCGCTCGCTTCCGCGTTGCCGGCGTGGCCTTTCCCTGCGCTGCGGGCGCACTGGTGCCGGCGGCCGCACTGAGGCGAGACACTGCAGCCAGCGCGTCAAAAAGACAAACACAAAGGATGGCCACAATAAAGAGGAGCGACACGTTCCACCAGAGTCAGCAAGTGCATGCGCCCGGTGGTGCGCAGGGAAACAATCACCGCGCCAGCAGGATAGCATGCCATCAAATCGGCCCGTGGGCAAGCAACCAGTCGACAAGACACAGGCCACGGCACAGAGTGGGCGGTCGCCGAAAGCCAACGAGCCGCCCACCCACCGATTCCACTAACGTACCGAGCGCACTCATCATTCCGGTCGCGGCTCCTAGCCGTGTGCAGAGCTCTCGCCCGCCCAGCGGCGGGACGACGGCCACAACGTCGACGGCGCTTCGCCTCCCCGCCCCTCGTCAGGCGGCGCACTACCCGGGGCGCGTCGCGACGCCCGTGAACGATCCTCCCCGGCCGCGCGTCAAGCGCACAAACGCCCACACGCGTGGCGGGCCAACGCGCCTCCCGACCGCCGACTGGCCCTGCTGCGCACCGCGGCCGCGTCGCCGCCGCCGCCCTCGTGCGCGGCGCCCACGGGCCACGAGCTGCTGCTCCACATCCCCGCCGTCCCCGACCGGGGTTTTCTGGGGTGGGCCTCCCGTCTGCGGCCGGATCCAAGCTGTGGCTCTCGGTCTGCAGCTGCGGGGCCACCAGTCAGCACAATCTGCATTGGCGATGAAAAGAAGCACGCTGACTGTCACATGCAAAAATTGAAGAATGTGATTGGCTCAATTGTCTTCGCCACGCAAGGACCCTGATCTCGCAGGGACCACAAGCCAGTGGTGCGAATTCCTCTGAGAGGAGCGGAGACACGTGGACCTCCGCGCGCCACACACGGCAAGCCGCGCTGCCGCCTGCGGAGCGTGACGAGTCGTCGGCGACCTCCTTACGTCTGCCCCTGCTGCGCCCTTGGTGTCGCAGGAGCCCAAGGCTGATCCCCTCTGCGTGGTTATCCGACGTTAGGGAAAAGTTACGGGTTGCTCCACAGGGCTTGGAAGGGCGTATAGTACAAAAGCGGTCTGCCAGAGCGCAGAGCTGGTAGTACATCGCCGAAAGACTGTCATGAGAACAACAAAGAAGAGTCAAGACCATAAACCACTGCAGGCGGGAAAAACCTGCGCATTCTTTCATGGGTTACCGGCGGCATGCTGCACAAAACTGGTGAAGTCACCCGCGCATGCACACCGAAAAAGGAAACAAGCCAAGCATCCCCTCCACCACCCCCCAACCCCCGCCCCCGCAGTCCCCGCCCCTGTTCACAAGAAAGTGTCCTCAAAGACGCCCAGCTCCTCCAGCCGCCGCACCCGGTGCAGGGCGAGCGCCCCCGCCCGCTTGGCACTCCGCTGCGTCCTCACCCAAAAGAGGAGTCCCTCGTCGAGGCAGTTGGCGCGCGCGTGCCATCGCCCGCCGCTGGTGCTGACCGCCGCGGCCAGGCGCGCAAAGCCTCGCTCCCACTCGAGGTCAAACCAGTCAAAGTCAAAGCGCGCGCCGAGCAGGAGCGCAAATCGCTCTGGCCGCAGCGCGCCCGTGCGCAGCAGCCGCCGCTGTGTCAGCATCCACAGTTGGAGCTTGCGTAGGCTGAGGGGGAGCTTGGTCGGCACCACCGACGCGGTTGCCTCGGGGGCTTGCGTCCAGCTGGTCGCAACGCCGGCGGAGGCGGGGAAGGGCAACGGCGAAGGCACCGCCCGCGGCGGTACCCGAGGCAACGGGCGGGCCCCCAAGCGGGCCGTGGCCGCCCCATTGGGAGCCCCGTTGGCGGCCGCCCGGCAGGCAAGCTCATTGCCAGTCACCCCGCCAGCAAAGCCATTGCCGGTCGCCGAGCCGCCGACTATGCCATTGCCACTGGCAACGCCATTGCGAACTGCCGACTCGGCGGCCACGCCATTGCCGGCCGCCACAACCGCACCTCCGACCAGCGGTGGCAAGTCACACGTGGTCGGCGCGGGCCCGCTGGCGCCGCCGGCGCGCTTGCGCGCTTGCCGCAACGATGCGGCCGAGGCACGGCCCTTGGCAGTCTGTGCCGCCGCCAGCCGCTGGAGGCACAGCTCCCGCGCCGCCCGCTCCAAGTTGACTTCCCCCTCCTCGTCGACGGCGTCGCCGGCTTCGGCGGCGCTGACCATCTCCGCGACGCTCATCGAGCCGTCGGCAATGCGGGCAGTGACACGGAGCATCTCCTCCCGCAGCCGCACATACTCGGCGAGGCGCGCCTCCCACGCCGCCTGCTGCGCGTCCCACACAAAGCCGATCGACTCGAGGCGCGCCGCGCGCTCGGGGGGCATCAGGCCCTTGCGCCACTGGGTGCGCTGGGACGACACCCAGTTGTGGAGGCTGACGCTCTCCGACAGGGGCACGTCCGCAATGCCCCCATTGGCCGCCGCATAGACGACCAAGTCGGCAAAGCGGGACTCCCACGGCGGCAGCCGGTGGTGCGCCCACTCCATGCCGAGGGCGTCGAGCTTGCGCAGCCGCTCGGGCGCCAACCGCCCGAGCCGCTGGGACGTGCGTTGGTTTTGCACCCACGCGCCGAGCGGCGCCAGCGACCCGCTGGTTGGCACCCGCACGTGGCCGCGGGCGGCCTTGAACTGCCGCAGTTGGTGGAGGCGCGCCTCCCACTGGGAGGTGTGCCGGTTCCACACCATCCCAATCGCGTCGAGGCGGGCGACGCGCTCGGGCAGGAGCTGGTTTTGTCGCCGCAGAGCACGCTGCAGCTGCGTCCACCGCACAAGCCGCTCGTCCGACCCGAGCGCCGTGTGGCAGTGGCCATTGACGCGGCGGAAGTCGGCCAGCGCCTCGTACTGCACGTCCCAGGCGCTGGCGGCGGGGGACTTGGGGGAAGCATTGGTAGAGGGTTTTGTGCGGGCTTTGAAGGGGGGATTGGTGGCGAGAGACGGGGTGGTACCGGTCGCGGGCGGCGGCGAGGCCGTCCGCACCATGCGCAAGCTCACCCCGGTCGGCAGCGACACGCTGACACCCGATATGAGCGACGGCCCCGCGTTTGCCCGCGCGGGAGCAGACGCACTCCGCGCACGACTTGGGCCGCCACTGGTTGTCCGACTCCTAGCATTCTTGGCCCGGCTGCTGCTGCTGCCGCTCCTGCTGCTGCTGCGGCCGCCGCCGCTGCTACCACTGCCGCTGCCGCTGCTGCCGTCGCCGCCGACGCCACCGCCAGCAGTGGGTGTCACAGCATCTGTCCCGGCGACCGCCCGCTTGCCGGGTGGCCGCCCTCGCCTTGCCCGTGCCCGCGGTTCAGGCGGCGGCGGACCGGCAGCCTCCGCCGCCTGCACCGGCCGCCCTGGCCCGCGTTCCGCCGCGACCGCTGGTGCGGCCTCGGCGCCAGCCGCTTCGGCGTCTGCGCGGCGACGCAATGGCGGTGGCGGCGGCAGCGGCGGCACCGCCACCCTGCCAGCCCTCTCAGCGTCGACGGGCAGCGCCGGCCGCGATTTCCTCGTCACCCCCGCGGGTGCAACAACCACCGACGTGGCAGTGGTGGCGGCGGCAGCGGCAGCGGCTGCGGTGGCGGCGGCCGCGGCGGCCGCGGCGGCCGCGGCGGCGGCAGCGGCGGCAGCGGCAGTGGTAGCCACGCGCGGGGGCGCTGGCGGGAGAGCTACAGCACCGCGACGGCGGCCGCCGGCGTGGCCACCGCCGCTGCCGCCACCAGCCGACGCGCCCGCCGCCGCAGGCGGCGAGCCTGGCGTTGGCGGCGGCGGTTGCACGACGACGCGCAGCGCGCGGTGTCGCTGCGCGCTCGTCCACGCCGTCCGACACACAATGGACAGGCGGCGGGGGCGCCGCGGCGCCGCCACTGGGGACGGCCCCGCCCTCCGCGCGGCTGCACCGAGCAGCCCGGGGGGGCCGAGAAAGGCCGTCCCGACGGCGGTGCCTACGGGCGGCAGCGCCCCCGTGGCGGCACCGGCGGGTGGGGGCGTCGGCGGGGGTGGCGCATGGGGCCCGGGAGGGGTCACAGGCACCGGGGAATGGGGGGGGGGGGGGGGCGGCCCATGGGGAGGCCCCCCCCCGGACCCGGGGGGGGGGGGGGGAGCCCCACGGGGCGGGCGGGGGGGGGGGCAACAAGACCGCACGGGCCGG
>Ga0115030_1000744_pt1 | contig 13930 bp, 9 predicted proteins | sample SidtaG_4_FD_87174 | JGI IMG/M metagenome (GOLD analysis project Ga0115030, IMG submission 87174) | Marine algal microbial communities from Sidmouth, United Kingdom - Sidmouth_Male1 metaG | ecosystem: Host-associated > Algae > Red algae > Unclassified | place: Sidmouth, United Kingdom | collected... | reverse complement strand
TCAACGCTGAATGGTGGTGGCACCGCTGGCGTTGGTGGGATACGGATCGCTTGTACCGTATTACCTGCAGGACCGATCCGTCCACCCAGAAAAGACAATCGCGTGTGATAGGACAAGATATCCGCTTCGCCATGGGGGCCCACAACCGGATCACTGAAGGACAATTCGTCGGGTAAGGCCAGTGGTGAAAACTCGGCAGCTTTTGTCCACTGCGCCAGATCCAGTGGGTTTTGTTGAAGTTCGCACGGGCCTGCACTGAACAGCGTCATCATACTCTCAGGCACCGTAAAAAAGACCGTACTGCCACTGATATGGCTAATCTGTCCCTTGAAAGGTCGGACGATAAGATACCCATGTTCGAATTCATGAAGGTTCACAACCCCACTTACCGTACACTGATATCGCTGACCATCCACTAAAGACGGTGCGGTAGTAGAGCCATTTTCATAGCGTGGTTGAGTGGTTCGCCTGTAGATATCGAGCTTTGCAGAAGGATCGTGTCGTATCACCAAATCCGGTCGCCAGTCAGGCAGGCCAGGTTCACCCAGTTGGCGAGTCAGCCGTACCATGCCCCCGTTGTAGTGCGCAGCCGTGAGGCTAGGTGCAGCCGGGTTGTGGATCAGCGGCAATGATGTCCAGGGTGTCCAGGGGGTATTCGCACTCACCCTGTCCCAGCCATCAATGGCGCGGGCCTTGCACTGAATCTGCACATCATGGAACGGCACCGGTCGGGAACGTATGACAGCCCCTTCATTCAGGGTATCTTCTGGCAGACGCGTGCGACTTTCAAACTGCTCGCTGGTTAGTGAAGTCCCTGCAGTTGCGCTCGCTGAAGTCTGCTCGAGGATTTCCACACCCAATGCAATTGGGTCTGCCTGTGTCCACTTAAGGCCATACGAAGCCAGAAAGAAAGGCTTATCTGTGTCAGGATCTACAGACAGTTGTACTTTTGCGTCACTGTATATCGGCTGCCCTGGAGGTGTCAGAGGAGACACTGGCTGCGGTGGGCACACAACGATATTACTGATAAGCTCTTTCTGCTGGCCCGCACGCACACGGTAAGCCACGGCTGTTGCTGGAATGCCTGTCAGAAATTTGTCCCGCACATACTCGTCAGTCTCAGGCCAATTCTTACGCGGCCCATCGTGAAAACCATGGCCAAAGAGTACGGCGTGTTCCCAGCGCAACCCCATCAGGATCGAAAAGGCTTCCCAATCAGTAGGGTTCCCGTCTGTGGGGGTGCCTGGCGTGGAGGCCTGACCACGCTGAGCCGCTTCAACAAACTCGGCCCATTGTGAGTGCGTCAACGATACCGGTTTGTCGTAGCGAAGATGTGCACTATCCAAATCAATATTCACAGTGTCGGCTACACGAACAGTTGCCAGCTGTGCCCACGTGAGTCCCCGGTCTGCAAAGAGATCAAGCACCATCATGTTTTGAAAGGTTGCAGATGCACCGTTAATGTGAAAGCCGTTGATCAAAGGAGCTTCCCAGTTGAACACGTCTCCGTCCGATATCATTCTCTCTGTCAACAGGGTTGAATCTGCAAACACACGCAGTCGACTATTAGCGCCCCGGAAGGTGAATTGAACTGCTTGCGCACCTTTCTTGAGACGAAACTTCTGAACTAAGAAGCCATCAGGATGCACATCACCAAAAGATTGCCACCATGAAGAGGGCACACGTGGAGTGTTGATCAAGGACAGATTGCCGTGCTCCTGGGGTTCCGGAAGCATTTCATCCAGCCAAGCACGCTCAACGATAATAGTTTCTGGTAGTCCCAGATAAGTTTTGGAGCTTTTCAAGGCCTGCACAGGGTACGACCAGCGGAGCCGATTGCCGGCCGGCGCATCGGTCATCCAGCCCAGTCCTGCTAAATACATCTTCATGACGGACCTCCTTCATCGAATACATCATCGTCCAAGGGTGGGAGCGTGGTTTCGTCCATGGCGTGTCGTTGCACAGCCGCTTCGATTCTTTTATCCAACAGGGGTGAAATCGATGGGTGCCCGCCAGGGTAGTCAGGCGCAACGCTTTCGAAAGGTCGCGGTCGCGGCGGTGGGCGGGTTTTTTTGATAAGTTCCTCTAGCTCGATCGGATCGATGCGTGGCTCCATAAGCAAATCGAGCAGATCCCAGTTGATTTCATACAACAGCACCAGCTTCTCCAGTACACCAGCCGGGATGACAACGTTGCTTGTGGGTCGTGGCCATCGTTTACCAATGGGCTGGATGAACTTGCACGTGACCTTTTCTGGCGTACTACCGACAGCCAGCGTCGGGCTAAGCTGTGCTAAATCCACCGTAGTGGTGTCAAAAAGCAGGGTAAGTTCGAATTCTCCACGAGGCAGTAATGTTCGGTGACCGGCGAAAGAACCAATCAGGAACGCGGATGAAGCGTCCGGACCAGGCAGGATTTCCATCGTCATATCAAGCGGATGCCGATTCTCGTAGCCGGTTGGACAATCGCCGATTTGTTTGAAATGATGGATTTTCAATGCAGCTGTTACCCTGCGCCAATCAACTGGTTCGGGGGTGCGAAGCCACAATGCATACGGTTGATTATTGCCATTGACGACAGCCTCGATAGTCGTCTCTACAACGGTGTTGTTCAGACCGTTGAGAATATCTCCACCACCATTGTTGAAACGGGATCCGGTATCGGCTGCAAAGCGTGCAAAGCAATCGCTACTCGCGGCGTCTAGCGGTCTTAGCCAGCGGGAAAGTAATGGGGAAAGGCGCCAACTGGCCGGTGGCGCACTCAACTCATCCGGAAAGGTACTAATGTCGACAGGGTACTCAAGGTCCAGCAACGGGAAGCGCAGCAACTCGAACTTGGCTTTCGGCTTCAGTCGTTTTATGACCACCGGGTCAATATGGTTCCTACGCCTCGTCGTTTTCCGTTCAGACGACAACCCAAGACTGTTAATGCGTGGGCAACAAGTATGTGTTGTGCGACCGGTAGGGCCATAAAATACAGTGAGGCAATGACTGTCCCAATCGAGATGGTCTGTAAAACTGTCAAACTGTGACACGTAGCAGGTCCACTCATCCAGCTTGATTTCCTGCCCGTTGGGGTGGTCAAAGTAGATAGACAAACCGGCCGGTCCCGATATGGGAAATCCATCGGTAAGTTTCAGCTCTTGATCCGATTCAACCGTACCGCAGTGATTGATGATCCACTGTTGGCTTTGTCCGAGCAGGTAAGAATCGCTGGCTGGATTAGGGCTAGGCACCAAGTCTTGTACAAGGGTTTCACCAGTATCGTAAGTCAGGCGGCACTTCAGCTTTGGAAAAATTTTGTCCATATACGGAACAAGAAAGCGTACCACCCCATTGTATTGTTGGTAAATGGGAAAGCCAAATCCGAACATGGTAGGGTTCCAGGCGTGTTTTTCATCCTGAAAAATGCGACTATCACCGATGGTTGTTTCATGTATGTATGGTCGAAGTGTCTCAGGATAGTCAACTTCGAACTGGTCGCTGATTTGCCAGGTGGTTACGTCGCTGGCTGGCAATGCCCCGCCCGGATGCTCTGCTTTGGAAGTTCCAGAGAGATCGATTTGGTACTTGCCCGGCTTGAGCACAATTTTGGGTTCCCAGTTGCAGGTACGCTGCCGCTCCTCTGTGTAGCGTATGGCGTAGATATACAGTGGTTCTTTGCCTGTCGCATTCAACGCCAAAGATTCAACAGAGCTAGAGAATGGAATATCCACCGAGATCAGATACAGTGAGCCATGAACCGCTTGGATGACACCGCTCATTCCATAACGACCCTCCGAGGTGTCCACAAAGATCTCTTGCCCGCGATCAACCAGCAAGTAAAGAATCAAATGTTCCACGTGCACGGCTTCTTCGGCAGCCGTCCGGAATTTCAGTTTGCAGTGGTGCGTGCATAAGATTCGGGTTGGTAGTGTAGGCTGAAAGTCGGTTATCAGCGAAGCCGAGCTCCCCGATGGTTCGACCAACAGCTCGTAGAAGCGCTTTGGATCTGTGAAGGTTTCAGCCGGTCGGTATCCAAAACGTTGTTCAACTGTCAAGCCCGGTGTCTCAGTTGTCGTCTGACCAATATCGGTGTGTGGCACGAGCCATGAGAATGGATCTTGTCCCAGCACATGCAGTCGAGCGGCATCACCACTGGGAGCGATCTGCCACGTTGCAGTGACGCCTGTGACAGGTGTCCCCGGTGTGCCTGCAGAGATGTCGGCAAGCTTCAGTGTGTTCAGCTCATGGTTGACCACGTATCCCCCTTGGATCGGAGAGCTGACGACCGAGCCAACCACGAGGCCGGTACGGTCGATCACACGTGAGCTGAAGGGCACTACGATTTCACTATCAGGCCACGCATTTCGTGAAGTCGAATCAAGCTTCCATTGACGCCCCGTCAGGGCGTGAAGCAAACCAAGTTCCATTGAGCCAATAATTGTTGATCCCTGATGGGCCGAACGTCCAGCTAATAGCGGTGAGGAAATTGTTGGCGCGACTGGGTTTTCATCACCTAGTGTCCATGTTTTGTCACCGGTGATATCTGGTATGGGCCACGGGAGATCCAGCTTGTATTTGAGGGTGAAGTCCAGCTTGGTTGGGTCGAAGGTGTGCCCCAGCGCCTCGGCTGTGCCGCGCAGAATGAAACCGAACTTCCAGACCTTGAGTCCGAGTTCTGCCCAAATACGAAACCACGCTTCCAACAGAACGGGATTCCAGCCAATCTCGGCCCCGATAGCGGCTCCTGCGCGCGCTACCAAGGTGATAACCCACCACTCCCACTTGCCACCAACGGATATACCCGCACCGAAACGCATCCGGTAGTGGTTGATCAGGAAAAACAACTCGGCCCGAATCAAATCGGTAATGATCCTGGCGGCTATTTGTTGATCTTCCGTACCGAAATTGACATACCATAGCGAGCCTTTCTTGAATGAGAAGAAGGTGTCGAGGGTGCCACTGGCATCGATCAAGTACTTCTCTTTCTTGTCAAAACCATCGGCGCAGGCATCGAGTGCGTTTTTGGGTTTGGGGATCCTAAGCCCCGCACCCATTCCAAGCGCCAGTGAAGCCGAGGCAATATCAACCGCCAGGTATCCCTTCACGCACACAGACTTGGTGCTCAGTAATTTCCCCGCCCCGCCGAGTACAAAAACAGGACCAGGGGTAAGCACGGCCAGACCAATGGGTTCAAGTTTTATCACATAACCATTGTCCGCAAGGGTGATCAAATCGGTATTCAGACCAACGCCAACCGACGTCTGGTCAATCAAGCCGGGTTCCCAGCGATCAAGCACCTCGATATTCTGTGCCCAACGGACGTAATCCTCGGCAGTCGGGTCGGTCACTGGCAGACCATCTTTTTCAAGTCGCGCGATAAAATTATAGGCAAAATCCCCCCCCATGCCGGCCAGACCCAACCCTGTACTGCCAAGCGGAATAGGAGCCGGCAAGTCAATACTGAGACCGACCATCGCTCCTCTTTCACTGAGACCTCCCAGATAGATATCGAGGCCAAAACCATGGGGTGGCAGAATTTTGAGTGCTCCCCTGCCACTCCAACTCCCGTTGTCATAGCCAAACCCGAGGTTGGCATTGAAGACCTTTTTCTTTGATATCTTGAGATCGCCCACGAGGGTATGCCAATCAACAATCCTGATTGGTACATCACCGCTGAGTAAGTCAATTTCCGTCGAGATCGTCACCTGAACACGCATGAAAACGGACTCAACCCCTTTGAAAAGCTTGATTCGCCCACGCACCAGGAATGTGATGTGGTCAATATCGGGATTAGTGGTTTTTTGATAGTCGATCACTCGTACAACGGGTGAAGACGAAAGCGGCTTTTCCTGACCGACTTCGTCGGCCAGCTCTTTCAGTTTTGTTTCTATCTGATCCTCAGACCACGTCGCTATGTCCGCGTATAGATCGACAACGGCTTTCCAAATGATTTCCTTGAACAGTTCGTTCACCCAATCGATCATGTTCAATCCTCCATTTTGACTCGTCATTCCCGTCGTGATGAGCACCACGGGCTCGCTGTGCGCGGTGGATCATGATCAGTGGACTTGTGTACCGATTCGCTCTGAACTCAGTTTCTCATCAGATTCGTTTTGAAGATCCGGTTTACTCGAATGATGAATCACTGACACGTGATGTGAACGCATTACGACGTTATGCTAAAGAGTTGCAGGCACTGCCCACTTGATACGCATCAATCAAATGGATAACTTCCGGGGGTATGGGAAGAACTAAGAACGAGATCGTAGTCTTCAAAGCAGACGTTTGCTGCAACCTCCGGAATGACAGAATCACGCACTTTGCCGCTGATCAGAGGTGAACTTTAAAACCCTCCACGACACCGCTTGAAAGCTCGCCACGGGCCTTGAAACAGCTCATCAGAAGCGGGCGATGCTTGCGCAAGGTCTTGGCCATCTCTTCATCGGCTCTATTTTGGATCTCATTGTGCGGGTGCACCACGCATCGAGGAAGTTGCCAGCATAGAAGGGACTGGCGTATGTCTAAAATTGCTGGAAGTCTTCTTTGAGAAGGTATGCTCTGATTGATCGCAGGTTGTACTGCACCAGTTCTGCCAATTTGATTTCCTGCTTGCCAGTCAGGTTCTCTGGACGCTTGAGCAGGATGAATCGGGAGTTGGTTAACAGAGGTTCAAGTCCATCGGCTTTCATCTGTTTGCTCTCTTCAGCTCTAACCTTGTCGATCGCTTTACTCATGAGTGCCATGACATGCTAGCGATCAACGATGTTGATGGCGTTAATCGCCTTTTTCTTGATCACCTTCAGATACGGGCTCCACATATCACTGCACACAGTTTTGTAACTCTGCGCTGTGTGCTTTACCCAACCAACGGAAAAAAAAAGAGCAACGTCTTGGTTTTGCGATGCTGACCTACCCACAGAAGACGTTTTCGACCCTGATCAATCTGATACACCACTGTCAGGTATTTATGGCCTTTTTGCCACTGTATCTTGTCTATACCGATCGATTTAGTACCCGACAGATCCTGATGTTCACGACCCGAAGCCACGGCCATCTCCACTGAGCCGAACACATGATGCAGGTTGTACGAAAGGCCTCAGCCACCTCCTGCCAGCTCATCCGCTTTGACCACTGGGCCAGATACCAGGCATAATTACGCGTGATCTGTCGCTTACCTAGCGCCCGAGGCATGTGCTCCACCTTCACGCCACAACACTGACAGTTCACCCGCCTCGGTGAGTAAAGTAGAAACACCTTGATACCCCACAGCGGGATAAACTCAAAACGTTGCTCCTGCTGCCGATCATAACTTGCCGCTGGCTGTTCACACACCGAGCACAGCGCCCAACTGTTTTGACGTTCATGAATATCCAATTGCAGTGTCGGCTGGCCCGCGATATCCAAAAAACGAACAGCCCCGTACACAAAAGACTTGAACTTTTCTACCCGATTCAGGATAGTCTTAAACTGCATCTCGGCGCTTGTTCTCTTTGTGGATGTTTGGTCGTACTTTCATCATTTCAGAGATAGGTGCTGGGTGCATCTTCAATTTCTACCTATCTGACACACCCTACATCAGGTTGTTTTTATCCACAGATTATTAGGACGATTGAAAAACAGACGCGTCCCATCTGGCGATTTTTCTATGATGCGGGAGCTGCCTATACAAGTATTGTTTACGGTCTGGCAGGGTTGGCAATGTTCGTGCCGATGCCCGATGAAAATCGTGTGCTGCTGATTGGTGTGTATTGCACGATTGTTTGCGCGGTTGCAACCAGCACTGCATTCTTCCAACCTATTGCCCGTTGGATAATTCCAGCATTGGTTGCACCAACAATCATCGCATTGATGTTCAGCGGCAAACCTGAGTTTTGGTTATTGACTCTGGTCATCGCTATTGGTGTTGTCGGCGCTGTCTACCTTGGTTCTTTGTCGCAAATGCGCTACAGTCATGTGTCAGAATTAAACGAACAGAACAAGGTGTTGGTAACAAAGTTATCTGCCCAGCAGCAAGTAGCTGATGAACAAAGATGTTTAGCAGAAAAAGCTATCATCGACAAGAGCCGGTTCATTGCAGCGGCAAGTCATGATCTGAGGCAACCATACACGCAAGGACGCTATTTCATCACGCTTTACGGCATAAATCTGAAAATGAATCCAATAGGCCACTATTTGATTCTATCGACAACTCTACATTTGCACTGAATGCCATGTTCGACAGTTTGCTCGATGTGTCCAAACTCGATGCGAATGTGGTGGAGCCAGAATACGAGCCAGTGAGCATTCAAGCAGTCTTCTCTCTGCTTTCACAGGAATTTCAGCCAATAGCCAAGCGCAAAGCACTGTTCTTGAACACGTCGGACATGGATGTCAGCCTGTACACTGACCAGACGCTATTTACGCGCATCTTGCGCAATCTGATCAGTAATGCGTTGAAATTTACTCAACGGGGCGGCGTTGAAGTCGATGCGAAACTGACTGATGAACACTTGCTAGTCACTGTCAGTGATACCGGTGTGGGTATTCCGGATGGAGAGCACGCTCGGGTTTTCACTGAATTTTATCAGCTCGGCGCAGAACAGAGACATGGAGAGGCAGGTGTTGGCCTTGGTTTATCGATTGTCAATAGACTCAGTATATTACTCGGAATGCAAGTCAAACTGGACGCCATGCCCACTGGTGGTACCAGAGCGTCACTGATTATAGCGTGTTCAGAGCTTATCGATGAGCCAGGTGAACCCGAAAAACTGGATTCCAGTTACATGGCAACTGAACCCAATGCACTGACTGGTCTCAACATTATATTCATAGATGACAATGACGCGATTCGCTTAGGCATGCACACGCTGCTGAGTCAATGGCGTTGTTGTGCTGTATGCGTTGCAGATGAGAAAGAGGCATTATCTCGATTGGCCGAATTGCAGATGACGCCAGATCTGATAATCGGTGATTATCAGCTGGCAGGGACTCAGGGACTCGTACTGGAATCGATGCAATAGTCACTCTACGGTCCAGGTTCTCGAATGACTTGCCTGGATTGTTGATCAGTGGTGCAACATCGCCCGATGATCTTCTTGACATCAAGGGTTCTGGCTTACCGTATTTAACCAAGCCTGTATCACCGGAGGCGCTCCACCAAGTGTTGTCAGATCTGGTTTCTTTTCGAGCGATGGTTAGCGGATAAGTTTACCATCAAACAAAAAGCCATTTAAAAAGACATTTGTAGAGTACCGTCCACCCAAAAAACAGCATCCGAACCGCAATGTTTCAGGTCAATACTTTTTATAAACTGGCTGTACGCCAGAATACAATGTAGAGTCGTTGTTAAAGAGATTTCTCAGTAGCGCCTGTACGTGATCTTTCAGAACACGATCTTTCATCTCGAACAGGCCCTACCTCCCATGTTGTTGATCAGACTAGCACAAGCTTAGACATTGCCATTATGGTTTTTTTTCGTAAAGTACTCGGTGCCGCATTATTCGCAATTGCTGTTTTAGCAATCTTTCTAACCAAGACGGTATTCGCTTTCGAAGCGTTTATCTCGAATGAAAGGTCGGGGGATCTGATTTCGATTGATCAGGAAGGGGAAACCGCCTACGTCCAACCGATTTGCAACCGCCCTAGAGGTATGGTCAAGGGCCTGGAACAAAACCAACTGCTTATTGCTTGCTCGGATGACGATAAGATTCTGGAATTCAATATCAGGACCCGGGCCGTCGAACGCTCTTTCGATGATTTGTATGGAGCGATGAGCCTGGCAATTCATCGCCCTACCCAACGCCTGTTTGTAACCAATGAAGGGCGTTCTCAGGCGATGGTAATCGATTTAACTACTGGCGATACACTGGCGATATTACCAACCGGACTTGAACCCGATGGAATTGCGGTCACAGACGATGGAACGCAAGTCTTTATTGCATCAGAAAATGCGGGGTTAGTGCATGTTTTTGACGCCCTATCGTATCAACAGACAGCTGTCATTGTGACCCATCTAAGACCTCGTCGTGTCGCCCTGCTCGAAAATAGATTGTGGGTCTCGTCGGAAATGGGAAGTCGGGTAGAGATTTTTTCGACAGAGACATACAAAAAAATAGACGAAATAATTTTTGCTCCCAAAGGGTTTCGAAGTGAGCAATTAACTCCCGTCGATATTCTGTTTGACCAGACAGGGACTCTCGCTTTCGTTGCACTGGGAGCCGCCAATCACGTCGCATTTGTCAATGTAAAATCATTGGAAATCGAAAAATACATTCTCGTTGGCCGCAGAGCCTGGGGACTCGGCGTATCGCCCGATAATAAATCTCTTATCGTCTTGAATGGATTATCAGACGATTTCACGATTATCGATATTGAATCAAGACGGCCCAGAATAAACAGACAGGCTGGTCTGATACCCCATGCCATTGCGGTGTTTGCAAAATGATAAAAATACTAGTCCTGTGTACCCTGATTGTGCTGAGCTTTGCCGCTCGCGGGGCTGAGCTTCACATTTCAATCGTGACGACATCTGATCTGGAAAAACCTACCCGAGGCCAAAGTTTTGCAGGAATTCAGACACAAATCGAAAGACCTGTGCTTCGAGCTGCAAAGCTAGCGGTGTTTGAATCAAGAACAAGTTTTGAGACTCACGACATCAAGCCTGTTCTTACAACCTTGAATCTTGACTCTTCCACAGAATATGGGCCTCAGCTCGCCTCCATTCATCCTGATAGTCTGGTTATCGTTGACACACCTGAAGACACTTTTGTCGAGATAGCGCAGATCCTGAACCAACTGAATCTAGCGACCATCAACGTCCGGCATACCAATCCAGAGTTAAGACAGACACTGTGCCTGGCAACGCTCTATCACACGATCCCGTCAGATCGCATGTATTTTGATGCGTTGGTCCAATTCCTGATCTACAGTGGTTGGCGCAAGGTTCTTGTAGTGCACGGACCTGGCAAGGCTGATCACGCTCGAGCCAAGACTTTGAACGATAGCTTGTCGAAATTTGGGGCCGATGTGTCTGACACAAGGGAATTTACTCTTTCACACTACCCTGATGATCGAGACAGAAACAAGCCTGAATTTATAACGGGTGGAGCATCCTATGATGTTGTCGCTGTTATTGACACCGCTCGCGATTTTGGCCGTTACATCCAATACAGAACACACCGGGCCCGCCCGGTAGTTGGAGACGTAGGCCTGGTTCCTCGCGGCTGGCACCGTACACTTGAGCGCTACGGGGCACCGCAACTCAATGAACGCTACCGATCGTTCGACAGTACCGCCAAGTTGCCCGCATCAGACGCCATGAGCGATGCAGAGTTTGCTACCTGGAGTGCTATAAAACTTATAACCAATAGTCTAAACACAATGGGTACGGATACTAAGTCACTGGTGGACAATGAATCGCTAAACATATCATCGGTACTTGAACACCCCGAGGCCCAGGTTGATCTCTATAAAGGAACCCGTGGATCAATAAGGCGATGGAATCAACAGCTACGTCAACCTATTTTGCTCACGACAGAAGATGCCGTTATCGCTGTGGCACCGATGCCAAAATTTCTGCATCCGCTACATTATGTCGATACGCTTGGTCTAGACGAGCCTGAATCGACCTGTCAGCTAGATTGATCCTGATTGGCAATCCATACTTGAGTTCGACGACTCCTTATCCAGTCAGCAGGCAACACCACTGTGCCAGTTATGCAGAAGCTCCACGGGCGCCTCTGAAATAAACCGCCCATCAGGAGGCTGATCGCGTTATCAGTGCTGGCTCATTTGATCGTTATTGCTTTCATATTTGCTAATGCCCTCTATATGAATTTGCCTATTCGTAGTCAAAAGCCAACGCAGTTTTTTGATATTATTGAACCACGGCTCAATTCAGCCAGGTATTAAATTTAAACGATAGGTCTGCAAAAATTGAATATTAATCAATGGTTACCGGTTTCACTTATTTTATTCTATTGTTCTCTAATTCCGAGTACATCGATTGCAGATTCTGTTTACGAAAACGTCATTCAAGACGTGCTTCAGCAAACTGAAGAGAACACAAAAACTGAGAACATTCTAAAGACACTGTTGGCCATCGATTCATCTATCGATGCGGAGTCTGCTCACGAATTATTCGTAGCGGCGGTAAATGATAATCCGGCATATCCAGTTCCGAACGAACTGGTGAAACGAGTTTTAAGCAACCGGGAATTCGCTGATAGCGGGGAGTTGGGATACCTGGCTTTTGAGATGCGTAATTTTAACAACAAGCGTTTGAATCGCTTCTTGATTTACAGAGAATTTATCCAGCACCCCATACTTGGCGCTGACGACTTTGTGCAAATTATTCAAAAATTACCTGATGCTCGTGGAGAGAGTGATATTGGAAGCAGAGTAAGCCTGATTGTAGAAATTTACGCCTCTAAACACTATGACAACGAGGATTACAAAGACATCATATCCCAACATACCGGGCTGTTATTTGCAAATGATGACGGCGTCATCCAACCCGAATTAACTACGCTTTATTATCAGCATTTAAGTGGTGAAAACGAAAGATCACTAGCTTCCACTCTGTCTGCATTATATTCAGACGACCTGAGTGTATCTAACCCAGGGGAGCTGATTGAAAAAATGCTGGATTTGGAAAGTTGTGGAAACGACTGTATTAGTAAAGTTTTAAGACTGTTCAATTATAAAGAAACAATCGAAATTGAAAATCCTGAACAACTACTAATTGACATTGCACAACGTGCCGAAGTCGATGACTATACGCTTGGAGAAGTAGCAGATGCGACCTGGAATGCAAAGCGTCAGTTAGGGAATTTGCGTTCGGTATTCATTGCCATAGAGAATGCCGAAAATTTTGGACCGACAGCAAAATCCAAAATAGAACAGGCATTGAAAAATATTCCCGAAAGCAAATTAACTAATGGTATTTAATCATCCTGATAGCCACTGATTAGAATCTGAATCTTGCATTCAGTGGTGTTAAACCCGTATTCCAGGACGAGCAAGTCAATGTTTATTCACAATCAATCGCGTATTCACGAACTGCATTAGTATGAATTCGGAACTCCTGATTACCATGAAATCTTCTACGCGCCTGATAACTCACCAGCGGGCTCTTGATGCGCTGGGATTGCTGGCACTAGCTGCGCTTGCAGGCGTGTCAGGGTGCTCTGATTCAAATCCGGCATCGGCAACTGATAACACGAATACGGGTAGTGAGACCGTTGACGGAGAAGTCATTACGAACAGTGCAGCCAGCATGGCAGACGACACCATGGAGTCAAGCACGCAAGCCGGATATCGTTTGACGTTCAACGCGATATGGAGTGAAACTACCCATCCGCTGAATTTCACTGCAAATCCGCACTTATCCGGCCTTGTAGGAGCTGTTCATAATGAGCAGGTAAATTCTGGCAACCTGCCCGGATTGCGTCGGCAGGGATACAACGTCTGGCTGAGACTGGCGGCAAATCTGACCTATTGTCTGAAGTACAAACTGCCATCGACGCCGGTTTTGCCCTCGCATCTATCAATGGAGGAGGCATTGGCACCTCACCCGGGACTGCGTCGATCGAGTTCGAAGTCAACCGCGACTACCCCGAAATCAGCTTAACCAGTATGCTTGCACCCAGCCCTTACTGGTTTGTTGGAGTGCACAACTATTCGTTGTTATCGGACGGCGAGTTTATCGAATCAGCCACCATCGAATTGAAGCTGTATGACAGCGGCTCCGACAACGGCGTACGATACACATCCGCTAACGAGGCAACAGAGCCGCTGGCGCCCATCGCCACGGTGTCAAGCGGACCACAGGATGCACCTTTTACCAACGGCACACCTGGCGTGGGATCATTTGTAATTGAACGATTATCTGTGGAATAGGCGATGATGAAATTTTCATACACGCCCCGGACGCCGCTATACAAATAGTTGAACCGTATCATCCCTGG
>Ga0115030_1000739_pt1 | contig 13964 bp, 19 predicted proteins | sample SidtaG_4_FD_87174 | JGI IMG/M metagenome (GOLD analysis project Ga0115030, IMG submission 87174) | Marine algal microbial communities from Sidmouth, United Kingdom - Sidmouth_Male1 metaG | ecosystem: Host-associated > Algae > Red algae > Unclassified | place: Sidmouth, United Kingdom | collected... | reverse complement strand
GCGGCGCAGTGCTGGCTAAATATGTAGCCAGTAAAGTTGCTGAAGAAGCTGTACCAGAAATATCGCAGGCGCTAATATCAGCGCTTAGTCAGACCCTACGAGCAATGAGTAGTCAAGCAAGCATCAGCTTGTACATCAATAGCCGTAAATTTCTCAAACGGCGTAAAGACCTTCTACCAGAGGGCTTGCGTGAGGTTGTAGATAAATGGGGTAGCGACAACGGGCCACAGGTCACCATAGCGGAATCATTTGAACAACGCCTGGAGAAATTGCCGCTAGTCGGTCAAATTTTTGCAGAAGAAGCCGTAGACGAATTCTTTGATAGCTTTATTGAAGCTGGCTATATCGTGGCCGGTGAGCTAGATGCAGCGGTGCAAGCTGCTAAAAATGCCCAGGGAGAAGATCCAGAAAGGGGAATGGTGCTCTATCCAGACAGAGACAACCCCAACGATAAAATCGTCCTAGTCGGCAATCAGAAAGAGCTAATTCCGCATGTCCAAGGGGTTCTAGCCAACCGCAGAGCGCTAGATAACAAAGATGTGGGCGACATTGCAGCCGTGCCACTGCATGAGGTGGTCACGCCTGCTACGTCTCGCTATACACTGACTATTCACTACAACGAGTTTGATAAGCCTCCCTTTACTAGACTTGGGAAAAGAGGCAAAGTAGCAAAGCTAAAAGTTCCTGATTCTGAACTAAGCATCACCTTTAATCAATTGAAGGTAGCCTTCAAACCCTATACGTGCGGAGGGATTAGAGCGTGTACCCAACTGAATAATGGGCGACAGCTGGCAGTCTATGGGGTTAGTGAAGCAGAAAGCAACGACGTTATTCAGTCGTTGCTCTCATTTACATCAGCAGAGCCTACGCGAACGGTCTACACAAACGTAAATAGCGGCGTAGCAACCAATCAAAGAAAAGAGGCGACTAGGCTGTATCCAGTCAAGGCAACGATGACTACGCGATCGCGAAACCAGGTATCAGGGCGCTTTGACGTTACAACCCAAACCATGATGCTGTGGAGAGAAACGCCAATCGGTTCGGATCGCTTCGGCGCTGCTGCTGAGCCAAGAGAACAGGGCCAAATTTAGTCATGTTGATGGGTCATCAAAAAAACCTTCATTTAGCAAGCACCCTACGGGTTGTGTGCTAGTTCTGCGACCTTGAAAAGGTGTATCTAACGCCTATTTTATAGGGTTTACTGTTCATAGATTGAAAGCTGTACTCACTGCAACGGAGCTATTTCTATGGGCGTTTACGATGAAAAAGATGTGGTGTTTGTTACCCCTTTTAATGGGGCCACCGTTAAATATGCATGGCCAACTAATATTGCCGCAGCAGATCGGACAGCACTAGGACAAGCAGACATTTCTACACTAACCGGAATTGCTGTCGCGGGCACCTCTAGACCAAAGCCCGCGAGAATGAGTAAAACGACTATTAGTGGTACGACCAGCAGCTTTGTTGACTTTGCTAGCTTTAATTCTGCCAAATCCGCAGGGTGGAAGCAGAGCCGGGGCTATAAGGCAGGGCCAGCGCCTAGAGACAGCACCAAATCGATAAGAGTCTTTGCTGAGGTTGCGGGCGGCTTAAATGTGGCGTGGGACATGCGCAAGTCTCAGTTCACAAAGATCGGAACCACCGATCTAGCTGCGATGGGTATCGCTGCGCTGACAGAAGGAAAAGGCGTAGTTGCTGTTACTGGCGCTAACCGGGTCTATGGCGCAACCATTTACGGCGCTGTGAAACCAGGGCTCGACGATACTCTATCCGTAGGGTACGTGGACACTACAAAAGTCGATTCACTGCCTGAAGGCTGGAGCGCCACTATTCGCAATGCTAGCGCTGACCCAACTATCAGCCCTGTTGCTGTAGCTACTTAATTCTGATGACTGACGTTTATCTTTCTCTTAACGACCAAGTGAAGCTTGGATGGATTGGGCCAGGTCATCAGATTTGGCTGAGAAATCACCCAGGCTTCACGCAGCTACTGCAATCCACGCCACCGCCTTCGGCGTGGGCTCGCATCAAAGCGGCTGAATCGGCTCAGGTGCTGGTGTGCCGTTCGGAGGAAGATACGCTCTCTGAAGTCTCACCAGCTGAGCTGCGGGAATACTTTAACGGCGGCGAGCACGATGAACGGATGAAGCAGATCGAATGAGCTGGGAAACACTAGGCACAGTGTCACCTGACGGGAATTGGCTACTCATAGCACTAGTTCAATCACGACTTATTCGATTGACCTACACAGGCGATCTGCCTTGGCTAGATAAGTTCAACCCTAGAGCCTACATGCGTTTGAGAGTGGGTGACGATGGGGTATCTGAAAGATGGAAAACAATTTGGCCCAAGTCGGATGAGCAAGAGCTGCTTATTCTTGAGCCCATCCCTATCGACCTAAATTATTTAGAGGTGAGAAAGCGGCGTGATCCGTACAGCATAAACGCTGGTTACAGCATCACCGTAGAGGAGTTCATGGAAGCGCCCTATCTAATTTCATACCCTACCGATCCATTCACCGTTGATGAAGAATCTTACTCAATTGATGGGGCAGAGTACAGAGTATGAGCGGTGAACACTACAGTTTTGAATTAGTCGATCCGCTGCCCGGTGATGAGCTGCTACTGATTCGAGATAGGCAAGGCCGACGAACAACCGTTGACCGGCTACCATCAGGCCCAGGCGGAAACAGCAGTGATAGTGCGATCGCCTACTCGGAAACGCCGCCAGACGATAAGGCGCTGTGGTGGCAGATGGCTGACGGCCTACCCGTAGATTTTTGGATGCTGCGACCTGGCGGGCTATGGGTATCGAACGAGGTGATTAGGGTTTCTAGTTACACCCCCGTTTTGAGCAGTGGCAAGACTTACAAAAACCCTTTGCCAGATCGAAAACTGTGGGTTGATACCTATTCTTTGAGAGGGCTAACTGAGGATGCCATTCCTCAGGGGAAAAAGTGGCGCTTTGATCTGTGCTTTGTTAATTCATTGAATCAGCAGATCCCCTACTACTTTCTAGAGCTAGAAGGACTAGGAGCAAACGAAGTTTTTGATATCAGTGAGTTTGTCGGTGAGGCTGTGCCTGTCGATAACGCTTTCTCGCTATGGCACAAGATTTCACGGGTGAACTCTGCCCCTAGAGTCAGAAACTGCACTGTAACCGCAAACATCAGGAGGCTTTGGTATGCCCCGAGCTGATAGAGTTCCGCAGCCTGCTAACTCGCCAGACTGGAGCGCGTTCAAGGTGGCGATGTTGTCCGATGCTTCCTATCAAAGAGTCAGCACCGTAGCTGAGAATCAGCTAAGCGTTGGCAGACTGGAAACTTTCTTTTCTATTCAGGGCGGCGACTTGGCTATAGCTGTGAAGCTATGGGAGCTGATGATTAGCAGCGTTCCTGATTCTATGCAGCCCGTTGCAGATGAAGCGGCGGTGTGGGCTGCGATCGCAGATAAAAACGATATGCCGATCACTTTCGATAGCATCGGCCTGCTGAAGGTGCGTGATGCAAGTTGATCTATCTCAGCTACTCACTATCGGTGGATCGGGCGCTGCTACAGCACTGACGCTATGGGCTCACGGGCGCGATTTTCGCAAGGAAAGAAAGAAGGCGATTGATGAGTATTTAAAGGCAGAAATCGCCGCAGAGGGCATCAGGCGAGACATACGCCACCTTCAAAACGACTTCAAGCAGATGAGTTCGAACATACTCCACTTTGATGAAGAGAATGAAGATCGCTTCAGAGCGCTAGAATCTAAGCAGGGACAGCTATCAGGCTCGCTTGAAGTGCTGATCTCGCTGAATCGAACGGCCCATAGAGCCGGGGATTGAAAATCCTCGTGTCGGCGGTTCAAGTCCGCCTCCTGGCATTCAGCTTTGCGCGTGTGGGTGAATGATGTCGTCTGGGTACATCTCAAACAGTCGCTCTAGCAAAAGCACGACGAAGGCTTTCTTCTCTTTAGCGCTGAGTTCAGCGAGCGGCCCTGCTAACGCTTCATCAACCAGGCGCTCTGCTATCAGCCTAGTCTCTTCGGTGGTGCGGATCACCATAGCTCTATCTTCTAAAGCTATTAGTACCGCCTGTTCAGTCTCTGGCGCTGAGATAGTCTCTCTGTAGCGAGCATCAAGGCTTTTGCAAGCTCCAGCGATGCCAGTAGCTACTCGGATTGTCTGAGTGTCGATCGCGCTGCGCTTCCGGCCACTGCCAGTTCTGGCACCACCGCGCACTTTTGGCATTCCTTCTAGGGTCAATTGGTCAGTCATGCTTTGATTTGTGTAACACCTTTCAAAGAGGTGGCGATTAAGCCTTGAAAATCCTCGTGTCGGCGGTTCAAGTCCGCCTCCTGGCATTTGTGGTCGGCTATCCGTCGGCAAGAGGGATATTTTTGTTTGAAGCACGGCGGCGCATGATTTCAGAGAGCGTTTGCTGATTCCTTTCGTAGTAGGCCCGCTTCGCTTCCTCATTGGTGAATATATCGTCACCCTGAAACAAGCGAAGCTGAACAGGAGATGGAGAACACTCTTCAACGGTTGGCTGAAGTAAAGGCGAGATAAACCGCTCCTCAACATTGAGGTTTTTCTCCCAGCCCATCGTATCTCTAACCTCTTTTAGTCGAGGAAGCAGCCACGCTATACAGGCTTGCTCTCGACTTGGAAGTTGAGGGTGATCGCGATACTCGCGTATCCACTCCAGATAGAATTCTAAGGCTCGGCAGATAACGACGACTCGCCAGACGTTCAGGCACAGGTCACTACTCTTCTGTGCTCCAGAAACATAAAGATAGAAACTGCGAATAATCATAGAGCTTTGAAAATCCTCGTGTCGGCGGTTCAAGTCCGCCTCCTGGCATTAGAACGGATCGATGCCAAGCTCTAACGCCTGGTCAATCCAATTATCGATATCTTCTCTACTAGAGATTGCGCGGCCCGCGTCTATCAATGCATGTAGCGCAGCCATGTCTTCTATCTCTGCGAATGGGTTCGCCTTGTAGCAAGGCGCATCAGCCCAATGCACTATGTAAGCTTTGAGATATTCCAATTGTTTTTGGGAGAGTTTAGCACGCGGATCGAAGTAAGCTTTCACTGCACTTTCTAAACGCCCGGATGTTTCGTGCATCCAGTATTGGGGGCCACCCTCGTTGTATGGGATTAACATTGTTGTACTTGTCATTTGGGGCAGCTGCGGGGTATCGCAGCTAGTCGGTTGATAATTGCTCTCTAGCTGTGTTGTTGTCCTGAGTTTGTAGGCGGTTCGCGGTTCCAAAAAGTAGAGCTAGAAATAGTGTGAGAAGGAGAAAGCCGCTAATAGTTTTAAGCATGAGTTCCTTTTAGTGATTGGTTGCTTGGATCCGCAACTAGTCAACCGGAAACCGGGGGGTTCAGCACTGACCTGTTACGAGAGAATACGGGTTTAGGCTGTGTGACAGTTGGGCCTTTTAGTCCGCTTTTAGCCCAGAGATAGAAAGAGGGGTTAAACAAAGTTCTGTTTAACCCCTCTTAAAGATGTGTTGCAAATAGAATTATGCAGAAGGAAGTTTAATCTTTCCCTTTCTTGCTAGATATTCCATTCGTCGCATCATCGGAGCGGGGCTTTTAGCCGTACAGACAGATTCTTTTTCGCTATCGGTTAAACCAACCAAAAAGCGTCCGAACACCTTCATCAACTTCTGCTTCATAGTATTCATCATTATCCAGCCTTTCGTTACAAGTTTCGTGCCAGCTATCGGGATAGTCATCGCTACGGCAACCGCCTGTAGGATTTCCATCCTCATCGGGTGAGGAGTCTTCCCAGCTAGAGCCAAATATAGATGCTCTAGCCTGTTCGCCAGCCCTCTGCATTTTATCGCCTTCTGACATATTGTCACTATCATCTACGCTGGCGGAATCTGTTCCGCCCCATCCCCAAAGTCCCATGCTTCGGTTTACTCCATATTATTTGTTCAATTACTGTTGTTTGTTGCTTATTGCACTATTTTCCAACTGTATAGCTGTAGGCTGTATCGCCGACGATGCGAACAGCTAGGTAGTTATTAGCGCCTTCAATCCGCCAGTAGGCATACTCTCCTTCTGCATCGAAAGGAGCGCCAAAGGTATCTATTAGAGCGCCGCGTGACTGAGGAAAGGCGACGTGTTCAAATAGCCGCGTTAGCTGCGCAGCTGATAGGCCACCCCGGCTAGTATCGTAGTAGCCATCAATGGATCTATCCCGATGCGGAAAGCCATTATCAACGTCAAACCCTACGGCTACATCTGTTGCTTCTGCTGGCTGTTGGCCGATGCTATCGCTCAGGCTATCTGAGAATTTGTCAAATCTCTCACAGGTTGAAAGCGTAGCTACAAGAAATAGAGGTAATACATTTTGCACTCTATACATTGTTGTTTCCTCCCTGTAGCCGCTGTTGGCGTAGCGCATTCAGCGTCTGAGCACGGGCGATCTCTTCGGTCTTAAATTGAGCAACGGCTTTACGGGCTCCGTTCGCGGCCCAGCCTTCTACTTCTGCCTCTGTAAAGTCTGCATCAGCAGTATTCAGCCGACTGATGAAGTCTGTTACCTCTGAAAGCTCTGCTGTGAGGCTCTGGTTAGCGAAAGAGAGGTTCGATTGAATCAGAGCGAGGGTGCCACCGACGTTATCGGGCATTACCTCACAATCTATTACTCCTACGTTGCTCCACTCGCTGCCATAGCGCTGTTTCGCATCGGCGACCCAGGCATGACGCTCTTTCTGATCGACGACGGCGAATTCTGCAAAGAGGGTATGAGCGAGTTCTGTATAGCTTTTGCCATCTTTGAGCAGCTGCGCCGGTGCGACCTTCTCTAGCCACTTGAACCAGCGATTCCGAACAGTGGCATCGCTGACGCCGTGTTCGGTTGCAATTTCAGCGGCTGTATATGTTCGTTCTGTGTACTGCTGTGCGTACGGTTGAACGGTCGTTTGAGTGTACGTTTCGGTATCATGCATTATGGAAGTCCTTTGTTTCTGTGGCTTCTGGGCTGTTCGGAGGCCGTCCGCTTTTCTGTTCCTGCTAGTTCGGTCGAGCGTTCGGTTTCCGTTCGGTTTGGTGTTCGCTTTTTGCGATCGCACGGGCGGATCTCTTCCTCGCAGCGCTCCTATCACTACGAGTAGGACCGCTGCGCCTAAGAGTTCGACCACCATTCGGAGTCCTTCCTTTTTTGGTCTCTGAGCCCTAGATATAGGTCTCTAAACTGGCTATTAGCGTTGCTATGAGCTAACTCTCTAAGGCACGCGCCCAAATAGATCTCTAGCTGTGCGATGCGAACGTTTTGGTTGCTGGTACGGATCAGCAGCTGCTCAATAAGCTTTTGCTGTCTCTCTAATTCGGCCCTAGTTGTAGGTTTTTGCAGATCGTTCATAATGGGGGTGCAAATGCGTTTGGGCGGGTTTGCGTGAATTTGGGCTGGGTGCCGCAGGCGGTGCCCAGCTTTGTTTTGCCAATAAAAAAAGGCGATCGCACATCAGAGCAATCGCCTACAAACCTCTCGAAAATCACGGGCATTCTGAGAGCACAGTTGTTGCTCAAAGGTTACCCGTGCTTAAGTTCTTTGCGAAGTCGATTGGCTGGATATTTCTGTTGGTGATTGGTTTTGGTATAGCGGTTGCTGGCCTTGGTATGCTTGCCGGAATGCTAGGGATGGTGATCACCTACGGAATTCCGTTAGCAATAGGCACTTTTATAGTTGGCTCAGTGATGTATGTGCTTTGGGGCCTTCTCTTCGGTAAGGATTGAGCCAAAGCAGATGGCGGCGATCGCCCGCTACTGACATAAATTGATATCGTTTTCATTGTGCGTACCTACCTCCATAGGTGCGTGTGGGCCTCTCGCTGTGCAACCAGCGGGGGGCCTTTTAGTTTGTGGCTTCTTTTGAAGCATCACGACTGAAGTCGACTGGCAGTTCATCGAAAGAGCATTCGAAGAAATTGCAGAGTATGTGGACTTCTTCAAGGGTGAACTTTGGCACTCTGTCGCCTGAGAGCCAATAAAACACTGTCCTTTCTCGAATGCTCAGAGCTTCCGCCAGATCGACAGTGGTCTTGTTTTTCTTCCTTAGTAGCTGAAGCAAAGGCGAACCTTCATTTTTTTTCATGTTAACTGATTCCTTGTTCATGAACAAGGAATCAGTTAAGCTAAGGCCAACTGATTCCTTGTTCAGTTGTCTGAGGCTGATGGGTTGGACTCTCTCGGCCTCAGTCCAATAACACCACAAATTGACCATGAAAAAAGCGGGCTAAAGGGGCCCGCTCTATCTCTATATCCGCGTTGGGTAAGTCGTTCTAGGAGGTTTCACTAAATTCTTATTTTTGGCTGCGATCGCACTTTTGTAGTGATTGCGATTGTGCCTTCAACACTCGGTATTTACTTACGTACAGAAATACCCTGAGTGCGCTCAAATACACAGCAAAAAGGCGATTGAGAGATTCCACCCACTCAATCGCCTACATGTATCAAATTGCACCTATATGATAAACGACCCATTTCCAAAAGACCAGCTAGGCAAGCAACTCTGCACAATATTTTCATATAGATGGATGAGCCTAGAAGGCGATACCGACGACATCACCGCCCCCAACTGGCGCACCATCCGCAACTATCCACTACGCCCGCGCAGCCTTTGGAAGAAATACCAGGATGCTAAAACCTTAGTCGGCGTACGCTTTGGCAAAGAAACCGAATACGCCCTGATAGACCTAGACAAAGGCGGCAAATTCCACAGCCCGGAACGAGTCGCAGAAATTCAGGCCGCCCTCGAAACCATTGGCATCGTTCGCACCATCCCGATCCGCTCTAGCTGGAGCGGTGGCCGCCACCTCTACTGTCCACTACCCTACAAAGTCCCGACCTTCGATCTCGCCTGCGCCATTCGCTATGCCCTCGAAGCGCAAGAGATTCACCTCGAACCAGGTCACGTCGAAGTCTTTCCCAACACCAAAGCCTTTGCGAAAGGCTGGCTAGGTCAGTTCAGCGAATACAACGGCCACCGGCTACCGCTTCAACCTGGCAGCGGCGGCGCAATCCTCGATCATGAGTTAAATCCCACTGGTGCGCAGCTGCATCAATTCTTCGCCCAGTGGGACGGCTGTGTGAGAACACAAGATATGGATGCCCTCACAGAGGCAATGGCTACCGGGCGCGATCGCCACCGCAAACGCCCCAAAGCCAAAAACCATCCCCTCGATGAGTGGCGCGATGATTGGGAGCTAGAGATCGCCACCGGCTGGACCGGCCACGGGCAGACAAACGGCCTGCTCAAAGTCATATCAGGCTATGGCCGCGTGTTCGAGCGACTCGAAGGCGAAGATCTCGAAGTCTTTACCCTACGCACGGCGATCACAGCCCCCGGCTTTGATGAGTACTGCAAACACGGTGTAGACATTGCCAGCAGGGTAGCGACCTGGTGCCGCGCTGCTGAGCGCTACTACTGGCCGCTAGGTGATGAGCCCAAGCGAGACAAAACCGCCTATGACTTCAACCAGGAAAGAGCGCTAGACGCACAGTCGAGAATCAAGGCGGCGTGTGACTGGATGAAGAAGCGTGGAACGTGGCCAGTGACAGTCACAGCCCAGCTAAAGGCATTGTCTCAGACAGCCAAGGCCAGTTTCAAGACACTTTACAAGTATTTGCACCTCTGGAGCGACTCAGAGAGGTGTGTAATTCCAGACAGGGAGAGCGATCGCGGTGATTTAGCACCTCCGAGTGCAGACACTGGCGATCCGCCAAAACCCTTGTCATACGGTCAATTACACACCACGAACCAAATTACTAAGGGTGTGCCCGTGAAGCTCTCCCCAAAAGAGACTATTACCAGGGAAAGAGAGGGGTTGTTAGGGGAGAGAAAGGGTTTTCCACAGGCAGATGAGGGAGGTGGGCTGTGGAAAACGACCTAATCACCCTCTTGCTGGCAGAAATGCAGCAGCCTAAATGCGATTTGAGCGAGGCGATCGCCGATATCCATATCAGCGCCTTCTGTCTGGAGCGACTAGAGCCCGGTCTGTGGTGGGACATTGCCACCGGACGGCCACGAATGCTGCACCCAAACATTGCTCACTGGATGGCTCACTATGGCTTTTCCTCAGTTGATCAGATGCCAGTAGCAGCGGTGCTCACCTTTCGGGATTCGTTGCGATCGCGTCTGGAAATACTAGAGCGAGGGCTAAGCGATGCCAGCTGACGATCGCCTCTCCACTACCAAAGCAGCCCAAAAGCTAGGCGTAACAGCCAAATATCTCAGAGAAAAGAGACTCGAACTTTTCAGACCTGGCTACCACTACTGGCTTGTAAATCCGACGGCGGCGCGGCCTACATACAAGTGGCACTTCGAGCGCTGCAACGCACTGCTGACCAAAGCCACCAAAGACGCTGCCAGATTAGAATCTAGCCAGCAACCCGCCGCCGCCGGTCGCGGTGTACAGCTGCCCTTTCTAGATGATGTTGAGCCTTACGAAATCGAGTAGCTACGGTGGCCGTGGCCGATCCTCTCGCTTCAGCAAAATGTCATACATCCGCTGATGGTCACGCTTTTTTATCCAGCGCTGATAGGTCTCGTTATGAACTATCAGGCTGTGGCCCATTTGTTGTGCAGAAAAAGCATCAGGCCATCCAAAGCTAATCGTCCGAACCGCCCAGGCGTGGCGCAAATCGTAAGGCTTGAAAGGCAGCTTTGGCGATAGATAGCTAGTGACGCTATTCCCAATCAGTGTATTGGTCCGCGTCAGGTCGATATCTGGCAGTAGCGGCTTATCGAGCGCCCAATTCTCCGCCCATTCTGGATAGCACGGCCAAACCTCCCTACTACCCGTCTTTGTCTCCTCTAGGACGTAGACGATCGGGAACTCTGACAGGTCCACCTTGAAACATTCATGGTTGCGCAGCCCATAAGTCGCCATCATGCCGTAAACCCAGCGCCAAGCGGGGTTAGGCACCTTCTCTCTATACTCAGCCACCGCCGCGCAGCTGGGCACATTGCGGATCGCCGTCTTGCGCTGGCTGTAGCTGCCGCGAAAGGGTGATGGGTCGAAGTCTAGCTTCGCAAACTTCGCGATCGCACCCACCGCCATACACGCCCGCTGCCTGCTCTTCGTGTTTGGCTCAGTCGCCAAGATAGCCTGCTCCAGCGCCGCTGGTGTCAGCGTTGCCGCTGGCTTCAAGTGCCTCAACCCCTTTACATAGTCGCCTTTCCAGGTTTCAGCCTTGCCGCCCTTGGTGTGGATATACCACCGCTCAAACTTTCTAATCCAGTCGCCGCAGCTGCCCGCCGGTGTCGAGCCAGCTCGCTCATACCGCGCCCAATTAAATTCCTTATTTATCAGCTGCGCAGCCACTAACCGCGCCTCTCGCTCTGCTGCCTTCAGTCCAGCCGGGTTCGCTGGCTGCGAAATATAGATCCGCTGCTGATATGCTCTCTTTTTGCCGCTGCCCTCACGCGGTGGCAGCGTACCGCGTAGATGTAGCTTGTCGGAGGTTTGTCCGATGGATATCTTAATCAGCTGCGCCTTCAGCCGACTGTTAGTAGCGCTAATTTTGGCCGAAATATCCAAGACTAAAATACAGCCTAAAATATGGGGGTCAATTACGGTTGATTACGGTCAATCAAGGTTAATCAGATTGTCTCACACCTTTAAAAGAAGCGCGCCCCACAAGCGTTAAAGCCTTGCAGGGCGCGGTTCTTATTACATACCCCCAGGGGAATTCGAAATCTCAGAAACCGGTTGAAAGCTTCTCTCTACACAGTTTTCAACCGGTTTCTAAGTTTTAGCCTATCAATGAGCCTTAAAAGACAGTGTTTATTGTCCTAATCTAACGACACGGGCAACATACAGTGACTTTACCTGTAATAAATAATGGTCTCTCTTCTAGAACTCGCAACCACTGAAATAAAGACGGGTGTAAATAACCTTCTAGTGAGTGAAAGAGGAAAGTATCAACTTCATCAAGCCAGAGTGAGAGCAGGACAGGCCGCTGGTATAGATGTTGAATCAGCCAGACGAGTGGGTGAAAAAGCTCTGAACTTTCTGGCTTCACTAGGCAGAGACGAAAGCGAGGGGTTAGCGCACGACTACCCAAACACTCAGCAGACCGAATATTTTTACGGGCCTAAAGTTTTCGAGGGCACAACGTCTGCTGAAATGGGTTTCCCCGATGGCCTTTCAGGTACTCTCTACTATGAAAAATGGGAAATTCGCTCTAGTAGCGATCAGTCCTATATTCCCGCTGAAGTAGATATTGTGACCCCGTTCACAATAGAAGACAGACCTAATAGCAGCCACTCTTTTAATTTAGTTGCTCTTTATGCTGGCGGATCTGCTCGCCTCTCTTGGACAAACTTCTTTGACCAGTTCTATTACAACAATTACCCAAGAAACTTCCGTTTAGTAGTAGAGGGCGACCCTTTTCTATTCCCTGGTGGCAATCCCCCGCCGGGGGTGCCTTATCCGCTGTGTATAGCAAACGACTGCGGCACTGTTACCTTTGGTACTCCATACATAGATAGCAATGGAGATCTACGCGTACCTTTTCAGGGAGAAGGCGACGCATGGGCCATGAATGGCAGCTTCAACGCTAGTAAAGGAACTGCAAATTTTGGCGGCGGCGCGGCTGGCGGCGGCGGCGCGGGCAACAATTGGGGCGATAACGGTGAAACCGATCCTCGGTATCCTCCTATCGGGGAAGGCAATCAGCCTGATAACGATAGCTGTGTCAAGCTGCGCATCTGTGGTGAAACAGATAGTGACAGCAACTCATGGCCGATCACAGTGCCTGATTTGCTCACCCAATCTGATGATGCCACCTATGACATCACCAGCTTGCCACAGGCGATCGCATGGTTTGCCCGTAACGTCGATGCCATCAGCGGTCAATACCCCATCACCCTAGAGATCGAAGACACAGACCCAATCACGCGGGGCAATCAGTCACAGACGATCAACCTACCAAACCAGGCTGAAGCAATGGCCGAACTGTTCGGGATGGCTTACGAGGCCAACACCAACAGCGAACTGATGGTAAATATGCTCTTTCGACTCATTCCCGAGGTGATCGCCGCTAAAAACTCCAGCCTCACTTCACAGGACTACACGCAAGCGATCACCAACTGGTTAGGCTTTAGGACTAAAAATGTTCAACGCGAAATTGATAGTAATTTCAATCCGCTTAGCCCTGAGTCGTTAGTTGATTTTCTGGGTGCGTCGAAGTACAAAATACAGGGAGTAGAAGACGACGATCCACACACTCTAGTGGAGTGGGTACAGCAGTTTAAATATGCCGCCGGTCTCGTCAAAGCTAGCCTGTTTCGCGGTCCTGACCTAGAGGGCCAACTGTCTGCTGAGATGGAAGAAGTGATAAATAATCAGCCAAAAGACAGCGCTGAGGCGTGGGAAAAGTTCATTGATGCGCTCAACCGTCAAGAAAGCAACCTAACTGATAGAACCGTTGCACCACGGCCACGGGCAACATCAGTTGATGATGTACTAGATATCGGAACGGTCTTACCAGGCCCAGATCCAGACTAATCATGGGAATTGCTGTAGCCGCCTCAAACCTTGCTAGCCGGACTGTTAGACAAAACGTCACTCAAAACCCATCAGGAATCAGAAAACTATCCACCTTAAACCGCTTTTTATCTAACTCAGAGCAAGATGATAGCGGCGGGGTAATAGGGTTCTTTCAAAAGGTTTTTAGGTTTGGGTTGAAGGGTGGCGGCTGGATTGCAACCAACTTGTTACAGCTAGGCGCTCTTACCTTTACTTCTGCATGGGGCTGGCTCGTCAATACTGGACAGCGCCTAGTCAATTTCAATTGGAACGCTTCAGACGCCGAACTAAAGCAGCTCGTCAGCGGTGGCTATCTAGCAGCCGCATCCACATGGGGCGCGTTTGTTGGCTCTAGCTTAGGTTGGGTTACTGGCATAGGACTAGGGTATGGCGTGTCTATGCTCGTGCCGGTTATCGGCGGC
>Ga0115030_1000738_pt1 | contig 13966 bp, 22 predicted proteins | sample SidtaG_4_FD_87174 | JGI IMG/M metagenome (GOLD analysis project Ga0115030, IMG submission 87174) | Marine algal microbial communities from Sidmouth, United Kingdom - Sidmouth_Male1 metaG | ecosystem: Host-associated > Algae > Red algae > Unclassified | place: Sidmouth, United Kingdom | collected... | reverse complement strand
GGAGAGGGGGGAGGGAAGGTGCTGCTGCGGCGCAAGGCCTCGGGGGGGGCGGGGGGGGGGGCGGGTGCCGCGGCTTCCGCTGCTGAGGAGGGGCGGGGGGGGGCGCCTTGCCGCGTTTGACGCGTTCGACGCGACGGCCATGGGGGCCCTGGGGGAGTGAAAGGGGAGGGTGTGGGGGGGTGGGGCTCGGCCGTGACGCCGTCGACGCTCGAGTTGGCGCTGCGGCTGCCGCCGCCGCCGGCAGCGCCGGCGGCGCCGGCGGCCGTCGGCCGTGGGGCGGCTGCGGGGGGGGGGGGGGCCCGGGGCCCCGGGCGCCCCCCCCCCCCCCCCGGCCTTTTTGGCGGCAAAGGGGGGGGGGGTTTTCCCCCCCCCCCGGGGGGGGGGGGGGGGGCAAGGACTGCGGCAAGGAGGTGGACCCGGATGCCGCCTGCCGTGGCGGCGGCGGCACTGGCGGCGGCAGCTTTGGCGGCGGCTGCGGCGGCGGGGGTGGCTGCGGCGGCGGCGGCCGGCGGCGGCGGCGAGGCGAAAGCAAAGCGCCGGCGTGGCCGGCACCTGCCGTGCGGGGCGGTAGCGTTGCGGCCGGCGTACGCGGCAAGCGGCAATCCTGGGAGGATAGATGCGGCGGCGGCAACGGCGGGCGGCGCACCCACCCCCCGACCCCGTCAAGCGCCCCCCGAGGAGGCGGAAACGTCGGGGGGGGGGTGGTAGCGTCACCGTCGCCGCGTGACTCCGGCGCAGGCCGCCGCCGCCGGGCATGGTGGCAGCACCGGGGCCGGCGGGAGCAGCGGGCGGCGACGCGGCGGCAGCGGGCGAGGTGGCGGCAAGGATTAACTGCCCGCCCGCCGCCTCCCCACGGCGTTCGACGGCCAAGGAGGCGCGCGCTGTTTTGGAAGGGGACGGAGCCTCGTCGATGCTTGGAGGGTCCGGCAGCCAGCGCCGGCGGCTGCCGTGGGGCCGGGGTGGGGGGTACTGATGCTCAGGGGGTGGGGGGGGGGCGCCGGGCTGCGCGGTGGCGGCGACAGCCGCCGCCGCACCACCGGCGGACCAACGTCAATTGAATCAGTCAAGTTTTACCTTGAATTCCCGCCCTTGATGGGGCTAGTCCCCGTCGAGTGTGCTTCTACAGCACATCTCCTCTCCCCTCATCAACACCTTTATACGATTTGCTACAGACACAGACTCAGTCCTCAACATCAAAGATAACCTCAGAGAGGAATCGCATCGCCGCAACGGCGCGTTGCAGGTGACGCTTTGCGCTTTTGTGCGCAGCGTCCGCTGCGGAGTGCCACCGGCCGAGGGTTTTCACGGCAGCGTGGCGCTCCACCTCCAGCTTCTTTAAGAATGACGCCGCTTCGTCGAGCCGCCGCCGGGCCGCCTTTCGGTTTTCTTTACCCAGAAGCCACTGCTCCTCGTCAGCGGTCCACTTCCGCGCCGGAAACAGCGGCACCGGTGCCGTGTCCAGGACGGCCGGCACCGCATTGGCGGCGGCGGTGGTTGCGGCGGAGGGAAAAGGGGCGGCAGCAGCCGACGCTGCCGATGAGGGGGGGGGGACGGTGGTCGCAAGAGGCAGCAAAGAGGTCGGTGCGGGAAGAACCGGAAGCGGCGGCGCCGAGGGAGGCGGCGGAAGCGGCGGGGGCGGCGCGGGCGGCGGGCGCGGCGGAGGCGGCGGGGGTGGGGGCGTGGGCGACGGGCGCGGCGGCGGGGGCGGGGTGGCGGCGGAAGGGGCGCCGCAGGGGGCGCTGGGGTGCTGGCTGGTGGAGCTTGAGCAGCACTCGCGTGCAGCGACGAGGGGGGGGGTGCCGGCGGCCCCGCCCGGCGCACCTGAGCGCGTGTGCGAGGCGAGGCATTTAAAAGATTGCGGGGCCTGGGTGGCAGCAGGAGTTCTCTACGCAGTGTCGGCGGGGGCGGCGGCGGAGGCGGCAGAGGCGTGCCAGCTTCGACCTGAGAAGAAGGCGACCGCATGCCTGCCCCAACAGGTGACCACGGTCGCAAGCTGTCCCCAGATGATCCTTGGTCGGGCGCCAGAGCCTCAGCGTCATCACGGCAAGCCGATTGTGCCCACCAGTACGCCTCGGCAGTCGAGAAAGTGGAAGCCGATGGCGTGATATCGAAGAAGGAAGCACCAATATATTCCGTGGAAGAGTGATGCGGGTTGGGCCGTCGACCGGGGGTGGGGTAGAAACAATTTGTCGGCCGTGAGGGGAGTGGGAAGGAGCGGCACGGACGGCTGTGGGCGGACAACAGGCAGTGAAGGACTTCTTGGGTGGCGAGCGGTATCTGTGTGCCAAACGGAAGGATGTGAAGATGCAAAGGGGCTTACATCCCCCAACGTCCCCCAGCGAGAGCTCCGGGACCAAAAACGCAGTGAGATAACGCCCGTGGCAGCCAACCCTTGAAATGCAGCATGGCGAGGCTCGTCGCTTGTGCCTGCCGAGCAGGGCCCGTGCACGCCAAAAGCTGGTCGGCGGCGGGGTGGGTGGTAGAGAGAGCCCAAGCAGGGGGGCGATGCAAAGCTCCGCACGGCAGCCGCACCCTACGTGAGGACGGAGTGCGGCAGCCCGACCACAGGTTCTCCCCCCCCCCAGACCACGGGCTCTCGCCCCCCTTCCGACCACAAGTTCTTCCTCCCCCGCTGACCACAGGTTCTTTCTCCCCCTGCCACCGCAGGTTCTAATGGTGATACACGGCGCTGTAGCCGTTGTAGGCGTCTGAAAACATGACGACGGATGCGCGACCGCCACCTGCCTGGGCGTGGCGTGCCATCGCCTCACCTGCGGGGGGGGGGGGCCATTGTGGAACGGAAAAGCAGAAGAAAGCGTGGGGCGGGGCTTCGTCGACGCCGTCAGCGCAGGAACCGGCGCCGGCCAAGCGCTGGCCAAAGGCCGGAGGCCGGGGGCAGCGACCGGCCGCGAAGCGGAAGGTGTGAAGCCGCTCGCCGCTCTTGAAACGGTCTACAATGCCGTTGGCGGAGGTGGGACCGCAGGTTCCCCGAGCGAAGAAAAGCACCGAAAACGCCGTTGGCTTGAGCGGCGCCTGCACAACAGCCTTCTCAGGCAGTCAGGGCTGATCTGTCCGCCGCCAGCTCAGGGGCGGCATTCTGGTGGGGGGGGGGCAGGATGCGCTGAACCGAAAACCTCCTTAGTGGCGTCTCGTAACGCAGGAAAGCAACCGTCCGAGGGCATCAAGCCTTGCCTGCGCGCACCTGACCCACCACCCACCAACACTTCCCACCGCAATCAACCACGCCGACGGCCCATCAGTCTTCCCAGCCGCATCACTTGTTGTCGCTGTCGCACCATGATGAGGCCTGCCCAGGTGACTATTGACTCGTCCCACCGTATAGGGCCGGGTATGCCACGCTGAATTTTGAACAAGTGCTTGAGGCCAGTGCCTGCAAACGTGCCTCTGGATATATTTCGGGCAACCACACCGCCGTTCATTTGTCGCCTATGCAGCTCACGTAATTACCGCTGCTCGCACTCTGGGACGACCACGGCAATGTGGCAAGCTCGTGACACCACTTCCTGTCTTCCGAAGGTCCTATCTGCTTCTTGACGGTACGGTCAATGATAGACTGGTTGGGAGTACCCCAAGTTCTAAAACTCAGCGGAGTCATGCGCAGGCGCGAGCCACCAGAGCGCTGTCCAGCGGCTCTGTTTGTCCCCACAACACTTCAATCCAACGGAAACGCAGAATACAGAATATCTCCCCCTGCCGGTACCCAGCTCATGCTCACCGTCCACCAGCGACCATCGCCACGCGTAGCCCGCGCAGGAGCTTTCGTAGGGATCCGCTGTAACTACACCTGCCGAAACACTCAACATGTGCGACAACGACCGATACGCGCACAAAAGCGACACCATCAGGACAGCTATTGGCCGCAAAGCCATCCTGAATGCCATCCTGCTTGTAACATAGTGCCATAGAGCGCACCGCTGCAGAGGGAAAAGTTCAAGTTCTCTCCTAGGGAGTTCCCTGCTTTGGAGAATTGCTCGATCAGAAAGCTAGGAATCATCAAGAAATCCAAGACACCACAGATACTTCACTCTGTGGCGCAGGTATTCCTGCTGTGCACCCGTCATCGGAGGCTTCTGCGTCCACTACTGGCTTTAAAGTGCGAAGATCACGAAGTGATGGCCCCGGCTGCGCCTGCCAGGCAACACGCTAGCAAGCAATCCACCCGATGGTGCGTACCGCAGCGGTTCCAGTTGGACAAAGAGACGGAGGTCATTGCTTACTAGTTTACGGAGACGTTTACGAAGAAGCGCGCATTTTCCACCTCCTCTCTCATTGTCGGCGCAAGTGTGGGCATGACCTCCAAGCCATGGCTACGATTCCAATCCACCTAGTCGTGTTCCTCACAGAGCACACGTAGCACACGGTTCACAGGGACACACTCCCGGGTTAGTTTGACGCCTGCATTGCACATATCAAACCGTACGCGCGTGCACTTGTATGCCGCGAATGGCCAGCAGGCGACGGCCGGCGCCACGCATGCGCGCTCGACGACCAAGAGAATCACGCCTCGTTTTCCCACCCAGGAAATAACGACGCTGGCACAACCGACTCAGCGCCTGCCGTCGATAGTTGTGTACTCAACTCAGTCATACCACGGGGCGCCGTAGCACTCGTTGCATGCTCGGACGAGCTGTGGCCGGTCTCCGCCGCTCCGGAGAGCAGCACCACGGGCGAGTAAAGTCCCAACCGGTACATTAAGGATGTCGCTATTGGATAGCTTGAGGCACTGGGAGAGGCCTCCATCGACCGCTCGGCCGCAAGGATGCCAACACGCACGGATCTTCCATTCCGACGAAGCCTCTGCGACGCAGTATCCACAGCCGCAGCTGTAGCGGACACAACGGCTGCGGGACTGGCCACGTCTTCGGGAGCACTGGCAGCCGCATCGATATTGTCCGCAATGATCTCGTCGTTTCCGCGTTCCTGTTCCATGGCTGCTCAGCTCAAGACATCAGAAACCTGCTCTGCCATGAGCAGCTGCAGCGCGTGGTCCGCTCGCCAGCGGCTCTTGCGCGCGTATGCCGACTGGACGCCCCTGTGCTTTGCCTCGTTAACGCCAGTGTCGCCAGGGAGGAGGAAGCCGCGGAGGCGCGGCTTTTAGAACACATGAGCCAGTAGGCGATGCAGCTTTGGTGTGTGAAGAGGTCCAAACAGGCCGTGCCAGTCGCGGTGCATCGAGGTGGTCAGCCGGGCGGTCAGTTGCAAAAACGCACAACGTTCATGCCGCCCCCGACGCACTCGGGGGCGAATGGGTCGCGCACTAAACCGGCCAGCTCGCAGATGGCCCACTTAATGACCGAATGGTTCTACCTGCCTGTGGCAGCGCCGAGGATGGCAGATACTGCGAAGGGAAGAAAGTGCATAGCGCGTCGCTGCTCGGCGACCCGTAACGTAGCCTGCGTCTTGTCGGGTGCTGCAACGTAGCTGCGCCATGGCAGCGAAGCGAAAGAAGATATCAGAAAAGGAAGCGGCCCCAAACACAACGAGGTATGCAGGTCAGTGTATGACAGTGGTGCAGCAGAACGTTGTCCCCCCACTGTAGGCCAAGCGCCGCACGTGTATGAGCTCGTCCAAAATGAAAGTCTTCCACGCTGGCGTGGTGACATGTGGGACGCTGGGGCACACAAGTACATGACCCGACATATCCGGAACGCACTCTGGGTTGATGCGCGGAACGGGATCCGTGCGGCACGCGTGCATGAGGCGCATGTTAGAGGTGCGAAAAGAAGGGCCTGATGCCCCCTCAGGGAGGCCGATCTCATCTTCGACGAACTAGGTGCACATATGCGCTTCGCTTGACAGTCGACGGGACAGTCCGACGTCAAGAACCTGTTCGAAAGGAGGAATATCCCACAGCAGTCAGAGAGAGCCAACCAGAAAATGGAGTGAGGAGCAGCAGGCGTTTCAGATAGTGGCGGAAGGCCATGAGCGCGTTCTTCAGTAGCAGGAGACTTCATTCCGCGAAAGAAATGGAAGAAGGACAGGACAAAGTGCACTGGCGCTCGTGCGAAAGAAGGGAGAGGCGCCCCACATACGTGCAGTCTGTGAAACCCGGTAACCTGGTACACGATCTTGCAACCAGACTCGAGGCCAACCCACCCAGCCAAGTCGGGAACTCGGCAGTGTATGCCATTATTATGCTCAATCTCCTTGACCGCAGCGGTGTTGCCGTGTTCTTTCCGCATGCGAGCGCCGTCGAGTTGAGCCGTGACCTTATATGTGACATCTATTCGCTGCTCATTGACCCACTGACGCCCTGCAAAGCTCTCAGAGTCAGCTATACACTTTGTGCAGTCGTACCTGCTGCCGTGCTGCTTGAGGGACAAAGGATTGCGCTCCTCCTGGTAGTCGCAGCAAAATAGCAAACGGCGCGGCGAGACAGTCATGGTAGTACCGTCCGCCAGCGTCACAGTGCATCCGCCGTGCGACGCGTCCACTCCGCGGGCGAAAATGAGGTACAAAGGACGCTGGAGCAGCTCCGCCTTCTTGTCGGAAGACTTTTCCCTGGCACTGGTCTCGCACCTTTCGAGCACCATTAGTATGTAGCCGACGGTTCCCCAGTGGACGCGTTCAGTCCTAATGTTGACGACCCACAGACGCACTGGGTCTGCGGAAACGGCTGGGGGAGGTGAATCAGAGATGAAAGCGAGCAAGCGAATGCAGAAGCGATGGCGCAGTGGCGTTTCTGTGAGCACAAGAACCGAGCGGAGCGAAGAAACGCTATATGGCCAGTTTCAGGCAGCACTGCATCAGTACGGACTGCAAGCAAGCAGTTAAAGGCACGAGCAGAACCCGAACTCCCACCGTAAAACAACAAGAAGGCAACTAACGTACCGCCGCTTCCATTCAGGATAGTGCTGTCGGAGTACCCATACATCCCCAATCCCTTCGTGCCCTCCGGCAGGGTGTCTCGTATGTCGTTGTAGGTTTTAAGTAACGCGGCGCTATCGAAGGGGCCAGTCCAGACGCGGTTTTTGCTGGTGTCGGCGTCGTCGGCAGCCGTCGCGTCCCACTGGAGCTTGTCCACAGCCACCTCCCGGACGAGCTCCTGCGCCACGTTCAACGCGTCACGGAACAGGAGGGGGTACGACTTGTCCGCAATGAAAATCGGCCCCGTCCGCCAGCCGAGCGCTTCCAGTGTCCGCCGCTTCTCGATACGAATGGCCTTCCAAAAAAGCGTCTTGTTGGGAAAGCGCAGGCCGACAGGTCCCTGTCCGTCGCAGGCCGACTCCATGGCATGCAAAGTGGCGTAGAAGTCGTTGGCCTGCTGTCTCCCGAGCCTGGCGCCGCCGGTGGTACACACGTACGAGAATGTGCGCTGCAGAGCAGGTGTGTCGAAGCGAGGAAAGTTGCCAATATCCCCAAATCCCGCAAGCACCTGCTCCGACCGCTCCGCGTCGCGGAGGTCGTGGAGCAACTGCAACACGCGCCCGCACAGAGTTTCGCCATACTCCATCTGCCCGTCCATCTGCACTGGCGTCTTCTGCCGCAGCGACTCCACAAAAAGATCGTCAGCTGCGGCGCGCGGGTCGCCCGTCGGCTCGAGATCTTGTGGCAACACTTCCATCGCGTACTCGTCCTTCGAACTGTACTCGTCGTCGTCGGATCCAGTCAGTGGCTCCATGCAAGCCGAGTCGTCGGAATCTGACGACAACTCGCCAGCATTGTTCGTCCGGTCAGTGTCAGACGACAATTCGGTACACGCCTCCGCGTCTGGGGCGGCCGACAGACAAGTCGCCGACGGCGCCACCGGCTCTTCTCTCAGAAAGCTTCCGAACCTCTTCGACTACGGTACGACCAGCGACAACGACGTCACCCACACCAACAGCACCGTAGCTGGCCCGCACAACTCCGAATTCGTCGCGGCCCGGCACACCGCCGACACCGCCACTGGTCGCGGCGTCACCACCGTCGCCGCATTCTTCGCCGGTACGAGCGCCTCCTCAGTTACTGTCGCTAGCTGCCGCGCCATTTTTTTCTTCATCGCTGTCAGTTGGGTGGTCCACATCCGCCAGGAAAGCCTGAGCAACGTTGACGAGGTCCCGGCGCCGCACTTGTAGATGGTGATAGAGCCCGCCAGGATGTCGGAACGTCCTGGTGCATGTGCGGTAGGGGCATCGCATGTGCGGCGCCATGACTGCGTGGTGACGGGGAAACAAAACGAGAAGAACTTCACGCGGTAGCAGGTCGCAGGAGGTGTGGGTAGTCCACAGAGGGCAAGAGCACGAGGTAAGCGGCACGAAACTAGCAGCATGGGCAGGTGGCAGGCAGTACGAGACAGGGGGCCAGTGGGTGGTGGTCAGGGGGACCCCACCAGTCTTTCAAGAGCGGTCCGATGGCATTCAGATGAGATGCAGCGGCCTTTCGGAGACGACGGAGCAACGCTAAAAGAGTTCATTCGCTCGGATTGAAATGAGGGCCACGGAAGAGGGCATTTGCGATGCCGGTGCGCGCGTCGTGCTCTAGGCTCGCTGAATGGCAGTAGTGGGTGGCCCGCTCGAGTGGGGCGGCATCGGAACTGCACATCGGGCCAGCGTGGCATTCGTCTGGTGCGCGAAAAACATATGAAAATGGCGCACGAGGCGGGGTTTGCGCGAGCACCTAGTAATGCACGGCGGCCCGTACTGGCGGATCGGCCTGTAACTTGATGCTAAGGGACAAGCCTACAGCTCTCTTTGTGTTCGGACACATTAAGTTCCTGGCAGCTCGCACTGGACTGGTGTCCACGCTTCGAGGCAATCTCGGTGCGGTGTCTCACGTCGGGCGCGTTGATATAGGGGTTACGTAGTGTTGAAGGACTGCTGCAGGGACAGCGTGGACGCCCGCGTCTTCCGCGGAGGGTTAGTGTGGCATGTTCGCGACTGCAGACCGTTCGGGCAGGCGGTACGAGACGGGGGAAGCGCTTCGATTCTGCTGTTATATGTGCTGGTTGCGGGCATCGCCACCATCAACACGAGTATTGACGGCGTGTGACGCTGTCGGCGGCGGATGTGGCCAGCGCTGCCGCCGCCGCCGACGCCACCTTAAACGATATGTGGCGGCGACAGCGCCCGTGGTGCACCAAGCCGTCTGCGCCAAACTGAAGCTCAGCGCCCTGCGGCTGCGGCGATGCTTGCGACACTTCCGCCGCCGCCGCAACCGCTGCCGCCGCCGCCGACACAAGAATCAGCAAGAACGTCCACTGACGGCCCGTGGTGCCGTCCGCGGCAGCGGCGGCAGGAGCTGCCGCCGTTTCCGACACCAACAAGGACGGCATGCGGCGGCAGTGGCGCTCGTCGTGCGCGACGAGGTCGTGGACAGCCCGTCAAGCGGCGGCGGGTGGCGGAGGCGACACTTGCAGTTCGCATGGCCACGGCTCCCGCTTCTGCCGCCGCCGACATTGGCAGCAGTATGACGGGACTGCGGAGGCGATGGTGCCGGCCAATGCGGTAGCGCGGTCATCCTTCATTCGCCGTTACGGAAGACCGCCACTCAGGCGGCTGTCATTGCCGCGTCCGCTAGCAGAATCGTCGATAGAAAGCGGAAGCGGCAGAGCGGCAAACAGCGGCAAGAGAGCGGCAAGAAGTGGCCGCTTCACCCTTGGCGGGCATTGCGGCATCGGCCCATGCTGAGATGGACTAGGGCGGCAGCAAATCGCACGGGGATCTTCGCCGCCTACACCTGCATGGACTCCTCGCGGCAGCGGTGGCATCAGTGCTTGGCATTTCCACTGCCGCCGAGCTCAGGAAGGGCGGCTTGGGCCGGCCGCGGCGATTGTGTCGTGTGTGACCCTCGCGGACAGCGCGACGATCGGCGGTGGGTGACTGCGGCCGCGCGTGTGGCGCGCATCGCCACCGTCGCCGTTGAAAACACGGATGGCATGAAGCGACGCCGTGGCTGGAGGCTCTCAGTGCCGCCGCTGCTATCGTAAAGTCGAACGGCACGGGGTGATGCCGGCGTTGCTGAAGGGCGTCTTAAGAATAGTTGCTGTTGTGCTTTGCAAAGAGACATTGAAAAACATACGCTTTAGAGTGTCATAATTGGGTCAACAGGAAAATGGCATGACCAATGACCAAGTGAAGAGCACGTTAAATTGCCTCACACGCAGTCTGGGCCTCCGATACTTCCAGCGAGCACCATGTCCTTCAGCATCATCGTCTTGCGTTCGCCATGCAGCATGCACGTCACGCCATCCGCCATGATGCCAGTAAGGTACTCCTCCGACGTTTCCTCCATCGCCGCGATGGCGGTAAACTGTAACTGGAGATCTGTGCGGTAGTCTTGCGCCACCTCCCTCACTAGACGCTGGAAGGGCACCTTGGGGATGAGGAGTTCAATCGAATTCTGATATTTCCGAGACTCACTCTGCGGCACAGTGCCGGGGCGGAACCGGTGGGCGCCCTTCACGCCACCCGTATTAATGGGCGGCGCCTCCGAAGCTGCGTGCGAGCGCTGCACCGCCGCTGACGCAGCGCCGTCACGGGCCGCCATGTTGGCGCCTCCGACATCCGTCGTAAAGCTGCAGTCCCGGCTGCACCAGCGCACGGCGCCGCGTTGCCAAGTCGAACGGCTGTGCGGGCAGCGGAAAGAGCAAGGGACGCGCGGACACTCGGAGCCAACCTGTTCATGCGAGGGCCGTCGCGCATCTGACCGCTCATGCCCTTGAGACACGCGGCGGACTTTCCAGCACGGGGAGAGGCGGGCTCTGGCGACACACACCGCTTGGCTGGGGCCTTCGTGCGGCCCATATTGGCGTCAGGCGCGTAGGATGGAGAGCGAGAGCAGGCCAGCAGGGGGCGCGGGTGCAGGTCACAGAGCGCCGCACAGGAAGCGGCGGTGCGTGTGGTCTGTGCGGTGGGGAGAATCGATGTGGGCAGTCGCTTCTCGAGAAGGGCGGGGGGAGTCGGCACCGTCGATCACTCTGAGAGACGGGGTCGACTGCCTTGATATACGAGCTGGCTCCTCCCGTCTTCCCCCTCTCATCCGTGCGCGGCACCCGCCTGCCTACGCTCCCCACCCTCGCAAGAAGAAGCTTCCAGCACGCCACCCATTCCACCCAAATCGCTTCCCGCACCGGTTCGTCACAGGCCCCCCCCTCTCACAGCAAAAACACGCATAGGTACGCACAGAAGCTAAGTCTCCCCGCGGGTACGGCGCTCCGCTGGCGAACGTCGCTTGTGGTCCACGCCCCCTCTACACCACGACGCAGATGCACGGCCTACCGCACCCCCCCGCCAGAGCTCGCACAGACGGGGGGGTCGGCGGCAGAACCGGAATGCACTGCTTCGCGTGCCGCAGACGGCGCGCCAGAGCGGGTTACATGGTCCAATGCCGGGATGCATTAGTTTGGCAAGCGGCGAGGGTGCAACTCACACTTCGACCCACGGCTGCACCCAGCGTGGCGCGCTATCACTCGGGCGCCGCTCGTCAGTGCCGCTACCGACCTACGGTCGAGCCGGTTAGCCGAATTCCACCCCGGGCCGCCCACCAGAATCCCACCGCGGCCACCGCCGCTGCCGCGCCGTCACAGCATCGGGTGCTGACACCTCCGAGAGGTAGCACCCCTGTGAGCCAGTTCATAAGCCCTTCCGGACCCACATTCGCACCCACGCCGGTTTGCCGACGCTCTCCAATGTGAAAATTGTGGGTCCCGGAGCCAGTGCAGAAAATCAGCATGTGCACGAATTTCCCGACGATCTGCGGCGAGTACAGTAGCATATCACCAGCAAGCAAGAGTGGCCATGTACCATTTGATATAGCTTTTCACTTCCTCACACCATGCGCTTCCTGCCATTATATGTTTCGAACCAATAATACAGAGGGGTGGCTGCCAAACAGTGCCACGCGTATGATACCCGGGGTTTCCCAATTCACCGCTACGTCCGCCATGATCCCACCGACTCGAGGAAGCTATAAGCAAAAAGGGGCACACTCTAAATAGTGATTCTGCCAACCACATAATACTGCTCCCATCTGCCACTAAAGACTGACGGAAAACCTTTTCTGTTCGCGAGGTGGTGCCCTGTCCATTGGCAGACACCCACGTGCAGCTACGCTTTGTGGTGTCCCCCCGTGCGACATGAATTGTGGACACAGCTGAACACCTAAACCTTCCGAACTGAAGCGACGCTAGCCACGTATAACCACTTGAACAGCCTTGACATTGCATGGCGCTGCGACTGGTCAGTTGAGCAATATGCTTGAGATCGCTGCTATGAGCACACCCAGCAATGTCGCCGGCTCACACCCGTGGCTAATATTCGTGACACGTTGACCACGTGGCAGTTATACGCACAACCCAGCAATGTCGGCGTTCGTTCCAGCTTCACAAACGGTGCGGGAACCACAGATCGTGTTAAAAAACAGATTGTAAATACAACCGGAAAACTCAGGCGCGGTTCGCAAACTCGTTCGTACTGTACGAACCCTCCCCCAGAAATGGCATTCATTCTCCTGGGTTCGCACGATGCGAACACCCGTGCGAGCCCAATTCGGGCTACTCGGTGACACGTGGCACAGCACTTCTTTTCAAGATGTCTTTGAATGTTGGCAATACTTCGGCTGACTGCCGATGGAGCACGGCGAGCTCTACGTGGACGACTCATGCTGCCTCCTCCAGGTGACCCAGGCACACCTTTTCAGCCACTTTGGAAAGCGGCGCCCGCACGTTTTTGCCGCTGGGGTTGTGTCACGACCGAACTCGGTATCGGCGGCCAATCGTCGGGCGCCGCGCCCTCCTGCATCTGGATGTCCTTTTCTGCATCGCACCGCGTCTCGAGCGCTGTACACAACATCTGGACCGCTCTCGACGTACCCCAAAAAAATACATGTTTGCATCTTGTCGTCGTTTTCTAGTCCGTATATGTCATTTCTCTGCTGCATTGTCCTCGGCCGCGACCGGTCGATTCTAAGACTGAGAGCGTGAGGACTTGGCCGCCAACCTGACCTTAGGGCAGTCCAAAATGATACCAAAGGCAGGCAAATGCGTGCAACCGTCCGGCCATCCGCAACAACTGTGTCGGCTGGAGTTCTCGGATCCGGTTAAGACACCATTTCAACTGCATCTCAAGCGTAAGGGTGGGTCCTCAATCCACCCCACTGCGTCCAGTGGCCCAAGTGAGCGGCTCCGTGCCTGGAAACAAACATGAGGAACGTTTTTTGACCACGTGCTGGGGGGCTACAGGAAGTAGACCGAGTCCGTGCAGGACTGTTTGCAGATGATTCGTTCGACCTGTGGTCTAACAATCGCCAATCACGCAGGTGTACCTCCTCGACGCCACCAGAGAGACCCACAGCGAGGACGGGGGTCTCTAATGCGACCGCGATTCTGGGTCGAACAGCTCTCACGGGAAAGACACTTCCGAGTGACTTAGCCTGTGCGCGAGCCTCAGGAAAAGGGCCCTTGAGGCCGTCTGAGGGCATTTCCATCACACGCCTGGCAGTGATTCATGTCTTTGGTGTGACGAGGACCCGACGATCTTCCACTCGTGGAAGAGGTGTGCCGGGTGAGATGTCATCCAATGTCATACAGTGCAGTACAATGTCAGCAAAGACATGTAGATACAAACAGAGGTCTCACGGCCAAGACACAACCGAATGACTTCGGCTGTGCGCGAGCCTCAGGAAAAGGGTCTTTGAGACCGTCTGAGAGCATCTTTATCACACGCTTGGCAGTGATTCAGGCTCTGATTTCGGCGCCGTCAAGGGCGTCGCCGTCGGGGCCCGCGCCGCCGCCGGCGGCGCCGCCCCCGCCGCCGGCGGCGGCGGAACCCCCCTCCAGCCGGAAACCCCCTCCAGCACGTACGTGTGCACGTGGAGTTGCGCGTCTGCAGGTCGCACCAACCGCTGCACCCCCCCCCCCCCCCCCCCCCCCCCCCCCCCCCCCCCCCCCCCCCTCTTCTCTTCCCCCCGCCCCCCCCCCCCCCCCGGCCGCGGCCCGGGCGCCCGGCCCCCCCCGCCGCCCGCCCCG
>Ga0115030_1000737_pt1 | contig 13969 bp, 10 predicted proteins | sample SidtaG_4_FD_87174 | JGI IMG/M metagenome (GOLD analysis project Ga0115030, IMG submission 87174) | Marine algal microbial communities from Sidmouth, United Kingdom - Sidmouth_Male1 metaG | ecosystem: Host-associated > Algae > Red algae > Unclassified | place: Sidmouth, United Kingdom | collected... | reverse complement strand
CAGTGTACATCCAGCAAGCATATAAGAATCTTAACCGGCATTTATCTATTTCTTATTTTCAAGACGCATACAGTCGTAAAATCCACCAAACCCCTTAAAATAAAAGGCTTCCTAAAAATCAATACCTAATTATTGGGACAGTAGTGAGATTTACCAAACAAATATATTTTTTATATAATATTGTTTGGTAATTTATTTAACGCAAAAAATGCTCAGCATGCTTTTTAATTTTACTTTGCTTTTTTGAGTTAAGATCATTGTAAATTACGCTGATTGAATATACTGCCCCCACTTTGAAAAGGCACGGTACTAAGTGATAAAGTAGGTTGGTTTTGGGGCGATGGCACCACAGCTTTTGAGTTTAAAGGTCTTGAATTTATTGAAAAACTGATTGCTTTGATTCCACCCGCGCGAGTAAACCTAACAAGATTTCATGGTGTGTTGGCGCCGAATACCAAAATAGGGTCGTAAATTGTACCACAGCCCAAAAATACGGCAGAGCAGCCAAGTAAAGTTTCGAAAAACAAGCGTCCCACCTTGACACCACCCTTTGTTTCTCCTATCTTTAACTGGAATCGTTTTGTAAGAGAAAGAGATATTTCTTAACAAGCACTTAACCAACAAAGGAGAAAATATGGATTCAAGCATACTAACAGGAAATTGGAATCAACTAAAAGGTATCGCCAAAGAGCAGTGGGGAAAATTAACAGAAGATGAACTCATGAAAGTCGATGGTAACTTTGACAAGTTGGTCGGAAAAATTGAGGAAAAATACGGAAAGACTAAAGATGATGCTATAAAAGAAATAAACGAATTTTTAAAAAAGCATAATAAATAAGTATAGAAGTAGATAAATAAATTATAATTAATCAACACATTAATAATCATAAGTTAGGTATCAACAGATGGCGCCCAATGAGGGCTAAAGGACCTCTTCTCGAGGTAATTAGGTCAACTTATCCTGCGCCGTCTACACTGATATTCAGATATATACTTTGACACCCCCCCCTTTATTTTTCCTATCCTGTCAAACTGTGCTGATTAATAAAATAAAAAGATTGCAATAACCATGTTTTGGGCAGAGCTAATTGGCAACATTTGGAAATCAGTCACGGGAGTATGGCGTGAGCATCAACAAAGTCAAAATGCAGTAGAGGCGCCTACAGGTGACAAAATTGTTGATTGGATTTTGAACGGATTTAAAAAAGATACGGGGATGGATGTATCTCACGATGAATTGCCACTCTCTCGAGTTAAACGAGAAGCTGAGAAAGCTCACTTGGAACTGTTATCAAATGACGAAGTGACAATTAACCTACCATTTTTAGGCGCAGATTCATCAGGTCCAAAGCATTTTAAAAAAACTTTATCCAGGGTCAAATACGAAAAACTATGATATCCAGGTGCCATACTTTTGCGGATGCAGTTTGTCAAAATATGTAGGTCTTCTTCCACTAGACCGATTTTGATTGAAAAGAGAACTCCGTTTTTCACAGTGCTCTTCTTGCATGATCTGAATACCCTTCATCTCCTTCATGACTAAGCCAGAGCAATTCTACAATCTTGGCTTTGACGGGGTTTCAGTACAGATAGGCGTGTGCATCATGCTGGCTCTCTCGGATTATTGTCCAAGGACAAACCCGTGGGACTGATTTGATATTTTTTGATGGTTGTTCCGAAACCATTTGCATAGACCCCGCCATACATACTCTAATGGAAGAGCAAACCATTCTTTATTATTGCCTCTAGCTGAAATAAAAAAAGGAAAGTCGTCACTAGGAATTACATGTCTTCTAGGCACCTATCCACGTGTTCAATTCTCATGCCCATTTCATCGCCCATGACTCTGCGCTTTTCGCAAAAGTAGCCTGGCCCTAGACATTAATAATAAAACTGAGCAAAGTCCATTAGATGGTTTACATTTTAAAATGAGAATAAACAACAACACGAAAAACAATAAAAATACCAACAATAAAAGTGCTGCTGAATGAAATATATCAGTAACTGGTGTTAATATACAAATGTTGCGTGCCATTTAAAAAAATAAAAAACCAATCAATATGAAAAAAATGAAAAGACGTGACTTTATCTCAAATTCTTCATTAGGAATTGCTGGAATTCCGTTAATTAACTATTTTGATATTGCGAATTTCATTTCAAGAAATTCAGAGGAATTCAAACTACATTTTTTCAATTTTAAGGAATTTCAGACAATTAAGGCATTCTCCTCACTCGCACATTCCAAACCAGAAGGGAGGCTCAAAAAACCGTCGAGGATTACATCCTCAACTTTTACAATCAAGATAGATTACATTCTTGCCTTGATTATCTATCACCAGTTCAGTATGAATTACTGAACTGCTAGTCTTTTATACCGTCCACTTTTTGAGGATCAGTCTACTAATTTAATCACCGTCATGGTTTCATCATTTGCTTCTAATAATGAGTTTATGGACATCTCCGATCATGTAACTCGGATAATTGCATGCATAGCTTTAAATAATGGGCTTAAGAGTGATGAATCTGATTTACCAAAAACCAGTTGCTAAAGTCTTAAATTACTAGGTTCTGTTGACAATTCAAAAACCGTCACGAGAAGTTCTAGCATGAGGTCAAGTCAAGGCGGGCTTTGCCAAAAAAGCGAAGGCGTACTTGCGCAGCAGCCGCTCTCGTATTGTTTTGGTGAAGACCAACGTCTCGATCTGGCGTTGTGATAAGACTTTGCAGTAGGTGTTTGAATTGTCAACACGCCCTAAACTCCTACCTCAAGTGTTTCAATCATGCTTGAATGGGCAAAGGGTCAATAATTGGGGCTAGTCTCAAAAAAATGTCTAGGCATTGATAATGCTAACTGGAAGCGCGATAAGAAAAAAGATAGGGTATCAGCCCATGAATGAATCATACGCATTAATTAAACATCTGGTTCACCAAAAAGCCTGCAATATACATTATGAAATATCTCATGAAGACAAAGTGTCTATTGAGCATCAATTGTCCGGTATCATTGCCAATGTTGATTTAATCCCCGTACTATCAACCTATGGTATCCATTCAGACCAAGGTTTTTTGTCAGACCTTGAATACCGTCTCTTGCATTATTTTTTTTCAGAGACGTTTGATAGACATGACCTTGGCACCAAACTTTCAAGGGCAGATCCCCAAAATCAACTCAAAAATATACTTGAACAAACGACACCTAAGGATTTTGTAAGCTTCTTACAGTGGTGCATAAACAAGCACACACCTGCGCACCTTAAGATTTTGGATCAAATTAAAACTGTCTTAAGTATTTTGTCTTCGCGCCTTGCCCATCATGGATCGAATTGGCGCGTTTGGGAACGCCTACAAGAATACCCAGGAAGTCAGAGTATATTTTTGGACATTCAACGGTCCATACAATCTTTTTTGGATCAACCCCATCAAGCACACTACGAAGCGCTAAGTAAAAAATTATCACAGGGGCTTCAGGCATGGGTGTTTTTGCGAGCTCAGTCTGCTAAGAAAGGCATCTCGCTCTCGCTCACGACACGTCTTTCTATTATATTTGATTTGATAGCACGCATCGATCAGCTTGTTGCAATACTATATCACCCACCTTCCAACCGATTATTTCAAACCAAGCTGCATCAACTGTCTCATCAGATTTTAGTCGCTAAATCGGATAAACTTAAGTTTTCTGCTTTATTTCGTAATTTTTTTGGGTTGGTATCTCTTGAAATCACAGACTTTGCCAGTTCCGCCGGAAAAAAGTATGTGAATAACAGCAAAAAAGGTTTTATAATTATGCTTAAAAAAGGGTTAATTGGCGGATTAATGGTCGGGGTATTTTCTTTGCTCAAACCTCTTTTTGGAGAGATGGACCTGGCACCTATGATGGTATTTACCAAAAGTGCTGTGATTTACTCATTTATCTTTCTAGCAATTTATTTTTGTAAAGGCACGCTGGCAACCAAACAGCCTGCCATGACTGCTTCGCATTTAGCAAAAACTATAGATACAATTAATGATTCTAAAAAACCCGTACAAGAACTAGCATCACTTATTCAATCAACCTTTCGCAATCAACTCATTGCCCTATTTGGCAATATTGTTTTGGCCCTACCTCTAGCTGCATTAACCTATGTAACACTTAACCAAATAGGCATAAATTTACTAGATAACAAAACGGCCTCTTATCTTATGACAGGCCTTCACCCCTTTAAAACAGCATCTTTATTCTATGCTGCCTTGACAGGTGTTTGCTTGGCCATCAGTGGTTTTATGGCGGGTGCTGCAAATAATTGGTTGGTTTTTCATCAAATACCAGAACGCTTGCTTCGAAAAAATACCCTCAAAGATCAAGAATCATCACTTAAGCACGTCTCTTTATTTTTAGACAAACACTTTACCGGCATTGTATCTAATGTTTCACTGGCGTTTATGTTAGGTTTCTTGCCTTTTCTGGGGTTTATTTTTCGATTGCCTATTGATATTCGTCATATTACATTTGCGTCTGCAAATGTAGGAACTTCAATTGCTCATAAGGGCTTTAATATAAATGCAGGAGACTTAAGTGTTTATTTATTGGGGGTACTGCTAATAGGTCTAATTAATTTATCGGTAAGCTTCTCGCTAACTTTTTTGGTCGCATTAAAATCTAGACAGATTAACCTGTCGTTCCGCACATATTCCTTCAAGACGCTCGCTCTTCACTTATTCAGGCGCCCATGGCGTTTTCTTCTACCTATGTAATGACTCGTGGACTGACCCTAAAAAGGGGGCATTACGGGCAGGTGTTTAAAGGATCAACAGGCCTTAGGATTGGAGTTTGGCGATTTTGCCCTTTGCTTTGTTATGATAGGTGTTGTCGCTGTCAGGGGCATAGACCAAGACTTCGTGATACAGATCAAGGGCGGCGCCAAAGTCTCCAGCCAATTCTTCCTGGGCAATGGCTTCGGCATAGAGCTGCTTGGCTTTTGTGTGCATCTTGTCTTTGGCTTGTTGAAAATAAGCTTTGGCTTGGCTGTGTTGGGGAAATTGTTTGGTGAGGTTTTTAAGTGTGAGGTAGCTCTCGGGCAAGGTTAGGATATTATTCATTTTAGATTTTGCTTCCTCAATTTGAGCTTTGAGGGCGCCATCGGTTTGAGTGGCAATTTGAGATAAAAAGTTTTTGGCTTGTTTGTATTTGGGATGACCGCGTTCTTCGGTGACTTTTTTAAAAAGACCTTTGGCCTTTCCAAATTCACCGGCTTCAAATTTTTGAATCCCTTCCTTGAAAATCCGATCAAGGGTTTGGAATTTGCGTCTTTTGGCAAATGCCTTGCGCTCATTTTGGATTTTGAGAGATTCAATTTGCGTGATGCCATCTTGCGCAGCAATGCTTTCTGGATCAAGCTCTAAAACTTTTTGAAATGTTTCCAGAGCAGCATCAAGCGATTGATCTTCAAAAAACTTTTGTGCTTGCTGTGTAAAGAGCTTAATTTGGTCTTGTTTTTTTTGATTGGCTTCTTCAAGAGCTTTGCGCTCATCTTCTAGAGTTTTCTTCTGTGTTTTGTAATTGGGGAGGAAGGCTTTCAAAATCGCATTGTCAGGGTATTCGGTGAGCAAGACCCGCATTTCATCGTGAGCGGCTTCAATGTTTTTTTCGCCTAAATGTGTTTTAATTTTTTCAATTTTAAATCGTGTGATGCGGTCTTCTTCGGTGCCGGATGTGTTTTTTTTGGGAGACTTTTTATTGGATACTTCTGAGGACGAAAATAACTGTTCTCGCACGTCCTTGTCTGCCAATAGCAAAAGACTGGCAATCAATAGAGATATAAATCCGTACATATATATTTTATGTCTAGATTTGGATTTTGGACTTGGGTGTTGGACACTGGATTGAAAATTTCGAATTTGGGTCTTGGAGCTATGGCTTAAATCTGTCTTGCGCAAATCGATTTCTTTGGTTTCCATCATGGCTTGCGCGTCGTTAGCATTGGCATCGATGTTCTTTAGAAAATCTTCGGACAAACCACTTTGTTTTTTGGGACCACTTGCCATGGATGAAAATTGAATGTTATTGTCCTCTTTGGAGGGTGTGATGATTCTTTTAGAAAACAACGGATTGGTTTGAGAGATGACCTGGCCTTCTATGTCTTGCCTGTTTTTAACATCGATTTTAGTGGAATCAACTTTGATGGTTTCCTTCATGGCATTGAGGTCTAACTCTTTGCTTGGCAAGGGTGATGCGAGAGCTTTTGAATCTTTGAGGTGAATGTTGTCTTCCTCTGAGTCAGAGACAGCAATGGCCTTCATAAAAGAATCCCCCAAGAGGTTTTTGCTCTTGGGTGCAGCGTCAGTGCTGGGAAGTTCTCCCGAGGGCAAGTCCGCATCTTTTATGGGGTTTGATGTTTCTTTAGACAGGGGTTGGTCGTCTTCAAGGCTTAACATGGGAAGAGTCTTGTCTTGAACTGCTTTGTCGTTGGGAGAGCGAAAGATAGTATAGTCCTCCTCCGGGGCATCTGAAATATCTTCTGCTGAGAGAAAGAGCGATGAGGTGTCTAGGGCAACTTCCGTTTTAAATTGTTCCACATCTTCAATAGCAACTTCGGTTTTTATAAAAGACGCATCCTCAATGACTGCTTGAGTGGCTTGATCTGTGATGTGAGGCATGGTTTTCTGATGGGCCTGATCAACAGCCTCTACAGTGATGATGTAATTGGCGATGCGCAGTGACTGTCCAGGCGAAAGATGTTGCTCGGGCACGCGTGCGCCCTTAAAAAATGTGCCGTGTTTAGAGTCCAAGTCTTCAAACAAAACAGAGGTGGTTTGGTTGATGACCTTGAGATGCTTTCTAGAAATTTTAGAATCATAGAGTTGAACCTCGCATGTAGCTGACCGGCCGATGGTGATAGGCAGCTGCTCAAGATTAAAGCGCTGGATAAGCTTGCCGTCTTTTTTAATACGAATGATCATGGATTTTGTTTGATCATGTTTGAGATGGATTGAATTTGAGATTCGGCTTCTTGGTATTTTTCAGAATCTAAGCCTTGGGTAAGTTCGGCAATGCGAAGCCAGTGGTTTTTGGCTTTTTCAAAGTTTAACTTTTCAACTTCGATGGCGGCGATGTTTTGATGGACTTTGATTTTGCGGTAGAGGTTTTGTTTGGCGACTTCATAATACGACAATACCCTATCGTCGTCGGGGCGCACTTTGAGAACCTGCTCAAACAAACGAATGGCTTTGCGATAGTCCTCGAATCGAATGGCCGACTGAGCTTGGGTCAACATCACATCTGCCTCAAGGGACGTGGGGATGGGAGTAGCTTGTCCTGGAGAGAATGTTTCAGGGATAATAATCTTATTTTTTGATGGGCCTTGGGTTTGTTTTGCACGGGTTAGGGATCGTTTTTTGAGCTCGCTTGATAAATAAACCAAACCTATCACGACTATCATGGTGCCGTATAAGATCGTGCGCGGGCTTAGCTTGGGCGTTTGAAACGGTTTTTTTTCAAATTGGGTTTCGGGCGTGTAGGCGGCAATGGAAGGCAGCCGAGGTTGGGGGTCTGCATGTGTTGGGATGTCCTTGGGGATCTCGGTAGCGTGTGGTCTTGGTGGCGCTGACTTTGAAAGAACATGAAAAATAGTTGAACCGATTTCCAGAATATCAGATGGGTGAAGTTGCGTTTTAGTATGGGGTTTGAGACGGGTACCATTAAGGGTTGTCCCGTTTTTACTCCCCAGATCCTCAATCCAAAAAACCATGTCACTGATGTGCAAAACAGCATGTTGGCGGGAGATCACATGTTCTTCTAAAACCACATCATTGTGTTCGGTCCGCCCAAATGTGATTTGTGGCTGGGTAGGATGAATGAGCTGCCCCTGGAGCAAGCCCTCAGTAGCCTCTAGGTAAGTGTCGGGCGTGTTGCTTTCTTTTGTGCTCATCGCTCAGTTTCCTCGATGGCGCGTTCAACTGCTTGGTACAAAGGGTCCCAGTCTTTGAAAGGGGCGGGTTCCTTTTGATAAATCTGTCCCGTGCGCCAGCGCTGGATTTTTTCAGCAAGTTTAAGGATAGGCACAGACAGTGACTTGGATACAACCCAGCTTAGAATCATGGAGAGTATGAGTGAACCCAAGAGCATGAGATAAAACAATTGCCGGGTTTCTTGGACGCGTCCAATGGCTTTTTGGGTTGAGAAAACAATTTTGGCGACCCCAAGCGTGACGTACTTTCCGACCCGATCATCATAAATGCGAATCGGATGCACAAAGGTTTGATGCCCCTTTGTGTTAGCGGGGCTGGGAAGCATGAGCTCATTGGTGGAGTGGTTGATGGCCTCCATGACAAAAGGACTTTGGTCAGACTGATCAGAGTTTTTGGTCGGGGCCAAAACGCGCCCTTTGCGATTGATAATGGTGGCTTGGATTACACCAGGTTCTGATTCCACAGAGGAGACATCAAGTAAAAGGTTGTTTTGCCGTTTGAGATCCTCTCGGTTTTTTTCAGCCAAGTAGCGAACAAGGTTTTGCGCATTATGAATCGAGGCTTGGGTCAGGCGGTCCATGACCAGTCGCGTGTAGGCGGTGTGCATGACCAACGAGCTTAGACAAAAGGCAACAGCAAAAAACAAAAAGAAAAATGGCCAAAGATTGCGGGGCTTAAACTTGCTAGACATGACCTTGGTGGCTTGTTGGTAGAGTGTTTTACCGCCGTCATAGTTCTCAGCGCTGTACTTTTCTTCATCACGGAATTCCAAAATTACATCACCCAAAATAATACGGTCACGGTGTTTGAGAGCCTTGGAGTTAACACGTTTGCCATTGACAATGGTGCCATTTGCGCTTTGAAGATCAACAATGGCAATTTGATCTTTGCGCACCACAACCTTGGCATGTTTACGCGAGATTTCTTTGGAAGGAATTTGAATGTCTACGCCCTGTTCGCGTCCGATAAATTGTTCGCCTTGTTTGAGTGAAAAACTTCTGTGTAGGGCTGTGCCAGAGATAATATGAAGAGAGGCAATCACGCTTCAAACCTCACCACATCATGGCGTTGAATGTCAAAGCGATCAATGAGTCCGGCAGGGACTTCCAAGACACTTGCGGCATGTTTCTGGTACGGGCTGAGGCGGTAGGGAGGCATGGCTTTGATAAAGTCGATAATCTCATGGTCTGCTGAGAGAAACAATACATCGATGGAAAATTGCATGAAAAATGTGTGGATACTTTTGCAGGGTTTGATCAGCAGGGCCTCTTGTTCCGGAAGGTGCGACTGGAACATCAGACCTACAAGGCGTTTGGCAAATGTCTTGGCTACAACGACATGTTCTGAGAACACAATATTGTTTTTTTGTAATACGGCCTTCATGATGAAATGCTTCAAATTAGAACAAGCTCCCTTGTACCAAAAACTTTACGACCATTGGCCCCATGATGACAATGAAAACAGCTGGAAAAATACAAAAAATCAAAGGCAGTAAAATCAATTGCGATGCTCGGGCACCTGCAGCCTCTGCCCTTTGGAAGCGTTTAGATCGCAACTGGTCTGATTGGGCTCGCAGCACAAGTCCAATGGGAGAGCCTAGCTGATCAGCCTGAATCAAGAGGGTTACAAAGGAGGCGACTTCATCAATGTCGAGCCTTTGGCTCATGTTTCTCAGGGCGTCTGAACGGGCGGTGCCCAGGCGGATTTCCTTGAGCAACTCATCAAACTCTTCCATCAGCGCATTCTTGGAGGTTCGCTTGGACATTCTTTGGATACTCCCAATAAAATCAAGGCCAGCCTCGACCGACAACGTGAGAAGGTCCAGAACTGCAGGCAGAGCGCGGACGATAGCTTTCTGGCGTTTTTTGGCGGCCCCAGATAGCCAAATATCAGCAAAGAAAAAAGCAAAGAGCCAAATGCCCAGATGCATGATCAACGAGGCTTCCATGCCGAGCAGGCCAAAGAAAAAATAAAACGTGACAGGAATCACAAAGAGCATCACCCAGCCAAATGCGATGAACTCATCTGGCGTAATTTCATTTCTGAGATTGGCAATAATGAGCTTTTTTTTCACAAGAGGTCGTTTTTTTTCAATCCACTTAACCAGGGCGTTTGGCAAGAAGCCTGCAAAAAACAGTGAAGCAAGGGTAGAATATAGGGGGTAAAAGATCTTAAAAATACCAATTGTTTTGGGTTTGATGCTTTCGTCTTCCATCCCCAAGCGCTTGCGAGCCGCCAATACACGGGTGTCTGGAAAAATATTATAAACAAATATAAATACCGCTCCCGCCCCACATAGGTAACTTAGCCACTTGGGCCCGATCGAAGATATGTTCTGAATGAAATCTAACATGACAATGCTTTTGATGATATTTTACACCAATTATGTTAGTCTTTTAAGATCCTTAAGGACAAAAAAGCAATGTTTATTCATCATTTTACCGAGGTTGACGTTTAGTTTATTCACCACATGTGGGTCAAAAAGACATATCTACCCCAAAGGGTTTGTGCAGGATTGGTTGCGATTTTTACCGCCCTTGTGCCTTTGTATCCAGCTGCCATGGCCCAGGGGGCGAGTTTTTCATCTAGAAAAAACGTTGCCATTGTTGGGTTCCAGCATGGTCTTTATTTGGAAGATGAGGCCTTGGTTTATCAGCATATTCGAGAGCAGCTTCAAGCCTCAGATGATGTTCAAGTTTTAGATCCTTCTACGGTTAAGGCCGGCATGCAACGCTCGATGGTTCGAAAACAGGGCGCATCATCTAAAAAAATCCGCCAGGCCTACGAATATTTTATTCAAGGTGTTGAGTCCTACCGCACGCTGAACCTCTCTAAAGCCGTCTCTGAGCTTAGCCAATCGGTCAAACACTACCGGAGTGGGATTGCTTCGATCCAAGACAATCACTACCTATTGTATGCGCATCTGTATTTGGGCATGGCGCTTTATTTTGAGGGCAAGGTCAAAGAGGGACAAAAATACATCCTTGAGATGATTAAATTGGATGCCAATCGGGATTCCCGCACGTTGCCACTGAGGGACTTTCCTCCTAAAATCGTTGAAATTCACAAAAAACAAACAGCAGCCCTTTCCCGCATGGCCAAAGGGCAAGTCCAAGTTCGGTCAGACCCTCCTTCTGCCAAGGTGATGCTCGATGGGATGGAAGTCGGGGAAACACCCATGACGATTTCGAATATTCCCTTAGGCAAACATTATATTGCTATCGATCTTCCGGGCCATGATCTGCACAAACAGGTTGTAGATGTCAAGTCTGGGCTGCTGAACCTGCCGGTTAAGCTATCACCAGTGAAAATGTTTTTAGCGCAAAGTGAGATTGAGCAAGCCAAGCAGAGGTCTCAAAAAGAAAGCCTCAAGCAAATGGCGCGAGAGATGTCTGTAGATTATTTTTTACTTGGGCAGGTGTCACCCCAGGGTGAGAATTTGGAGCTGAAATATCAAAGTTATGATGTGATGAAAGATCAGTTTTCGTTGGTCTATGCCAGGGACCTAGGGTCCAAACGCAATAAAATGGACAAAGGTATCAGCAAAACGGTTAGTCAGTGGGCCCAAAGTGTCGGCATCAGTGAAGGTTCAAACAAGCGCGGTGGCAAGGATAAAAATGCCGTGGCATTTGATGATCCTCCCAAACAAAAGAAAAAAATCGGAAAAAAACTCCTTTGGATTGGTTTAGGCGCAGTGGCGCTGGGCGCTGGGGGCTACTTTGCCTTCGGACGGGGAGATCCAGACTTAACTGCAAATGTCCTTGATGTGTCTAATCCTCTGAACAACTGATGAAAAAAAAGCATGATTAAGGCAGTAACATATGTGATGGGCCTATGGATGGGCTTTGTTGGAGTCGTGCCGCAGGTTTTGGCTCAGGCGACACCGTCGGTTGTGGTCTCGCCCATGGGGGGGAGCTCTTCCCAAGCTGCAGTTCAGGCTATTGTCAGCGAACTCCTCAGTGATGGACGGTTATCGGTCGTGCCTCAAAAAAATGTGCAGTCTTTTATGTCACAATACGCAGGTCAAGCCTCACCTGTGATTTCGCAGCAAGCCTATGCGTTTTTTCAACAGGGCCAGAAAGCATTTGATAACCTGAACATGAAAGAGGCGGTTGATTTTTTTCAAAAATCAGAGCGGCTTTATCAAAATATGTTACGGGATCAAGATACCTTTCGCGCTTATCGCAGTGTAAAATTTAATTTAAGCCGAGCTTTTTTGGCCTTAGGGAGGAAACAAGAGGCCAAAGCAGCCATGCTTGAAGTGATTCGTTTGGATCCAGATCGATCACCGGACAAACTTTCTGAATCTGAAGATTCCCCCGAAGATCGAAAATTATATAAAGAGGCCTACGCCCAGCTGATGGATGGTCCAAAGGGCAATGTGCTTTTGCAAGCAGAGCCCGCAGATGCGCGGGTGTATGTTGATGGCAAAGACGTGGGTTCTGGACAGGTCCAGCTTCAGAATATGCCTTTGGGAAAGCACTACTTTCGTGTGGTAAAGTCAGGGTTTGAAGAGCAGGTGCTCGAGCAGTTTGTCGTTGCGGGGCAAAACCGTGTGAAAGTAACCTTAAAGCCGAAACAGGATCAGTCTGTTTTGCAGTCTTATTTTGAGACGGTTGAAAGTACAGATCAGATGGGGGAAGCGCGCATTGAGTTTTTGGACCAGATGGGTGTAACCCTGGGGGCTGATATTTTTTTACTTCTTTCTCCTCTTAAGGGAGAGGTTAGAGGGCAACTCTTTGATCAACGAAGCCAGGAGCTCTCCGGCGCAATTGCTTCTGATCAGCCCAAGCAGCTTATTGCAGGCCTGATGCGCTATATCGGCAGCGATGGCTATGTTCTGTCTGCCGATCAAGTTCCAGCGCAAGCCGCAGCTACCCAAGCCGACCCTACAAAAACTGCATCAAAGCCCAATGCTAAAACAAATCAAAATGAAACATTCAAAGCCAAAAAATCTAAAAATGAAGTCAATAAACCATTCTACAAAAAATGGTGGTTCTGGACAGCTATTGGTGTGGTAGTGGTAGGCGCAGGTGGTGGTGTCTATGCCAGTGGCGCGCTTGATGGGGATGTTGACCGGAGCACATTGACCACCAATATCCCTTGAGTCTTTGATGATGTGTGTTGAGAAAACGATGATGTTTTTTTTAAGTCCTGTATTGCGAATATCCCTAGGCTTTATGACGGTTGCGATGTTGGCAATATTACAGATTCCGCAGGTTTGTGCGAAGTCGGAAAAAACCAAACCAGTGATCCTGGTTGACCACATCAAGATCACGCAAGAGTGGGCTAAGGATTATCAAAAAATCCAAAAGGCAATGGTCAAAAGTGTCAACGCAAGCGGTGCTTGGGAAATAGTGCCGCAAGAAAAAATTCAAGCCTTTGTCAATCAACATATCAAGCCCAAGGCATCGCCATCCAAAAATTCAAAAGCCTTGGACCAAGCCAAAGCACAACTCAACAAAGGGGTTCAAGCCTATCATGGGCTGCAATTTGTATCGGCCATTCAAAATTTAACAAAAAGCAGAGACGGCTGGCTTGCAAACTTGTCACAGTTGAGGTCCAATCGGGATTTGATTAAATCGCATCTTTATTTAGCCATGGCATTGTTGGCTGCCCAAAGAGAAGATGCTGACCGACTTGGGTATGATAAAAAAGCAAAGCTAGAGCTTGAGAAGGCAGTGCTCTTGGACGCGAGTCTCAAACTCTCTGATCGCATTTACAATCCGGAGATGATCAAACTTTTTGAGCAGACCAAGCAGCGCATCTTACAAAAACGGCGGGTGACATTGCGGGTTGCGTGTGAGATGAAAAATGCACGCGTCTACATCAATGGCAAGCTTCGTGGCCGCACGCCTTTTAACCAGCAGATGATTCCAGGAACCTACTACGTATTGGTTGAGCCGCAGGGAGAAGAGGCACTGCCCTGGAGCTCTTTGGTAGAGCTTAAGGACCCGGTCAAAGACATCATGGCCAAGCCCGTACCATTTTTAGATATGGAAAAAGAAGCACATTTGTTTCGAGT
>Ga0115030_1000736_pt1 | contig 13985 bp, 21 predicted proteins | sample SidtaG_4_FD_87174 | JGI IMG/M metagenome (GOLD analysis project Ga0115030, IMG submission 87174) | Marine algal microbial communities from Sidmouth, United Kingdom - Sidmouth_Male1 metaG | ecosystem: Host-associated > Algae > Red algae > Unclassified | place: Sidmouth, United Kingdom | collected... | reverse complement strand
ACCGGGCGGGGGGCGCGCGGGGCGCGCCGCCCGGGGGCGCGGCGGCCGGGGGGGGGGGGGGGGGGGGGGGGGGGGGGGGGGGGGGGGGGGCCCCCCCCCCCCCCCCCCCCCCCCCCCCCCCGCCGCCGCCAACGCCAATCATCCCCCCACCCCCGCTGTCACCGCCCGCCAGCCTCCGCCCCGCCCTCATACTTCCTGTGCACCGCCTCTACCCTGGCACGCGGATTGCTTTTTCCCTTCTCCTCTACACATCCCCCCCAGCTATCCCCATGAACCGCGCGACGGTGGCCTTCGCTTTTTCCCCGCTTTTGGTGCGTCGCTTGGCACCCCCCCCCACTGCTGTGCGCTAACCTGGCGGTCGTCGCGGAGGCGCTGTCTGCCAGCGGTGTCATCCACGAGCGCTTTCTGTCGATGGCGACTTCTCAACAGCGGCACAAGGGGCCGTGCTGCTAGGAGGGCGGGAGAGGTGAGGGGAGACTAGCGGAAAAGGGCGCACCCGGAAAGGACGTGCAGCGGTGGACCGGGATGGCGTTCTAGACGGAGCGCGACGCTGTCTTGTGGGGTACCACTCTGTGTTATCGAGGATCCATCGGCAGTATGGCTCGTGAGTGCGGTGGGGAGTGGTGGAGGATTGAGCCGGCGTGTTGGAGGGTGGTGCGCACGGGGTGTGTCCATACGGGATCGTTTCTTATTTTAATTTGTGGCATCATGCCCATGATGCACGCACAACGATCGTGCTTGAAAAGACGTTCACGGGTGAGAAAGGGGGTGGGGGGTGCTGCCAAGGGGCGTTCATAAGGGGGATGATGTGCCTGCCAAAGAGGACTGACGCCAAGGGTCAGATGCAAAAATTGAAATCTCACCACGTAAGTCGGCACAATCAGATACGAGTGCTTCCACTACGAGTCGGCACTATCGGCCACGGCTGCACCCGCGGCATCCATATCTTGCACAACGGCATCCGCCGCGCCGAACAAACAAGAAGGGCGCTCGTCAATACTCATCCACTCCTCCACCACGGCACTCTGGGCCACGTCTTCCAGCCCCACTAGGGCCTCGTTGCCCAGCGACGTGCCCTGCATGAGCTCCAGAATAACCTTGACGTCGTCGGACACCGCGCGGACCGTCCGGCGGTACTCGCCGTGGAGGTGGAGCAGGTCCACCGTGGGGATGGCGCCGAGCACGTTCGTCTCGGCCCATCAGTGCGCAATGGAAGACGACGATAGCTCTTACCACGCGTCCTTGGTCATAATGGCAACGTTCATCAGGTTGTCTTCCCCGCCGGCGACCGGGCCCTCCCCCCAGCCGGCAGGGCGGCCGTGCGGCCGCGCCACGACGCGGGCACTCTCTTGGTCTCCCAGCTCCTGTTCGTACTCGTCTCGCGGGGTCACAAATGAAGGCCCGCCGTGCACGGCCGCGGGCGGGGGCCCTGCAGCAACGATGATGTGGCCGCCGCCCACGCGGAGACGGCCGCGGCCGACGCGGGGCCGGCAACGATAATGGCGTCGGTGAATGCGGGGAGCGCCACCGCCGAAGCGGGGGCGGCCCAAGGCGATTCTGGGGCAGAGACGACCGATGCGGGGACGGGGGTTGCATCCCCACCGGCTTCCTCGGCGCCACCTTGGACAGCGGCCAGCGAGCCGCGCACAGGGGCTGCCCCGGCGTTTCCCCCTGATGGGGCGAATGATCTTGGGGGTCCAATGCGGAACACTTCGTCGTTCGCCCTCGACACCGCGTCGCCGAGGGCGGCTGCAGTGCGCCCGGGAAAGCGGCGCCGGTATCCGCGCTTGACAGCCGCAATAATGCCAGCATCCATTGGCTTGTGCCTTGCCGTGGAATTGGGGGGAAGAAAGATGAATTCCACTTGAGGATGACCCACCTCGGACCCGTGCGAGGACGATTTGTCCATGATCAAAACGACCCGGCCGGGGGGCTCTGCCACGGTCCCCGGAACGAACACCCTGTCAAACCACTGCGGGAAGCGAGTGCCGTCCATCCAGGCGTTTGACTGGTCGAAGTATGGGACGGGGGGGGTACGTCCTGCTCCTCAAAAGCACAGTGGGGCCTTGGAATTCCCGGTGATGGCGATCGGTAGCTTCTCTGTCCCAGCCGCGTTGGTGCAGAAAACCAGCGTCACGCGGTCCTCTGACTTCATGGATAGGAACCCTCGCGCCTCACGGCGTGCCCCGGACGACGCGTACGACTGCGAGGGCAAGCAGTGAAAAAAAGGCCCGTTTCATCCAAGTTGAAGATTTCCTTCACGCGGTACTCCTCCAGCACCTTCCGCACCATCCCCATGCCGCGCTCGGCCGCCTCATTGTCGATGTACACTCCTTCGCCGTGCAGCCTCACTGACGTTATGCCAGTGCGTGACAAAAATCCACGTAAATAGCCCCGGCTGGCGCGAGAGTCGTCCAGCTTCAGAGCCCGCCCAATCGCAACCGCCTTGGCCTGCAAAAGACGGAAAGAAATGGGGACCGTCTTACGGTCAAACTGCTCGATGGCCGCCAGCGACGCCCGCAGACGATCGTCAACGCCTGCTTACTGCCTCTTTCGAATGGCCGTCCACATCTCGGTCGCGTCGTAGTTGGGCATCGCGAGCCATTCGTGCCGCGCCCTTTACACCTTGCGTGCCGCCTGCTTGGAGACCCCCGCTGGAAGCGCGGCCAGAATCGCCGACCACGTGCGCCTTTGCGAGCGCAAGCGGCAGATCTGCTTCTTGAACGCGATTGTGATGGGCACGCGCTCCTTTCGCGGCTTCTTGGCGATCAACGTCGAGTTGTCCGACGTTGGGGGCACAGCCGCGGCGTCAACCTCGGCGTGGCTCTCGCTCGCGGAAAGCATGGCCTCCCCCACAGCCACAGCCGCCACCGAAGCCGCACGCACTGCACCGGGAGCTTTAGCAGCGAGAACGGGTGCCGCTCCAATGAAAGATGCCTGCATAGTGCGGGCTACTGCTTCGCCGTTGGAGGAGAGGGATGCCATGGGGCAGTCAAAGAGTGCGCCAGTATCTGAGGGGGCGGGAGGAATGGGGAGGCGGGGGTTGGGGGGTGGGGAGGGGGGGGGAAGGGGGGGGGTCGAGTGGTCGGGCGACAGCAGTGGGGCCGACGACGGCGGCGATGACCGCGATGGTCACCAGCGACGGCGGCGGTGCACCGTTTCATGGACCCAGAAATATTGTCTCCATGGAGCCACTGACGATCGACTGCGCTTCACTCGCTGTCATTCAGAACAGTCGATCGAAAAAGATAAATCAATCGTCCGATTTCCCGTCCTTATCCCACCGGGCTAGCATCCGGGCGGGATATGAATGGAGACGCACTGTAGCCTTGCCCGAGCCCGAGCTTGAGACATGAAGTGCCTATTTTTGGCTTGGCGGTTGGAGAGCCAGTAGCAGCGCCACACGTTGCGCACACGTGGCCGTTGGGTTGGCAGGTTGACTCCATTGCTGGATCGGCCCAAACAAGCGGGTCCCTCAGGGCAGGGACCAGGTATGGTGCTTCTCCAACGAAATGTGCTCGTCACATTTGATGTGCAACTTGTATCCTGTCTGCCAGGGTCACTGAGGGGGGTGCGGGGAGTGATCGCCTGTTTCTCACACTAAGGACCTTTCACTGACTTGAGGCCTCACGCAAGCAGGTCGTGTGACATCAATGAAGCCGGGCCGGCGGGAGGTCCGGCACTTGATTCTTGTCAGAGACCGCCACCATGCAGCGCAATATTGCTGTCTTCCCAATTTTGTCCGATCGGACCGAAGTCAAGAGGGGGTGGATCAACTACGGCTTTCCGAAAGGTATAAAATTCCGGTGAACGAACCCGCTCATATGCTGACCTGTTCCAATCAAAGGCTGTTTGAATCATGTTTAGCGACATGCCTTCCTCCACTTTCTTCGTTAGGGCACCATAGTCGAGCATTTAAGCACACCTGTCCTTTTGACGTCCACCCCAGGACGCCCGAACGCCAGCCAACTCTACAGTTAAGTGGCGTGGCTGCATACTTGCAGGTCGTCCGTGGGTTCGAGTTGGACACAAAGCTGGCGTTGGGCCGAAGCGGGCGTGCTCTAAAGCAACATGTCGGGCCAACGGGGGGTAGGCCAGAAAATTGTCCAATGGCACCAGCGAATGCGAGGAAACCAGACAGATCCAAGCATTGTGGGTCTGTTATCAGGAAGAAAGGCCCCGCCTGTGCAGTTCTATCTTCACGGTGCATCACGCTACTGCACATGTGCGCCATCCAGCGACGGACTCTGGATCTCTTCATGTGTGCCCGTTGCTCTCAGCTTTTCCGTTGCTCCCATCCCGCCTGTTTGTTCCCCTGATGCCTCAAGTGTCGTCACTGTGCTTCCCTGTTTCCCAGTACGCCCCTTTTTATCTTTACAAGAAAGTCTGCTGAAACGCGGCGGTGCCTTGTTCGTATGGTGCTCATGGAGGGCACAAACGTGGCTGCGGCGTCCCGTTATTTGGGTTTGTCTGTGCGGTGGGTGTCGCGGTACCTGGCCTACTTTCGCAATAAAGGCGGCGAGCTTCACTACGCGCCGGACCGGTGGATTCGTCATGCTGATAACGTTTGCGACGACCCGTGGTTGCGTGCTGCCGTTCTGACGGCCGTCGATGAGCAGCCAGAGCTCTTCCTCGAAGAGATGGCCGACGCGGTCATCTACTTGGCGGAGGAGGTGGGGGCGGGCGTGGAGGTGTCGGCCGTTACGGTCGGACGAATCCTCGCTCGGAATGGACTCACCCGAGTGTGCGTTCTTGAATGTCTATGGGGAGCAGCGAGCTCTCTGGGTGCAGGCGCAGTGGTGTAATCCTTTTCGCTGTCGCGTATACGCGGATGATGCCCATGGAGTGGGCCGGGCGGCTGAGCGGCGCTGGGCGTGGTCTCTGCGTGGCGCGCGTTCTGAGTGCTACGTCAAGGTGAGCCCTGGAATGCTCACGAGCTTTTTCGCTGCTATGGCTCATGACAAGGTTCTAGATTGGATGGTGACGCATCCTCCTCCTTGTCAGACAGCTGTAGACTTCTCAGATTTCGTGACGAACGTCTTTCTACTTCGAATGAGTTCTGTAGAAGAGGGACTGGCGTGGAAAGACCAGCTCGACATCTATGTGTTGGTGCTAGACAATGCCCGTTTCACGATGAGGTTTCTCTTGATGTGCTGCGCGGCTCAGTTTAACGCGTGGTCGATGCTCACAATCGACACTATGATGCTGTACATCACAGGACGGATGTGCAGAGAGTTCCTTCGTGCAGCGACCCGGCGCTACCGGCTTTACGTTCCCTGAGAATTATACCACGCCCAACCTGGCCATTCGTGACAACAACTAAACGACCTGACGGCGCGGCGGCGGGGTGTCGTCAACCCCCCGAGGCGGCGACCGCACCCGCGCCGCTGCCAACCGCGCCGCCTCCGCATACCGACAGTCGCCACCCCCCCGCCGCTGCCGCCAGCGGTTGCCACCGTCGCTGCCGCGTGCCGCCGCCGAAGCGCCGCCACCTCCGCGCCACTTGACAAAGCGGTTGCGGCAGAAGACGGCGGCGGTGGCGACGGGGGCGGCGGCGGCGCCGATCGTGTCGTCCGCCGCCGCCGCGAGGGTCGTCAACACCCCGCGGCGGCGGCCGCACCCGCACCGCCGCCAACCGCGCCGCGAAGCGAGGGTCTGTGTCAAAGTTTTCCGATCGCTGACTGGGGCTGGGGGGGGCGGAGAAGGGGTGGGGGTGGTTCCCCAGGCACCTGGGGAAGTGCCGGGGATCGGTGCGGCAAGGTCCATGCCTCGGACTTGCGCGTTGCTTGTTTCCGTTCTGGATGCCTCAGAGTGGCACGAAGGAAATCAGTTGACGTTTTAAAGGGTGGGCTATCGAGCGTGTCGCAGCGAGAAGTTCGACGCGCTCGACTTGGAGTCGAGGTTTTTGAACAATCGACACATGTCTTCGTCTCCCGCGTGCATCTCAACGATGACCTGCTTCATCGATGCACGCGCGGCAGACACTGTCAGATGCTCACTCTCAGCACACGCCATAATCTCTCCACACGCAAAATCACACGACAGAGTGTTGTTGGTCACGGATGCACCCGTGTACATCTTCGCCGGACCAACAAAAGCAGCGAAGGCATCTTTCACTATCATCGATTCACCCGCTGCGTCTGGCAGTCGCACATACTGCACAGCGGCCCGCCTCAGCCCCTTACCCTGCACCGTGCGCACTGGGCTGGCCGATTCAAGCGCCTCCGCGCCCGCTCCCGTCCCAGCCGCCAAAAGCCCCATCTCTTTCTCGCGTCGCCGCATCTCTCCTCTTGTGGCCCAGGACTACTTCGACAGCTTCTTCATCTGCTCTTGGAGTGCGGCGATGACGCTCGCCCGAGGGCCTGTGACTTCGACCGCTGCTAACGCGCCTGTCGGGGGCACTGCGAACTGTCCGCTGCTGCGGCCCGCGGAGTCAGCCGTAAAGGCCCCGAGGGCACGGGCCGCCCGTCGAGAGACCCTGTCGTCCTGCAACGCTGCAGCAGCACAGTTCGACGTCCGAACCGCAGGAGAAGCCTCCGCTTCACCACATTAAGTCAGGTCCACAAGTTCGGCCTGCGAAGTATGTGTTCGAGAACGATTTCCGTCCTTAGAAACGAGCGCCGCCAGTCGCCGGCTGCTCCCGTGAGACGCTTTCTTCTGGGCGCACTGCGTCGGGCTTAAGTTTTACAGGTCCGGGGCCATGCAGACGTGCATGTCCTCTAGCTTGTGCTCGGGGCGTGCCTATTTGGGCACGATGCCCCGACGCAACTGCTTCCTCAACGTGTCCGCTGCGTGCCATTTCTTGTCTCAAACAGGGCACGCAGCAGCGCGCTTTCCGCACGTGTGTTGACCGCAGAAGCAAATAATGTGCGGTGCGGACGCGCTCGGGTATCTCCGAAATTTGTGATCGGGCAGACGGCTTACGCCGCACCACCGGCCGTGGCGAATGTCTGCCAGAAATCGAAAGAAATAAAGGAAGAATCATGCCATGGTCCATATGAGGCACCGCACACACAGAAAAACAGGGTTCAGGCACAGTTCGCGGACGAGCGTGACTAAACGAGAACATCCCTCGCATCTCCACCGCAGAGCAACTTCCCAACAGGTCGAGAGACAGCCGAGATCTTCCAAAAGAAAGCTGCCCGAACCATACCTGTTGGCAATGAGACACCACCGGTCGACTGCTCACAGTCACCGCCTCCAGGCTCCATGAAAAATAACCGCAGGCACACTCAGAGGCCACGAGGTCGCGGAAGGAAGAGAGTAAGGAGGTGTTGACACCAAGTGTCAACGCCTCGTGACGTCGTGTGACGTCAACCCTCACGGTTGAGGTCAGCGACGCGGAATGTTGCGCATGGCTCGCTTTACCATACGCTGGTCGCTGACGGTGTGCGGCGGCGTCGTCGTTGATGAAATTTGTGCATTGCCCGAATCGGGACGATCTGCTCAATCGTCGAAAATTTGAGAGTCACTTTCGATACTTATGTGAAAAGAGTGGAATTGTTCACGAAAAGTCAACTCCGCTTCTTGACCTTGACTTTGACCAGGTCTGCAAAACTTGAAAAGAACGGCAATGGTTCCACAACCTGCCAATCGAGAGAAGAAGGTTCATAACCAAGACACCCGTAGGGCTCCAGGAGGGCCAGGCCAGATTTAGGAAACGCCAATATGCCCCTCGTGTCTCAATATGGGCTGCAACCTGCACCACGTGTCGGTCAAGTTGCGAGCTGTCGTGGTATCGCTCGCTGCTTAAATTGGTTCCCACATGGCTTCCAATACGAAGCGGCGACCGAATGCGTCACAATCGCATCTGTGAAGAGGTCTGCTACGAGCGTGGTGGCGCAGTGGTCCCTAATTCGGGCATCAAACGAGGGGAGGTCGGCTCGCTCAAGCGCCGCACCAAGCAATTCAGCACGTGTCTGCGCACGCGTGTTTTCCAAGAAGGGGAAGGGATGTCGTCTCAAGCGCGGAGTTCCTTGCATCTTTGCACCAGTTGCGCACACGGGATTTTTCCGCTCGTCACGGTCCAGGTCTCTCGAACCGTGACTATTCCACTCAACACAACCAGTCGACGGCCCGATTAGCTACCTTCTTGACTATGTCCTGTGCAGTGCTCAGCGGTCTCCGCCCGGGCGGCCACCGTTGGTGTCCGTCGCCGCCGCGGCCTCGGCTAGCACAGGCGAATCCGTGGCAGCTGTGTCTCTGGCGAGCATATCTCAGCTGCTCGTGTGTCGAGGGGGGAGGGCGACTGGGAAAGAGCGGCGCTGAGGCAGAGATATTTTCGTGAACTCTATGGGCTCGCGGTGTGCGGGTTGTTGTGTCTTAGCTTCACGGGCATCGGATGGCGCCATTTTCGGCAGCCTAGCCCGGGGGTTGTGAATGTTGAGTGATGGCTTGGTGGGTGTTGGATGGCGGTTCTGCCGACAGCGTAGCGTTGGGATAAAAAGCTCTGAGCGGCTGATGTGGGGTTGTTGGCTCGATCCCGACATCTCAGTCTAGCCATGGAATTGCCAGTGTTGAAAGGAATCTTGGTGGGTGGTGGCGCGCGGCTTCCGCCGAATCCTAGACCGAGGGATGCGGATACGGAGCCTTCGCTTGGGGGGAGTTGGCTGGACGCTTGCCAGCAGCTTTTCCCGGGGACTGTATTTTCAGCGGTGGTCTGGCAGGTGTTGGCTCGCTGCTTCGGCCGCAGCATCGCCACAGGGTATTTTGACTTTGTGTTGTGGCTAGGGGGGCGCTAGACGGCGGCGGCGGCCTCAGCTTAGCCCAGGAGATGTGGTTTGAGTGGTGGCCTAGACGGTTTTGGATCGCGGCTTTGTCCACAGCCTAGCTCAGTGACTATGTTACCAGCGGTGGTCTGGCGGGTGTTGGATCGCGGCTCTGGCCGCAGCCTCTAATTCAAGGAGACATTCCTGAGCGGCCTCTGCGGAGGCCCTGACCCGTGGCATTGGCCGTAGCCTATACTGCGGGAGCGTTGGTGCCGATCGGTTGCTTTGGGGTTGTTGGCTGGCGGCCCTGGCCGCGGCCTCGCCCTGGGGAAGTCGGTATGGACCGGTGTTTTAGTGGGACTTAGCTCGCGGCCGAGACCGCAGCTCTGCACGGTGTGTGATGGTGTGGTGCTGCTGCTCAGGGGTGCTGGCTTGCGGCTTTGGCCGCAGCCTAGCTTCGAGGGAGTTGGTGCTGAGCGGTGGCGTCGGCGGAGTTTCCTTACAGGTTTGTCCGCAGCTGCTCGCGGCGCCCTGGGTGCTCGACGCTGAATTAGAGCGGGATGACCAGCGGTCTTGCACGCAGCTCTTACCGCTTGATATGCTAGAAAAGACCGGTGTTCGTCTACCAGCGTCGTGCTCCCAATCTCAAACTTTCATGAAAGAGCCAGCCGCCACAGCACGGACAGCCGCAGCAGCATGAGAAGTCGCCCCAGAGGGTTGACCGTCGACGGTGCTGCGCGGGAAGGTCCCAAAGGTGTCCTTTTCCGAGGGGACACACCGCACTTGAGTGCTTGCAGCTGTCGAGAGAGATGTGAACTTCTCGTCATCCTGTGTTGCGCCCCTTTTTCTCCCAACTTTCCATGTAATAAGCGCCGCGGGGGTTGCTTGTCGTCGGCTGTCGGCGACTGTGTCGGTGATTGCCGTTTGTGTGTGCGTCTCGTGGTGAAGTAATCTCGCGCCATGTCGACGTCGACAGAGAAAATGCCTTCAGCCGCTGACGACGGTGGGGCGGCGTCGTTCTTGCCGACGCTAACGGGATCTAAGACCGGAAGCGGTGCATCAGCGGTCCCCGTTGGCTTAGTCACGACTCTGATCTGCGTCGATGTCGCGGCCGGGGGTGGTAGCTATGTCGCCACGCCCGTCACCGATTGGTGGAAAATGAAACCCATGGCGGAGCCCGCGGTGGCATTTGGCGCGGGCTGCGCCTCGGCTACGCCGTTGGCGGCAGTAGCGGCATCCGCGGCTATGGGAACTGTCGACCGACTACAGCTCTCAGCGGTCGGGAAGATCTCTACGGCATCGTCGGCGACTGCAAATGCCGAACGCGGAGATCCCAGTTCGTAGACTGCGTCCGAGAAGGTGTCTGTCTTCGTCACCTGTGCCGTCGTGGCCCGCGTCAGCTCCAACACGGTAATTGCACACTTGGAAATTACCTCGGCGACGCCGATGTTGGCAGTAGTGGCATCCGCGGCGACGGAAACGGTCGACCGAGTACCACTCGCGTAGAGGCATCATCCTCATTCGCCTTGCTGTTGGCTGCTGTATAGAGCCCGTCGTCGTGGGCTGCCGACGCCGCCGTTTTCTGAGGGAGGCACGCAGCCGTCGGCTTCGGGCGGAGCGCCGCCACCGGCACGAACAGTCGCGCCACCATCGGCTGCGGAAAGCCCACAGATATAGCGGCGATGGATGGATTGGTAGATTTAGGAAGTGGCGCCGCGATACCGTTCGTGCCCAACTTGGGAAAGAGCTCGGGCTTGAACTTGACGCTTCGTCACAGCACGCCATTCGAATCATGCCGCAGACCAAGCGGCAGTTCGCGCAGGTCTCGCTTGGCCTTCCCGCCGCGGCTGCCACTGCACTATCGGCGCATGGGTGCTGGCGGCGGTTCCGCACTCCGAACAGCCCGGTCTCGGACAAGACCAATCGCCATTCCGCCCCCAAGACGTCCAACAATCCCCGCTGCCCTTCGGGCGCGACGGTGGCTGCAGCCGCAACGTCAGTGGTCTCGTGAGGGCTGCCCGCAGGCGTCCACCCCCACTGGAGATGGGGCCACAGCCGCAGAGCCGTCACCGGCGGACGGGGATCCTGACGGCGTCCACCCCCGCGGACTGAGCGGCGGCCGCAGGCGCAGTGCCAACGCCCACAGGCCTGCCGCTCGCCGCCGTTCGGCACCTACACGCACCCCCCGCGGGAAAAGCAGCAGCCGCAGCCTCCAGGAGAACACCCACAGGCCGGCATTTTCCCTCCATCTCGGACAAGCACATCCTCCCCGCCAGTGAAGCGGCGGCAGCAGCCGCCACGCCAACACCCGCCGGCCGGCCGCTTGTCGCCGTTCCGCACAAAAACACGCTGTCCGCGGCCTCTGCTGCGGCTGCAGCCCTAAAGCGAACACGCGCGTTCAGGCCGCCCGCCGGCGTCCACTCCAACGGGATAAGCGGTGGCAGCAGCCGCACCGCCAACACACTCCGTCCGGCCGCTCGTCGCCGACCGGGACCAACCGCGCCCCCCCGCGGTTTAAGCGACGGCCGCCACCGCCACACCATTACCCGCCGGGTAGCCGCTAGCCGCCATCCGGCACCAACAGATCCCCGCTCGGGCTGAGGGGCGGCAGCACCTACCACGCCAACACGTGCGTGTGGGCCGCCTGCCGGCGTCTGCCCCCAAGGGCGAATCGGCGGCAGCAGCCGGCCAGGCAAAACCTGCCGGCCAGCCGCTCGCCACCCTCCCGCACCAGCACACCGCCCGGCGGGATAAGAGGCGACCGCAGCCACAACGCCAACACCCGCATGCGGACAGCCCGCCGGCGTCCACCCTCACGGGCTAAGCTACGACCGTAGCCGCGACGCCTACACCTTTTCCCCCCGCATGCTCGGCGGCCGGCAGAGGCAGGAAGGCAGAAACAGAAATGCGCTCCAGGCGTTTGCGGGTGTCCGCTGCTAACGATCCCAGTCAGCGGAGCTAAACGCTGCCGTGTGCACGCGGATGTGTCGCGTGGCGAAGGCTCAGAAGCTGGAAAAGGGGTGGTGTCGGAGAGACAGCATGACACCTAGCGCTCGCGGTTTACGGGTACCCTGCTCTTACGAAGCACGCTCCCACTGGATGACATCCACATTTCGTCCTGGGAGCCACGGATTACGACTAAGATTGACCGTGTTCACCCATTCAGAGGCCATTTTGGGACCGAATCTTGTGTGTTGCCAGCTCCGATGTGCTTGGAACCACACATCGGCATTTCAGCTTCATGTAAGAAAGTTTCAGATCTCCCCCTTCATCACGGAAGGATTTCGATCCTTGAGAACCCGCCGCAGGCGGGGGAAACAGCGTCTATCGCTCTGTAGTACCACAAAGAGGGGGATTATCTCCCGTGGAGGCAAGTAACGGCCGTCCCAGCCGCTCGCGCGACACCCACTATGGGACTCGAGGTCCAGGAAGTCAGGCCGATCGAGACGCCAAGACAAACAGGCACGGTTGACTTCCCGGCGACGATGGTGCCTCCCACCGTCGTTGCCCTTCTTCCTAAAGGGGCGGAAACCGTCGTTTGGTCTCAAATCCCCTATTGTAAATTGACCCGGGCTACTACCTACCAATGCAGATAGTTCCGTGCATGCATGTCAAGTCCCCTGAAGCGATCATGAAAAGACGAAGGAGATTAACTGCTTCATGCGTTGCATGCTGCAACCACCGCGCGGGGTCCGGTCGCCTGTCGGCTGCCCCGCCTGCGCCCGCTCAGCCCCCGCGCGGGAGCGGCGGAGCCACTCCCGCCGCCGGCCAGCGCGGCGCGCGCCCGGGGGACCCCCGTCGCTGCGCCGGCCAACATCGGTTGACGGGCCCTGTCCTCCCGGGGCCCCACTGGCCCGCGTTCCGTGCCACCCGTCGTCCCGAAGGTCCTCGGGCAAGGCATGAGCCCCCCCCCCTTCCGCGTCGCCCCCACGGGGCCCTGGTCCGGGACGCGCCGTAGTACTACATATCCCCCGGTTGAGATGGAGCCGTCCTCGGCGACGCCCGCCACGGGCAGTGCCGGGTCCGCGCCCGTACCCGGGGTGGTCGCGCCATCGGCCGTCTCGTCGGCGCCCGTGGCGACAAGGGAAACCGGGGCCGCCACGGTGCGTCCGATCGGGGCGACCCGCCCGCCTTTGCCACCGGGCCCACGCTTGCCCTACGATCCCTACGGGCGGGAGTGGCGGAAGCCACCGCGTCCCGCGGAGGCCGCGGCGACGGCGCCCCTGGTTGCGGATGGAGGAGGTGTACCCGCGCCACCCGGTCCGGGTCCCGCCAGCCCCGGCGTCTTGCCGCATGAGCGCCCACCCTTTCTCGGGCAGGTTGCGTCCGCCCTGCCGCCTCGGGCGGGGCCGTTCGGTGTCCGCACTTGGCTTGTCGGTCGAAACTCCACGTTAGCTGCGGCCTACTGGCCGCACGTCCGTCACGCCTTCGAGGCCGCGCACCCGCTGGACGCCCCGTTCATCCCGCACTCCCCCGAGGAAGGAGAGCCTCTTGCTGCCCAGTTGGGTGTCAACGTGAATGCACGTGTCTAGGATGTTGACATGACTGAGAGCAAGCACGCCAGTCTTCGGCAGATGGTGATGAACTGGGTGGCGGCGCGAAAGTAGATAGTGGACATGGATGGGATGAGAATGACGGCGAAGAGGGCAGCGGTGGTGGTGCGGCGAGCGACAGCCACTCGCCGCCGCATGGTTTGGAAGGCGGTGCTGCAGCGGGAAATGGCGGTGAGGGTAGCAGTGGCGGGTGTGGTGTCCCCACAGATCCGCGGCCGGGGGGTGGGGTGCGAAGTGGCGGGCGATATAGGGACCTGGGTAAGGTGCCCGCGTAGATGCGCCTCCTGGAGGTGCAGGTTATATTGAGGGGGGTGGTGATATGGAGGCGGGTCCGGTGGTTGGGGGTGGTTGGAGAAAAGAGCTCGTCGGACTCAGCTTGCCGCCCCTGACCTCGGTGCCGCGTCGGTCGGGTGCTGGTGTGGGGCGAGTGCCCAACTGGCAGCGCCACCCCTTTGACCGCTCGGACTCTGAGAAGGAGGAGGTGCGGAGGCCGAAGAAGAATGTCTGGGAGCGGCGTAGGTTCGCGTGCGCGGCGGGCGCGGCGGGCCTTGACAGTGTGTCATCGGACTCCGAGTTCTCCCGTAGCGCTGTGGGTACTGAGAGCAACTCCTCGTAGCGCGTCTGAGTGTGTGCCTTCTGTTGCTCGTGTTGCTCCTTTTCGTGCCATTTTGTTGGTCTCGGCCTCTTTTCTGTTGTTTTAACAGCTTGCTTGTTGGGTTAGCTT
>Ga0115030_1000734_pt1 | contig 14015 bp, 8 predicted proteins | sample SidtaG_4_FD_87174 | JGI IMG/M metagenome (GOLD analysis project Ga0115030, IMG submission 87174) | Marine algal microbial communities from Sidmouth, United Kingdom - Sidmouth_Male1 metaG | ecosystem: Host-associated > Algae > Red algae > Unclassified | place: Sidmouth, United Kingdom | collected... | reverse complement strand
TGTAGTAGAATACGCTGAAAAAGATCTGGCCAGCGTACTTCTTGGCATGGGTCACTGGGCATGGGTATGTCCAAATAATACCCGGTTGGGGCGAGTTCAAGCGTTCTTCGGTCAATGGGATTACAGTGCGTTCTCGTTATAAGAGACAGCTGATTCAGCTCAAAATGAGTAAAACGTGGCCTACATGGTCCGGAATGGAAGACTCGCGACCCATATTCTCTTTTAAACGATTCTCTTATAACGAGAACGCACTGTATTCGGGTAGCGTATAATTTCAGGAAAGCAAAACTTCAAGCGTTCGGGTATATACCCGAATCAAATACGCGCGGATACGCTTGGGGAAAACTACGCTTGAAGACCCCTGGTACCTCCTGCCACCAGGTGGGGTTCGATCTCAATTTCTGCCTCGTCGGAGGGCGCACACGCCCAGTCGTCGGAGCTATTATTCTGCGCTTCTCTCTGTGATGATTCGTGTAGCACACCCGGAAGCCTTCATGTGAGGCTTCGACCAAGTTTGGAGCTGGCCGGAGCAACTGGCCAAGAACATCCCTCCGTACACGAAGCGACTAATAGGAGGGCGGGGGGGGGGATAGACTTCATCAGACCGTCCTTGGCCTTGCGTGTTTGCGGTGCACTTGGCTTGCGACTTCTGGCTGCGGACGCGGGGTGGGTGTTGTTGATTGGGGAGGATTTATAACACGGGCTCGCCGACGTTTGGCGAGCTGTTTCGCGCTTGAACGTCACTGCCACCTGCGTCACGTGCCTTTTCGTGTGCTCTCTCTCCACCATTGTCGGACGATCGTGCTCCATTCTGCTGTACACCCGCTCTCCTTGGGCGACGCCATGAATCTTACCGCCGCTCTTGCGGCGGCATGCATCGCGGGCGCTATTGTGGCCAGCCGCGCGAATGCCCAGGAGCCAGCCACCACGCTGCCCCAGAGTGCCACGCTCGCGCTGGTTGACCCGCCCCTGCCGGCGACGGCGAAGCTGTTCAACAAAGGCGAGATGCTCATGGCGTCGGCGATCATTGGCAAGGTGGCGTCGGGCGAGCTGGACCCGGCACCCGAGCCGGTGCCGGCTCCGGGCGCCATGGCCACGATCACGGTGACCGAGGGAGTAATGTCGACGTCGTACGCTGTCGAGTCGGCTTGTGAGCTCGCGGTGAGTATGGGCGAGCCGACGCCGAAGCAGCACTCGTGTGGGCGCGTCGTGGTGAAGGAGGGCGTCGTCATGGTGACGCAAGTCGTCGCTGACCGCTTCGCGTGTAAGATGGGTGAGGCGGACCCTGCTCTTGCGTCACCGACGCCCTACACACCGCCGCCGGTGCTGCCGCCACAGTCGGGACCTGGCGGAGCGGTTTTCGCGGCTTGGCCCCAGCCGCCCTGTTTGTTGGCGCATAGGCCGTGCTGTCAAGTTCTTTCTGGCACACAATGGACGACCCCAGCGTTCCCGTTCACGCCCGCCGATCCAACCCGGGTGCCGCGCGCTATTGAGTCACGTCCAAGCATACAGTACCAGCGACGCATGATGCCACGCGGGGCGCGCCGCACCGGCCCTCGTGCAGCGCCACCGCCGTCCCTCGCGCCTAGAAAACGGCCGCCGGCAACTGACGAGTGCGGCAACAAACAGAAAAAAACACGTAGTAGACATGAATCGCGGCCGCCGAGCGCCTCAAACCGCGCCGCCAATGCTGTACGTGGAGCTCGACCCAGAGAGTGGAGTGCCGACGGCGTTGAAGCTCGCGCTGCTGGCGCCGCTACGGCCGCTCTGCTTGAGGAGGAACACGGCTTGCTCCTTGTCCTCAATGGCAGTCGCCAGCTGCACCTTGATGACCTTGAGTTGCTCGACGACCTTGAGGAACTCGGGCTCCCGCCCGAGCTTCTGCGTCAGGTCTTGGATCTCCGACACCAGCGCCGCGTTCTTCTGGTTGAGCCGTTCAATGGCCGACGTGCTCGACGCGTCCTCGTCGTCTGCGCAGCGCTCCTCAATCTCCTCGAGCAGGCCCGCGTTCTCGAGCTTGAGCGTGTGGACCTCCCGTTGCAGGGCCTTGATGGTGTCTTTTTGCTTCTTGGCCTCGGCCGCGGCCTTGGACCCGGATACCTCTGACGTGGTCGCCGCCTCCAGCTCGGTTTGGAGCGCATCCATCTCTGTGTTGGCGTCCTTGAGGTCAATCTGCAGCCGCCCGTTGGCCTTTTCGAGCGCCGCGATGCGCTTGCGGAGCTCTGCCACCAGCGGCGCCGAGTCTTTCTCGGCGTGTGGCCGCTGATTGTCGGAGGAGGCGACCGCAGAGGTGCCCGAGCCGCCGTCGGCCACCGCTCCCGCCGCCGCCGCCGCTGCCGCCGCCGCTGCTGCACCCTTCTTCGACTTTTTCTCAATGCCGGCGATGCTCCCGCTCCTCTCGGCTTTCTTGGATATCTTGGAGAGGATCCGCTTGGACGACGACTTGGTCGGGCCCTCCCCCTTGTCGCTGGCGGCCTCCTTGGCGGCCTCCTTTGCCTCCTTGGCGGCCGCCTTGGACGACTCCTTGGCCGCCTTGGCCGCCTTCTTCTTGTCCTTCCGCTCCTCCTTTTTAGACGACGGCGAGTCTGCAGACGGAGAGGCGCTTAAGGAGGACAAGGACGGCGACGCAGCACCGACGGCGGAGCCGGTAGGGGATGGCGGGACTGCAACGCCCTTGCCGGCGCGGGCCGTCTGCTCCAAGTCATTGAGGTCGTCCAAGTCGCCGTCGTCAAAGATGGAATCATCATCACCAATGGAGCTGTCCACGTCGTTGAGCCCCCCAGAGCCCGTGGTCATGGCCGACATCTTGGAGCTCGCCCCGTCGCCGCCGCCCTTGCCCTTACCCGAGGAGAGGAGTGTGGCCTCCACCCTGGACGCCATGGTCATCCCGTTGGACAGCTTCACGTCTGCAAACGTCGCGCCCGACGTGCCCTGCACGTAGTCGGCGAGGTTGAGGTGCACTTTGGCCAGCGTCTTGCCGTCCGCGTCGTTTTTCTTGAGTGCAAACTTGGCCTTTTTCTCATCAAACTTGGGGCCGTCCCCGCCGCCGTCGGCGCGGCGAAAGAGGGTCACCTGAAGCGCCATATTCTCCCGAAATACCGCCTTGCCGTCCTTGGCCATAACCGCCTTGGTCACCAGCATGGTGTCCCGCCGCTCGTACACGACGCACACCCCATCGTCACAGCTGACACCGTCGACGTACTGGACGAAAAAGTCAATGCGGAACTTGGAGGGGGTGCTCCCAATGTGGGCGATGGAGCCCTTGCCGGCGCCGAGCTTGGAGGAGCTCCGCTTGATGACGCCCTTGATGGATGCTGATGGCATGGTGACGGCCGCCCCCCCTCGGGCGCGGGGCGCCGCGGCACGCAACGGCGGTCCAGCGGCAGCTCACCGCACGACAGTCCAGCAGCGGCAGGAGTGCCAACAGCAACAGCGCTCACGTCCGCACGCGCCCCCGCCGATGGCAGCCACCACCACCCTACGATGCGGGGGGCCGAGCGCGCGGCACCGACCCGCCGCTGGGAAGGTCGAGTGCGGTGCTGGACAGACACGGCTCGCGTGGGGCCGCGGGACAAAGGGGGGAACCCCGCCGCCACCACAGTCGCCGACCGTCACCACCCCCACCGACAGACCGCCAGGTGCCGTCAGGGAGGCACGCCGACGCCCCCCGCCAGTGGCGGCTGCGCCCTGCAGACGGCGTCCCGGCACCCGTCGGGGGCAAGAGCACGAGTGACAGCCCCTCACCCTGCCGCCGCACCTGCGTCTGCCGACGCGGTCACCTGCATGTGCGAGCAAAAAAAAAAAGAAAGAAAGAAACAGGCAGCGCACGGGGGGAAGCGCCGCCGCAGGCCGAGGGACGTCCAGCCCCCATCGTCGGGCGAATTGCGGGGAGCCGGCCGTTTGGCAAATGCATGCACGGCAGGCGTGCTCTTCAATAGCGCGGCGCGGCCGTTTGCCACAGGACCCCTCAGACAGCGGCGGCACCGCCCCAGGCCGCGGTGGGCCGGCGCCCGTCCTGCTGGCGGGGACGCACCGTCGGGGTCTGACGACCATCGCCGCGACCCCCGCCCCATCGCCCCGTGCATTCACGTCGCGAGTGGGTGAGGAGCAGCGAGTCGCCACGCAAGCACGTTCAACGGACAGACCGAGACACCCCACCAGGACCTGAAAGCGGCTGATTGTTTGGGAGTTTTTGGCCATTGTAGCATTGACTTTACTGTATTTTATCTAAATATGCACATTTCCTCGGGAGACAGCCCAGCCAAATGAAATTGTTAGAACGTGGCAGAAACGTCTTGCTCCACTGCTGGGCACCCTTCGCGGCGATCGTATTCCCGTACGTGCCACCTGATTTGCGTACGTTGTGGACGATCGCAGACCGGAATCGGCCATGATCGCATCGTAGAGCAGGGATGTCCAACCTGTTTACAGTCATAATTCGATTTTGTCTCGACCGTTGCAAAGCACCAGCAAGGACTCTTCGTCTCGCTTCGTGGCGGAAGAGTCGCTCGACTGAAAACTCGTTCGAATTTGGCAACGATCGAGACCAGTCTTGCAAGAGATGCGGGCACTCCAGCATCTGTCGAACGCGACCCCTCCTGCTGACACTCCTGTCTCTTGGTGCAGACGGACCACCGCCACATATCTTTCTGTACTGCGCGGCTGGTCGAGGTTTCTCTACAACGCACGCTCCGCGACCAAGACCCCGTGTACCACAAAATCAAGCACAAAAAAAAGTCAACCACATCAAGCATCATCATCCTCACTACTCAGAGCCAGGTCAACAGTGTCCTCAATTGCGTGCACGTCTCTCTCTGCATTGAGCCATCCTGCCACGGCTTCCGCAACTTCTGTTGACTGGGCCGAGGGAAACAGAGTCGCGTGCAGCGATGAGCGCATCAGCGCCCCCGTCATGGATTGCACGTCTGCGGCCATCGCGGGCGCGTCAGGCTGGTGGTAGTCCGCGTGCCGTGCACGAAGCTAGGCGGCAGCACCAGCGGGCAGGCAGTCCGCCTTGAGCCAGCACCGCACGATATGCTCCTGCGTCATTGCCGCCCACTCCTCCCGTATAATCGTCCCAACGTCCATCAGTTTGGCGCGCCCACTCGTCAGCAGCGAGGAAGAGGCCCGCGTTGCTTGATGGGCACCGTCTGAGCGCTCTAAGTGCTCCATCAGGCGGCGCAAGAATATCTTCTTGTACCTCCGCTTGAGGGTCTCGATCACGCCCGCGTCTGGCGTCTGGAACATAGCCGTGGTGTCTGGCGGTAGGGTGATGAACTCCACTTGGTCGTGCTCCACGGTCTCGTGTGAAGACAATTTTTCCACCACCAAACACCACACGCTCGCTTGTGCGCGCCCGCACCGCAGGAATGAAAACCTTCTTCACCCAGGCCTTGAAAACCTCCCCGTTCATCCAGCTATTATTTTGCTGGAAGTAGGGCAGGGGGCAGGGGGAAGACCGGAAGCAGAGCGGTTGCTTCGCCAAGCCAATGAGAGCGACTTGTAGCATGTGTGTCCCCGCGGCATTCACAGCAAGCACCAGCGTGACACGCTGCTTCGCCTTCATGGCCTCGCTGCCACGTACACAGCGTCGGTCCTTGGTCGGCACAAACGAGCGGTTTGGGACAGCCATTTAAAACAGACCCGACTCATCCATGTTGTAGATGTGCTCCGGGTCAAACGCCTCCAGCCGCCGCCGCACGTCGGCCATGCGCTCCCGCGCCTCCTCCAGATCCACCGATCCCGCAGACCATGAAGACGTACATTCACCACACCGTGCCGGCCAGCCCAGCCCTGGACGTAGCCTAGCGAGCCGAAAAACGCCGTAATGCCGAGCTCTGACGCAATCTCCTCCGCCTTACGTCCCCAAAGTGCGTAGGTCATAGGGACTCGCTTCCTTCCCCGCGCTGACAGCATACAAAACCAGTGGTAGAGTCGCTTGTCCAACTCAGGGTGCGCCGCCCCTCGGAGGTTGGTACGGTGGAGCTGCGCCCTTGGCTTGGCAGCCGCCGCGCGGCAGACGTTCTTGCGCTGGATGATCTTCCGCAATGCAGCAACAGAGACGTTTGGAGAAATGGTGTCCTTCATCAGGCTATAGGGTGCACCATGCTCGTGAGCTTAGATAACGGCAATCTTCACCCCCAAAGACAGATTCTGGTCCCTCTTCCGTCGCAGGGGCCGTCGCACACCGCCCCGTTCTTGAGCCGGTTGCGCTTGGGGGACGTTCCGGCAACGGGTGCCGCCGGCGGTCGGCCGTGGCCGTCGATAGGAGTGCCCTCGCAGTGGATGGCGTGTGCTGCCACGGCCGCGGCCGGAGACGCTCGAGAGACAGCCTCAGCGGACTGGGACAGCGAATCGGGTGCGGCTTGACAAAGAGCCTCCCGGGCAACGGCTGCGGCCGCATCGACAGAGCTTGGGCACGGGGTCGGGACGTTGGCCATATTTGCAATCAGCCACAACGTCTGGAGGGGTGGAAAATGAACGGGGGTGCAGAGCGGGGAGAGAAGTGGGGATCAGCGCGGCGAGTGCACGCGATGATCACGCACGCTGATTGTGGGCTGGGACATGTGGAAAAGCAGCGTCGGTGCGGCGACGAGCGCACCCGACAGGCGGTCATTCAACCAAAAGTGATGAGCTCATACAGTTGGGGCGGTCGTCTGAATAAAATGGTTTTGCACGATCGCTCTGGACATTGTCATAGCGTGACAAACTAGTTTTCATTGGGTGAAATTCTGATATCGCTTGCGAGCTGGTTTTGGATCAAAGATATTGGTCAAACTGCTTGCTTTTTGTACGGAACTGTTCCTTCGCATAAGTGCGTGACACGTCGCAACTTGATGGCCTTTGCAAGACCTGAACTGACGACTTGTGTCGTCGTCTCTCACACACCGCGCAAGAGTCGTGTAACTACACCGCACACGAGTTGTGAAACCACGCCGCCACGAGTCGTGTGAACCACACCGCACACGCAAGTCGTGCAACCACACCGCTCGCTTCCGCACAGGATAGGGACGGCCACGTACTCAACACGCAGCTGTGCGGGAAGAGTGCAGGTACATGCACCTAGCAGCCTGGAGTAGATCTGAGAAAGAAAAGCAACAACGAGGACCATTACACACACATCATGCACAAAGAAACAAGAGAGAAGGGAACCCCGACCACATCGCCTCCTGCGGAGCTGGTCGAGGACCGACTTCCACAACTCTGATCCGACCACGGGCAGGTGACTCCGCCAGTGACTCCAATGATCCCCTCACAGGCCTCCCACAATGACTCCGATGACTCCGCCAGTGACTCCCGGCCGCCAGCCAAGCGTGTGCCGGGGGCTGCCCCGACCCGCCCCCCGGAGCTTCCGTGGGTCGTACACTCGCAAGGTTCCGCGACTGGCTGCAACATGCAGCGCGGCAAAAAGTGGCGCTCTGCAAAAGCCAGAGCCGGGGCGGAGTCACGCCAGCGCAAAGCCAGGAGGGATGAACAGTCGTGAAGCAGCGACGACAGCATCTAGTCACAGACAGGCGAACGACAAAAGGCAAGAAGAAGAGCAACAGATCAGCTCCCACGGAAATAAACCCGCCGGCCAACACACACGACTGCGCAATAAATACAAGCCCTAGCGCTCCTGATGACACAAGGTGCCCAGGGTCTGCACCAGCTCGGAGAACCGCGGCCGCTTGTCAGGCACGTCCGCAAAGCAGATGCCAATAAGCTGGCGGAGCTGTTGCAACGCTGGTGGGCACCCCTGCTCCGCAGGCGGGAGCTCCAGCTTCTCGTTCCTGCTGCCGACCTTGAAGACCACCTGCATTGGATGATCGTCGCGCCACGGCTTCTCACACATGACGAGCTCCCACAGGATGACGCCAAAGGAAAAGACGTCGCTCTGCTCATCAAACGGATCTTGGCGCAGCAGCTCCGGCGCCATCCACTCAGGCGTCCCGCCCGGCCCCGTATTGACGTATGTGGCCACGCGTAGGCGGGAGAGGCCAAAGTCCGTGATCTTGACCTCGCGCACGTTGGTGCCCAGCAGGATGTTGGGCGACTTAAGGTCCCGATGGATGACGACAGGGTACTGCGCGTGCAGGTACTCCATGCCCTTCGCCACCCCAAAGGCAATCCACAGCGACTTGAGCAGTGGGAAGGGACCGAGATTGTTTCGCCGCCGCCTGTGGATGGCGCGGTACAGCGAGCCGCCCGGCATGAACTCAAGGATGATCGCCAGGGAGGGGGCCTGGATGCTGGCCCCCAAGAAGGACACGACGTTGGGGTGGCTCAGCTTGCTCATCAGCTTCATCTCCACCATAAACTCGGCCATGACCGCCTGCGGGTCATCGTCTTCCACCTTCTGCAGGGTCTTGACCGCCACCATCTGGTTCTCCCACTTGCACTTGTACACCTCCCCAAAGCCGCCAGCACCGATGCGGGGCCCGAACACGATCGACGAGAAGCCCATCGCCCACTCCTCGCGCCAGACTTTGTCAAAGAACATGTTTTCGACAGAGTCCTCTGCCGACTGCACCGCCGGTGCAGCTGCCGCCGCCGCGTCCGCCGCCGCCGCCACCGTGGCCTCGTCCTCATCCTCACGGAACATGGTGCGGTTGTTGCCATTCTCCTTCTTCATCAGCAGCTTGTCAGCTAGCAGCAGCTTGCCGCCACCCACCGCCCCGGCCGCCCCCGGCCCGGCGCTGGAGCTGTCGGTACCCTCAGCAAAGGCGTCTGGCTCCGCCGCATCGGCAGGCCCGGCCGACAGGCCCGAGAGAGCCGACAATATCTCGTCAAGTAGCATTGTCGCCGACTCAAAGGCCGCCTCGCGACAATCCACACCCTCTGTGGCAACCAGCCGACGCGCGAGCGGCGTCAAGTCGCAGCTCCGCCAGAAGAGGGGGATAATGAAGTTACCCTGCGACTCGAAATCCCGGCAGTAGGCAAGAGAAAAGGCCTCTGTACACTCCACCGAATGGAAGTAGTCGTCCGACAGCAGCGACAGGAAGATGCGCGACGTATTGAGCGCGCCCATAGCAGCCTCGTTGACAACCCCCCGAGCGCGCACGGAAACCTCACGCGGCTCTGCGTCGTACACCCGGATGTTCTCGTTCTTGGACCGCAGGTACGCCATCATCTGCTGCGCCGACGGTCGGTCCGCTTCGGCGTACGAGAAGAAGACGTCGTGGCGGATCTCCATCGAAGCCGCCGCCGCCGCCGCCGCCGCAGCGGCGGTCTTTGACTTGACCTTGGCAAACGTCTCAATGTCCTTGCTGATATCCGTCTCCGGCAGCAGGATCTTGACCGTCATGAGCGGCAGGCCCATCTGCATCCAGCCGACCGACACATCGACCGCCGCCTTCACAAAGTGCTTTCGGAGGCTCGGACTCAGCAGCGCACCCGAGAGCGGCAGCAAGACCGAGCTGATCTGCACATCACCACCCAGCACCGTCGTCAAACACTTCATGATGTCGAGCACAATGTTGTCGTCACGCGTCAGCTCCTCACCCGGGTCTTCGTAGACCAGCAGGCGCTTGAACTCGAAACCACGGGGGCGGGGCTTGGGCAGCGGCCGGCTCAACCAGCAGTGGTAGTGCCGGCGGTAACTGGGCTGCGGCTTGGTCTCCTTCTCCAGCTGCGCGAGCGACAGGCCCGAGCGGTTCAGGGCGGCCAGCGCAGAGTCACGGTTGCCCTTGTATACGCCGCGCTCCCGCAGATAAACTACCATCAGATCCGTCTCGTCCTCAGGGGCGAGGCCCTCCACCGATCCCTGCATCAGCTCAATCCGGCCCGTAAAGTCCTTACGGTGGACGTTGATGAAGTCGAGCCGCTTCAGGCCGAGCTTCTCTGGCGGCGAGTACTTGCCAGAAGCAGTGCCCTCGCCGGCAGCAGCAGCTGCAGCACCCCCAGCAACAGCCAAAGCGCTGCTGCCCGCCGCCTCAACGACGGCCTTCGGGACGCCACCCGCTGGCGGCACCTCGGGCGTCTTGGACGAGCCGATCGCACCCGCCGAGCCGCGGCGGGCAGAGCGGCCAGACATGGCGCGCTGGAGGAGCCCCTTCGGCGCGGTGCCCGTGTTCGACACGTTGCCCGCCGCTCCATTGCCAACGCTGCTGTTAGTCGATGTCGGGCCGGCCTTGCTGCTCCCGGCAGAGGACAAAGGCACTGTGCTGCTGCTGTCCGGGGAAGACATTGGCGGCGATGACGACGGCGAGCTCGACGCCGGCGACACACTCGAGCCAGTCGCGTCCGACGCAGCAGCAGCAGCTGCTGCTTTTCTATTCGACCGCTCCGACCGAATCTTCACGCGCTTGTCTGAACCGCGAGAAAAACAGCAAAGCGGACGGTAAATAGAGGCAGTCACCGGGCAGGTAGGCAAGCAAGAGTCAACATATCGATGCAAGCGACCCCACAAGTCAGTACATGCACCTCCATGTGGCACGAACGGCAAAAGCCGCCCGCACCGAGCCAGTGACCACTCAGACGCTCAGCCGCTCAGTCCACCCTGCCTCCAATCTTGTAGATCTCCGAGGCACTCCAGAATTGCAGGCAAAGAGAAGGACCCCAAACAACCAGCAACCTGCAAGAACCAGCCGCAGCAACTGCAGCACTTGACCACTTCACCCACCCACTCCCCGCTCCAGGATCGATATCGGTGCACCACCAACGTACCTCGCACCTTGTCCACCACCGAGGACTGGTTGGCACCCATAGTGCCCCTGGTCCGGCCACGCGCCGCAGCAGCTCGTGCCTGTCACTGCTGCCGACAGGCCGGCCGTACCGGCCACAAGTCGTGAGGTGTGAGGGCGTCTCGCTCACACCCTCCCCCAACGTCGTCCGCCGTCTACAATCACACTGGCCAGGCGGGAAGGGATAGCCCCCCCGTGTACACCGCGGCGACACCCACCGTGTCGCGTCGGACAACACGGCCGTGCTCGCTCACACAGTCGCACTCACAAACACCACGGCGTCTTCGGCCGGCGAGTCACGCGGCGGTCGCCCGCGCCACCTCCCCCGCAGCGTCAACACACCCCACGTCGGCGGCGCGGCAGCCACGACAGAGCGGCGACGGAGCGGTCAACGGGGCGGCCGGCGGTTGCGAAAGAAAGAGTATGCCGCCGACACCTCAGTGCGACCGAGCGGTCGGAATGCACCCAACGCGCTGGCCGCGTGACACGAGACGTCAGCACACTGCCACACAGGTCAATGACGGAAGGGAGGGCGCCCAAGGGGAGCACAGTCAGGGCCACGCCGGAGGAGCAACGGGCACGGCGGAGAGCCCACAGCAGCACGCGCACGGGGCAGGTGGCAGACATGCAGAGCAGTCGGCGACGGCACAGGCGCTTGTTGCCTCCGCACGTCACACGGGCAATCGCCGTCGGTCCCCCCGCCGCGACCGGCCGCTGGCTGGTATGGCAGCCTGTACTGCAGCGCTCAGGGCGCAGCGCCAGTCAGCACTTCCCTTCCCCCCGCCTGTCGGGCGCGTTATCAGTCGTGGTAACAGGAGGGTAGCGGAAGAGTCGGCGGGAGCAGGGGAAGGAGGTAGAGGGGACAAGCAACGGACGAGAAAAAGCCACGCCGCGTCAGCTGCAGGTCCCTACGCCGCGACCCGGTGACCGACGGCTGCTCGTACGAGCGGGCGACGGTAGCAGCAACGACCGCCGGGCCCTGCCGTCGAGGACGACCGAGCCGTGACGCCACGGTCCAATTCGAGGGGGGGCTGACCGAGGCGGCGCCAAAGATTGGGAGCGTACCCGATTCACGCCGTGCACCACGCGCCGCGGCGATCGGTTGCGGGTCGTCGCCGCGCAGGCGCGGGCGACCCCGCCACCGTCGCACGTGTTGGTGACAAAGGCACACCACCCGCCAAATAAAGGCACCCCCGCCCTGCCCAGCGTCTAGAAGGCGGGACGACAGCGTGGGACGCCACTCTAGCTGTGAAAGCGGGGATTGGGGTCGGCAGCGCCACTCCGTGCAGGGTCGCGGTGGGAGGTGGGTAGGACGGGATTCGAGCGTCCGCCAACCGCCAGGTCCTGGCCCAGACTGAACGGAGCGCGCGCTCAACGCCTCGCCGAGCACCGGGTGTCCCGCCCGTGGCCCTCTGTCCGCGTGTGTCGCCGCGTGCCCGCACCAGCGTACAGAGCGTGTCGGCGTTGCCTCAAGGGGGCCGCCGCACCGAGGTCGCCGACGACAGTAACAGCCACCAGGGCCTTGCCGTGGCACGGTCCTGCTCCTTCAAGCCCCCACCGGGTGCCCCCTGCTTCACCACCCGGGGGCGGGTCGGCGGCGCTGACCGGGTTTCTTTCGCGCGCGGGGGGCCCCGTCAGTCGGCAGGTACAGGAGATGAAAGCAGGAGTGCCGGGCTCGTCCACCCGTGCGGAGGCCACGCGCAGTTCCGCCAAGGGCTGCTGGGATAGTCGGCCGAGTGGCGCACGACACCCCCTCTGAGCACCGCCTGGTGGGGAACAACAAGGAGTCAATAATTCCACAAAGATCCTTGCACAAGACACGCCCGCACAGCTGAACAGAGCGGGTGGCCACAAGCGCGGGTCCTGCTTTTCCCGCGCCCCAGTGACCAGCACGACACCAAATGGTGGCGCGGTTGACTGCCACGACCGCCTTTGCCGAATGGGAGAGGGGGGGGGCAGCGAACACGGCTTCCGTGCTCGTCACGCGTGGCGGCCTCACAGCCAAGCCAGTTGCAGGCGGTACCTGGCCTCAGTGAGCGAGCGAGTCGTGGCCTTCTGGCGTGGCGCACGAGGTTTGGGCGACCCGATACAGCAGGCTCGATCACCGGTATTGTCAGTGCCATTTCTCGTTTCTCGCACTCGTCAAAGACGCTTGACAGTAACCCCGGATCAGACAACGCGGATCAGGCAATCCGCTGATCCAGACGACGATTTCATTGCTTTCATAAAGTGCTACAGTCAACGGTGCTGACTGTGCCCACTCAGGCGCTCTGAAAAGGACGCGCCGCGGCCATCTTCTGCAACCATCGTCTGAACTACAAAGAACAGCGCATGTGGCGTGGTCCAGCCGTCTCTGTGCTCTGCCATGCTCCCTGCTGTGCCGTCTATGATCTGTTGTTGTTCTCCTACCACACCACGAACGTTCTTGGCCGACTGCCGAGACTGCAGGGACAAATGCAGACCTCACCGAGAGAATTTCTGCTGGCTGTTGCGAGATACAGTGAGTCCTCGCAAACACAACGGGGGTGAACTGCAAGGATCCTGAAGAGTACAATAATAACTCCCTTTGAAAACCGAAAAATGAAGATAACACGGGAAAATGTCAATTCTTGTGGAAGACAATCTGTGGCGCACGACGATAGAAACGTCATTTCGTTTGGCATTGGACACTTTTAGTTCGCACCCAGCTGCATAATCCGAACCGCTGGGCTTGCTCTCAGAGCAAGCCCAGCGGTTCGGATTATGGGGGAGAATCTCCGCTAACGCCAAATTATAGCGAAGAAAGGTGCCCAACGGTCAGACCTATGGCGCAGAATCCGCGCCAAACGTTGGGATGGCGGAGATCCGACGCTATAATCCGGTGGTATGGCGTGATATCTACGCCATCCCAACGTTTGGCGGAGCCGTAAGGAGGAAACATTCCGCTGGAATTCGGAAGGTCATCTCGAATGTGACGACAAGTGACAGTTTCATGTGGCCAGGTGGCTGCTTTCTATCACCTGACCAATGACCACAAAACACGTCCATGTGCAACGTCGCTTTCGAAGCCAGCGACCATGCATTCCCGCCTCCCAGAAGCACTACGAAGCCGGGAGGATTCAAATGCTCCCGTTCTTTTGCCAGTCACCGCCACTGTGCTCGACATCGAGAGAGAAGCGATGTGATGCTTCTGTTTTTCCGTCGTCAACTTCAGCTCGCTCCAGCCGGCCGAGGGTCGGGGGGGGGGGGGGGCCCCGCCCCCCCCCCCACCCCAAACCCCCAAAACCCCCCCCCCCGCCCGCCCCACCCCCCGCCCGGGGGGGGGGGCGGGGCCCCGGGCCCCCCCCGGGCCCCCCCGGGCCCCCCCCCCCC
>Ga0115030_1000733_pt1 | contig 14025 bp, 11 predicted proteins | sample SidtaG_4_FD_87174 | JGI IMG/M metagenome (GOLD analysis project Ga0115030, IMG submission 87174) | Marine algal microbial communities from Sidmouth, United Kingdom - Sidmouth_Male1 metaG | ecosystem: Host-associated > Algae > Red algae > Unclassified | place: Sidmouth, United Kingdom | collected... | reverse complement strand
GGCGTCGTGACGCGGCTGGCGTGGGGCGGCGCCCCCGCCGCCGGCTGCCTCGTTGGTGTGGCGCCCGCCGCCGCAGCGGCGGTGGCGGCGGAGCGGCTGCGCGCCACGGGACTGGCCGTCGCCCACGTGGCCGCCGACGAGACGCTGCGCGGGGTGCTCGGGCCGGGCGGGGGGGGCTTGCCGCTCGCGCCGGCGGGGGCGGCGGCGTCCGCCGCCGCCGCCGCCGCCGCGGAACCTTATCTAAGAACAACGATGTGAAATTTGAGAAGGTTACAGAAACTGTGCTGAAGATGGCTTGAAAATGGAAGGGCCCTGAACTATTTTATTCTACGACCAAAGCGGATACTTTGTGCGGCTGAGAGCGGTCCGGCGCGCACGTGACTTGGCTAACGATAGGCTGTGATCGTCCGGAGCGCAGAGCAACGGGCGACGATAGCCTATCGTTAGCGAAGGTCACGTGCACAGGATTGCTAACGATTGGACAGGAATCGTTCTCGGTATCCGGACTCAGGTATGTGCATGGTATTGGGGCCGGCGCCGAGGGTGACCAAGCTGGTGCCGTCTTCTGCTCGGTCGCTTTGTGTAAACAGGTTGGTTGACTTGGTGGTCGAGGCTCTGTGTTTGGCTTTGCCGTGCGTGGGTGGTGTCCGTCCGGCTTGTGTGCCCCACCTTGTGTTTTGGACGGCATCGTCTCTTTCGGGGGCACCCCCCATCGGACGCCATCCGATTGCCGATTTCCGATGGGGGCAAATAGCGGACCGTCGGATCATTCTGGGGGGTGATCCGATGGACATTGCCTCCATCGGATTGCCGGTCGCAGGTCGGCCTAAAATCGACCGAACTGCCCAGGCGAGCCACACGCCAAATTGGTGGCGGATTTCCTCAACGCTGTTGGGGAGCCCGTCCCAGCGGCGCGCTGCTGTCGGCGGCGGCCGCCACGGCGGCGCGCTGCCACCGGCCGTGGCGGCGCCGTAGCGGCCGTTTTTCTATTTTTTTTCTGGGAGTACACGGCACGTACGAAGCTCCGGCAGATGGCATGCACGTATTGGGTCTATTGACAAGCACCACACAACGCTTGCTCGAAAGAAAGAACCGCAAAGGTTGACTGACAGCCAAGGAGGGAGCTGCCAACGGCGACGTACACGCGCCCGATCGGCCCCCCTCCCCGCCGCTCCCCTGGACGCCGACCACCCGGCCTCCCTCCCGGGTACCCCCCGCCCCCCTCCCGAAGAGGGAGCTGCCAACGACCGCGTACACGCGCCGGGTCGGCCGCCCTCCCCGCCGCCCCCCTCGCCACCGGGCACACAACAGCCCTCACGAGTACCCCCCCCCCCGACCACGCTTCCTGCACAAAGCCCCTCACAGCAGCTCGTCGCCGTCGTCCTCCTGCCCAGCGAGCAGCGCGGCCAATTCGGCCTCGTGGGCGGCCTTGAGGGCCGCCACCCGAGCCCGGACGCCAGCCGAGCGCGCGGAGCCAGCGGCGACCGACCGCCGCACCTCCGCGACGGCCACCGGCGGAAGAGGCGGGGAGGCCAGCACCACAGCGGCGACCGGCTCAGTCCCCGCAATGGCCACCGCACCCGCCACCATCTCACGAGCCCCCTTCACAGTCGCGGCCTCTTCAGCCGACGCGTCCGGCGCCTTTCCTGCCGACTCGTCGTCAAAGTTGGCCCGCTTAGGGTCCGCACCGTCGCAGAGGATGAGCCCGTCCTCCTCGCACGAGTGCTTCGGGAGGAAGTCGTGCAGGCTCTCCATCTCGTTGAAAAACTTCGTGTAGCGGTTGGCGTCCGGGCCGGCTGTTGACTCGGAGCGGCCGTCGCGGATGCTCTCCAGCTCCTCCCGGATCAGGGTGGCTGCCAGCGCGTAGTGGGCGGAGCACATAGTCACCGCCCCCTTGTCGTCCCCCCCCGGATACCGCACGCGGTTCTTGACGCCAAGGTAGTGGTAGCCCTTGGCCACGCCAGCAATGACGCCCTTGCGGCCACCCGTCGACCGAGAGAACGAGTCTGTCTCCAGGTACGTTGCCGCCTGCGGCGGCATCATCACCTCCTTGGGATGGCCGGTGGCTTCCTTGAACCAGACCACGACAACATTGCGCTTGTACTCCCCGTACACGTGGGAGAATGCCTGGTTGAACTTTGCCAACACGCTTGTTGTGGGCGCCTTGACGATGCGCGCGGCGCGCTTCGGGGAATCTTCGCCCGTGCGTTTGCGCTTCTTCTCCATCGTCGTGCTTTTGACAGGGGAAAGGACTGTCTCTGCCAAAAACTCGACCGCCCGCGAGTTGACGACCTTGGCGTGATCCTTGATCGAGTCGACAAAGAGCTGAGTGCGCATGGACGGGGGCGGAAAGACGTGGCCCGTCGTCTCCGCGTTGCCGATGATGGCCTTGACGCGCTTCTTGAGCAACTTGCGCGCGCCGACCATGACGGTCATGCCCTCGGCGCGGTTCTTGGCCACCTGCGCCGCCGTCTCAATCGAAAGCTTTTGAGCCGCGGACAAGGGAGGCGAGCGCAGCGATGGCGTGCAGTTGGTAGTAGCGGGCGCCTCGTCTACGTCTTGCGTCTTGGACGGTTTCACGTCGCCGCCGTGCGGCTTGGACCTCTTGACGTCACCACCATGCTGGTACAGCGGGTCGAGCAACAGCTGATCCAAGTCAATGGCCTTGGACCGATTTGACGGGGGGCCCTCCAGGCTGGGGTTGGGAACCAGGCCGCAGTCAATGGCGGTGTCGGCGTTCTGAGACGTCGGGCTCGCGTCACACTTCTGCCCCACCTCGAGCTGCCCGACCGCCTTCGACAGTGCACCCAGCGACACGCCGCGCGTCGCCAGCTCCTTGCTGCCCGCAATGACGGCATCGACATTATCAAACTTTCCAGTGAGCGCGAGCAACCCTGCCAGCGCCTCGGTGCCCGTCGTGTCGACGAGGGCGCTCTTGGAGGGTGCGACGGCGGCTGCGGCCGCCTTGCCGGCCGCGACTTTGGCCGCCTTGTTGGCAGCCATCTTCGCCTTGGCAACCTTGGCGGCAGTGGCCTTGGCCTTGGCTGACACGGGCGGGGCCGTGCTTTCGCCAGTTGAGCGGGGGGGGGTGGCAGCCCCGGCCGCAGCACCCGGCAGCGAGAAAATAGACGGGGGGGCAGGCGGCAGGCGGCTGCGGGGCTGCGGAACGGGGCGCACACGGCCACCGAAGGGCGCTGAGCCCGTCGGAGCCGCAGCCGCAGTTCTTTTGCCCCGACCCCGGATCGCAGGCCCCTGGCTCAGCGCCGCCGCCACGGTCGCTCGCACGTGCGGAGCGATCGTCGCCTCCTTCTCGTCGAGGGCCGGGTGGCGGGGAAGTGAGGCAGTCGGCGTACGCGCGGGCAAGGTCGGCCCAGGCGCTGGCAGGTTCGGCGTCGCCGCCGATGCGGGGCGAGCCGCAGCTGCCTCCGCCTCGGTAGCAGCTGCTGCAACCGCCGCGTCCCGGTGAAAGGCGGCGTACGCAGCGGCCCCGGAATAGCAGGAGGGCACGTAGACAGGTTCGTGCGACCCAAAGTTGCGCGGCGTTGGTGCGATGGGTGCGGCCGTCCCTTCAGGAGCAACGACAGTCCGTACGGCAGCGACACCTGTGGCACGGGTTGCGAGAGAGCGCAGGGCGTCCTTGGAATCGCGGTCATCCTGGGAAGGCGCCGGCCCCGGCACCCACCCACGTCCACTCGGCATATTGGCGCTGGCGTCGGGACGGGAACGCCGCAGCGGAAGAAGCGGGAAGCCAGCAGCAGGAGAGCGCAGGGCGGCTGGGGATCAAATCTTGGCAGTGCGGGCAAAGGAAGCGAGGGTGTCGGCGACTGGGTGTGCGGAGAGGCCACCCCCGACCGCGACGCCCATGCTTTTGAGCTCTGTCTGAACGGCGAGCACGGGAAAATCACAAGGGTGCCCGCATGGTCGGCGCCGCTTTTCCCACGGCCGCACCCGCCACCCCCACCGGTGGTGCAGCAAGCTCGGCGCCGTGAAAATACCGCTCTACAGCTGCCCCTTGGTCGACAGAGTGCGCTCGGAAACACGGGAACAGCATGAGACCCGATGCCAAGCGTTCATACACAGCACGCCACCACGAGCGCGCCAAGCAGCACCAAGAGGGAAAACGGTTCTCCCTCATCCAAATGCCCGCGTCAGGGTCACAGACTCGCGCAGCCGTCCTAGACGCTCTCAAAGTGGCACGTACGGGCGTGCATCCCATCTCAAACCATTCAAACGATGGCCCGCCACACGCGGATGCAGAAAGAGAGGCAGGAAGGGGGCGGCACCCGCCACCCAACGCCCACCTCTGCCGAATGGCGCCAGCGCCAGACACCGTGCCGCGCGTGATTGTCTGACTGACGCGTTGCAGCGGCCCACGAGCTGTGCTAGCTGGAAACGGTCCGCCAAGACACCCTTACAATGATTGTCGTGATGAACATACCTCTTGGCAACGGCATCGGAAAGGGTCCAAAGGACGAAGCGGGGCACTCGTCGGGTCACGTCCTCTGGCTGTTGCGGTAGTCGGAAACAGGTCGGTGGAGCTCATCGGAAGGGACGGTACTCTGGCAACACGTAAGCGTGGCGGTTCCAGCAAGACGACACGCGCCAGGAGCCTACCTGACGCCCGGCTTGAGCCGAGGAGCGGACGCTCGTCCGTTGCAAAGTTGATCGGGTCGCGCGCGATTCTTGATCGTCCAGATAAACCCCCTTCACAGTGGCTGCAGAGCACTATATTTGTTTTAAATATGTCGGTCGTTCCTCTGTAACTCTAAATTAGTCGATCGATCTGACAATTTGCGTCGGGAAAGCGGACTCCGGGAGGACTGTTACTGGCACGTCTCTTGACGCGGAACCGCGTGATCAGAGCCCAGGAGGGCTCTCGTTGCCGTCGCCCTTTGCCAGGCCGGGTGTCCCTCCCACACTGCTCGTCCACCGCGCCCGCTCACTACGCGGCCGACAGCACAGGGCGCGCGCTGCCCCACACTGCAGGAGCTCCTACTGTCACGCGGCTGCAGGCACGGACACAGGCTTTTTTCAGTTGATGGACCTATTACGGTGACTGTTTTGACCGCTGGCGTCCCTGGTGGAGCGAGTGCGCCAGGGGTACGTTTGGAGCGCAGCGCCTCGCGCCGCCGCGGCAACCTGTGTCTTGCGAATCGAGGGAGTGAGGGGGGGAGATGCTCTGAGACCCCCACTGGGATTTCCTTTTTTCAGGGGTGGAGGAGGCTGGTAAAGTGGCAGCGTGTTCGAAGCGCTGACCCCATCTGCAACCGACCCGTGTGCCCACTCTTCGTGTTTTCTGCTCTGTGCTTGACCACCCAGATTCTCTTTGTGCTGCCAGTTGGGACCGGGAGTTGCACCCACCCGTCGCTTGAGAGGGGCGGCCGGCGTGGCGACCAGGGAGCCGCTCCCCTTCACCTCCCCCTCACCCCCACGCATCGAGGCGCGTTCCCTCTCAAGCATCCTGCCACCTCGCCGCGCGTTCGGTGGGCCTTCCTGTCGTGACTGTGATTGGCGGCGGAGGGCTCGGCATGTCCGACGTGCCGCCTACCGCCAGGAGGCTGCGATGCCTCCTTTGTGGGGACCGCTTGGCCAAATACCCAGGGCTTGTGTGGCACCGTTTGCGGATGCACCGCACGGCGGCTCCGCAGCTGGGTGGCGGCCACCCACCGGCGGCCGTCGCGCATGCACGTGCAGGCTCCACGTCGGTTCGTGAGACAGGCGGGGCTGCAGAGAGTTGGGGGGGCAGCGCCGCACGGATGGCTCCGTTGGCTCCGCCCTCGCCGCCACCCCCCGCTCGTGATGAAGATGGGGATGCCGGCCGGACGAGCGCAGACGGGGAGCAACACGGCGGTAGTGTCTCACCACCACCACCGCCACAGGCACCTGCACCGCCGGGTGGTGAGACGGTCACCGACGCCGCGGCTGGCGGCGTGGCTCCAATGTTCGATTTTGGCGACAACACCTGTGCTGAGGCGGTGGAAAAGATGGACGCCATCATCCAGCTGACGCGTCGCGCAAAGGAGCCGGAGGCCCCGCCGCGCAAGAAGAGGAAGGGTGCTGACGGCGACGCCCACTCCTCCTACCCGGGCTACCAGTACGCCACACTGGCGGCGGAAGTGCGGCAGCACTACGAGGACCTCCACGACTGGGACTCCCGCAGGCCGCTGGTGACCAAGCGGAAGGCCTGCCACCCGGGGCGCTTTGACTCTTACAGGTTGCGGTTGGTACAAAACTTCGCGTTCACGTGCAGCGGCGGCGGCATGTCGTTGGCCGACCAGGAGAAGCTGTTTAATCTGCTCGACGCCTGGGACCGGACCCAGCCCGGCCAGCCCGTCGACGCGGGCCACTTTTTGGGCATCCGCGACACGTTTGGGACGAAGACTTCCTTCCAAGACGCCCTCCGAGACGACATTGACCATGCAGTCGAGGATGAGGGCTGGTTGAAGGCCGACCTGGAGGAGGGCGGGGAGAGCTACCCCTTCATTTTCCGCCCGGCAATGGAGGTGGCCCTCGCTCGCATGCGGGTGGCCAGCAAGATCAGGCTCTGGAGCGGTGGCGACCGGCCGGCGCCTCCGACCAACAAGCGGGAGGAACCGATGGACGGGGATGCGTTCCGGAACTGCGAGGCCGAGGTGGTCAACGACAACGATGAGAACAGCTTCGTTTTGGGCCTGCATGCCTTTAGCGACGCCAGCCGGGTTTCTGAGTCTGGTGGTACGTTTTTGGGGGGTGATGGGGTACTGGTGAGAGCTGGCCAAGATAGGGGCCGTGTACATTCGTTCCGTGCTGTTGGTGACTTGCTGCTAACCCGTCGTCTTTGTTACAGCTCTATCCTCCGCTTCTATTGCTAGTTGTATTCTCGTTTTTTATTGCCTTCCAGCTCACAATCTCTACCCGCTGAGGATACGCGTTGTCAATGACGATAGTGGGGAGGAGGTTTGGCATACCGTTGCCTACATTCCAATCGTGCGCCAAACAAAGGAGCCGGGGTCGGAGCAGCGCGCCACTCGCCGCCGCCGCTCCATCCTCCAACGTGTCCTGTACCTTGTGTTTCGATCTGCAATGGCAGCCAGCCACGTTGGTTCGAAGGTGAGGATAGGGACGCGCGAGGTTCTCGCGTTCCCCCGCTTGCTGCTTTACATTTGCGATTTGCCGGAGGAGAAGGCGTTGCTCTGCCTCAAGTCGGGAACGACGCGCCGGCCCTGCTCAATGTGCGACGTGTCGGTGGAGCTTGCGTGCGAGCCCGAGGCGTTGGACGCCGCCGACCGCGACGCCTTGAAGCTGCTCGAGCGGAAAGTAGAGGCCACGAACCTGCGCTTGAGCAAGAAAAACGCGAGCCGCCGCCTGATGCTCGAAAAGATGGACAGCGCGCACAGCGTTATGCCGGCGCTCGCCGGCCTCGCCGGGCTTTCGACTGCGCCGTTCTTGATGTACCAGATGGTCGGCGTGGACGTGTTGCATGTGTTGGATTTGGGCGTGACGCGGATGTTGGTGCACCGGCTGGTGCGCGTCTTTCCACATGCGTGTGGGAGCAAGGGCGCTGTGTGCGGCTCCACTAAGGGTGCCTGCCGTGTCGTGAACATTCGCATTGAGGAGATGGGCAAGCGGTGCAAGGCGAGCATGTCAGCCCCAGGGTGCGTTTCCCGCTTCCATTCTCTCTGCTTCCCGATTGTTTCCAATGTTCATTGTCACTTTGCGCTCGCTTGCACTGTGTCAATTGCATAGCGGGCTCTGACGGCTCTGTTTTTCTCTCTATCTGGTTTTTAACCGCTTCTCAACTGGTGCTCGCCTCTTTCCCCTCCTCCGCTGCACAGATACTTGCTCGCCGCGGACGAGCTGCAGGCTTCCTTCACGGGGGCCGAGCAGCGGCTGGGGGTTTTCGTCCTGCCCCTCGCCTTGCCCAAGGTCTTCGCTATTAAGACGGCGGACGACTCGGAGGACGAGAGCGGCGCGCCTCCGGGTGGCCACTCAAATTCTACAGTCTCCAAGGGCTCCAAGCGTAAGACACGGGGGGCGGCAACGACCGGCACGGCTGCCACCAAGACGGGCGCAGCCGACCGCCACTCGGCGGCGGAGGCATCCGGCGGCGGCGAAGGCGCGGCTCCACCTCTCTTTGATGCGGGCAATGACAGCGACGACAACGTGCCGGCGGGCTTCTCCTTCGATTGGGACGCCTTCAAGAAGGAGTGGGGGGACACCCCGTTTGAGGATGCGGTGACGGCAATGTTTGCCGAGTACGCCGTTTTCTACGGTCGCATTGGTAGGTGGACGACCTCTTCCTCCCCCCCACCCATGACGCTCGACGAGGCAAAGAGCCTAGCCAACCACGCCGCCATGTTCATTAACAAGTACGTGCGACCCATCTTGGGGGCCGTCAACACCCCCAAGATCCACAAGGTGCTCCGCCACGTCCTGGGCGCCATCAAGATGCACGGGGCCTTGCGCAACTGCAACACGAGCACCAACGAGGCGGGCCACAAAACTGACAAGCTTTTCTACAGGCGCACCAGCAGGGCCACGAACACATTCACGACCCAGATTGCGCGCCAGTCCCAAGGCACGCAGGCGGTGCTCGACCGCAACGCCATGATGGACGCGGTAGCCATCCAAGCCGACCAGCTCCGCCGCAAGCGCCGCTCCCTGGCGCGCGGCGGAAAGCTGACAGCCGAGACCAAACGGTCGGTGCGCAAGCTGTCCCACGTGCCTGTCGGCGCGCTCGCGCAGCGCCCGGGGCTCGCCCGTCTGGCGTCCGTGTTGCAGCTCGATCCAAACGACAAGCTGCCCGTGCTCAACCAGGTCACGTTTATGGCCACGATCGAGTGCGGCACGCTCCTGCGGCAGACCGTTCACTCGTCCATGAACTACCGGAAAAAGGGCAAGCGGTTTGACATGGTCATCTACACGGTGGCCGGGGAGACGCCGGTCATCGGAAAGGACGGCAAGCCCAATTTGCGGCTGCACTACGGGGAGGTGCGGGCGTTGTTGAGGTACAAAGAGGAGGATGTGGCGGTGGTTTGTGACATGGAGGAGGTACGAGCCAATGCGGGCTGCCCGCTGGCGGAGCGCGAGTGCAAGCGGCTAAAGTGGGCCGTTCCCGCGCCGGGCCTAGGCGACTGGTCGGTGACGGCCGTGCCTCTCTCCCACGTGCGCCGCGTCACCCACGTGGTGCCCGACTTTTCGGAGCTGTCTAGCCGCCGAGGGGTCAGAGCCAAGCCGGCCCGCTACAATGCGTCGCTGGAGCAGAGGCGGGCGATGAGGTACTACGAAAATGCGTTTTTTCCGTGGGACTAGTGGGAGAGATGCTTCTATTCTCTTTCCTTGTCACTTTCCCTTCAAGCCCCGTCCTGCTCAACCCTACCCTGCAGCACAGGCGCCAAGGCACTGGAAGGCACACGCCTCCGCCCCCCCCCTTGGCCCTGTGCATCATGACAAACTCTTCTGGCAGACGCGCGGCCAGGCAGGGAAAGCACAACAAAGCGGCAGCAGTAACGACCGCGGCGGAGCAAAGACCACGGTAGAGGAGCAAAGGACACAGTGGCGGAGCAAAGGACAGAGGAGGAGCACAGGACACGGCTGTGGCGTGGGGGCTCGGGATCAAAACGTGCACCCAGCCAATGGGGGAGCATTCTCGCTTCGTTTGGCTGACCTACAACCTCATGGCCGAGAGTTTTGAGAGAATTTGCACCCCATCGGAGAAACGCCATGCCAATCGGAAGTCGCTGGTCCGATGGGTCGCGTCGGGACGCAATCCGATGGGCCAAACCCTCATCGGAGTATTCCGACGGGGTGTGTCCCCAAAAGAGACGATGTCGAGCCACGTTTTTCTTCAATGCACATTGTTTTCATGTCACTCTGAGTCTCATCCCTGTGCGAGGTTTTCGGGGGAACGGCTGTATGTTTTCTCCCCCTCTGCTATAATATTTTTGTCTCTCCCTCTGCTCTAATATTTTTGTAGCTGCGCCGAAGAAGAGAGAACAAGCAGTAAAAAGACGGCAAATGAGCTGGAATCGACGATTCCGGTGATCCAGCTTTACGTCGCAGATCCAGAATTGCGTCAGAGACAGTACCCTGGAGACTCTGGCCCAATTCAGGTGATGTCACGTTGTGTGTGATGCGTCTGTGCTGGACCAATCAAATCGTAGAAGTGACCTTGGTCAGCACCTTGACCAGACCCAGTCAAGGCTGCGATTTCCCGTCTTGGAATCTCCAACCGCCCTGCCTTCCAACCCTCAAGACAGCACGCGAGAATTGTATCTCTGTGCGGCCGTGGGAGGCTGTGACCAAGAGACGCTGACGAGGGGCCCCAAAGAGGCGGCCCCACCGCTTGCCTTGTTGGCCCCTCAAACCACCTGTGCTGGACAGCCTCGAGGCCGCACAGCTGTCGTCAACGGGGGCCCCAATCGGACCCCGCCAGCGAGGCACACGCAGGGAGGCTTCATCGCTGCCGTCGCCGACGACGCTGCCCAGCTGCCAGGGCAGAGGGGGGGGCTCTGCAGCGCCTCTGCGCGCAGGCCCAACAGCTGTCATTTCATGCCGACACCACGACGGTCGGTCGGGCCCGGTCGCCGCGTCCAACACAGCGCACTCCCCTGCTTCATCGCTGTCCGCGCCGGTCATCGCTGTCGCGCCCATACCCAGCGCGGCCATCTTCTCGACAGCGCGTCATCCTTGGCTTGCCCGCCCCGCTCGTGCCCGTGTTGGGTCGAGGCGCGGCTTCCCCGCGCGGAGGGTGCTGGCACTGGTGCAGACCAGGCTGGTCGAGCGCGGGGCGCGACCGAGCCTGCCCATCGAGTGCGCGGGTGGGGCTCTTTTTTCCTCCCGGTCACTTGTTCTACTGCTTTGTTTGGCTCCCCTTTGGACGCGCGGTGGCGCTTTGGCCGATCAGGGCGCAGGCTCATTGCCTCGCTTGGTGCGTGCGTTGTTGAGTGGGTGTACCTCGTTGGACCTCGGTGTGTTGGCGCCCAGCCACCCTGTTTCCCCCCCCCCCGTGCGTGCCGGTGTGTCCACATTGGTGTTCGCTCCCACAGCGAGGCGACGTGGTCGCTGAGGAACCCGACTGCCGGGTTGCGACGATGAGCACCGTCGGCCGACGCACGCCGGCGTTGGAGCTCCCAACCGACTTGCCTGGCCAGCAACCACAGCGACCATCTGCGGACACTGGCGGGGAAGGGGACGCTCGGGGAGCCGCCGACGCTTCCGCCACCGGTGACGGCGCTCGCACGGGCGCGGCGGGGTGCATGGATAGTGCTGCGACCGGCCCGTCTCCTGTTGGGAAGAAGATCGTGACGCCCAAGCTGGACCTGCCGTCCAACACCGCTGCGCCGACGACTCGTGACGGTGTCACCCTCCCCGAGGGCCACCTGCATCACCCGACGGCGCCCATCACTACGGGCCCGTACAACCTCTACCAGTACTCTCCATTGGCGGTCGGCAGCGGCGTTGGCTCGCTCAACACCCCTTTTGGTAGCGGTGGCGGCGTCGCTCCCTTCATGATGAGCATGGGCAGCATGGGCGGCATGGGCGGCATGGGCGGCATGGGCGGCATGAGCTTTGCTCCGGGCCTGATGAGTATCTCCCCTGGGCCGCTGCGTGACTTCCAACCTCTTGCGTCACCACTGCTAACCCCAGCGCCCTTTGCGCAGTCGCCGCGGATGTGGACCGGGCCCACGGGGATGGCGCGCACGTCGCCGTTACCCGGCGCGTCGTTCATGGGCAACGTGCTGACCCCCCGTGCGCCCGTGACGCTCGACTCTTTTGCAGAGCCGACAAAGCCGCCGCTAGCGCCGGGAGTGCGTGGTGCGTCTGGCTCGGCGTCGGGAGCCGCGTTTGACCAACTGCAGGCGCAGCAGCAGCAGCCTCCCCACTCGCTGCTGACGTCGCAGGCGCCGCCTTCGGTGGTCCAGTCTGGCGCGCAGGGCAGTGCCGCTGCTTCGACGTCGCGGGCCACGCCGGCCCAGTCCGGGGGGCAGCCGACCCAATCTCTGCCGCCGCATTTGCAGCACCAGGCCGGGGGCGCGCCGTCAGCGTCGCTGCTGCCGCTTCCGTCGATGCGGCCGACTGAGGCGGGTGCACCGCCGCTCGGCGGCCATGCCGGGCGACGCATGGCGACCGCCGGGGCGCTCGGAGAGGCCGACCCGTTGCGGGGTATGTCGGCCATGAACTCTTTTGCGTCACCGGCCGACGTGCCCGTGGTGCCGCTGGCGCCTGGGAACATGCTCCCGCCTGTGGCCCTCCGGGGTGGACTCCATCCCTTGTACATGCCGTCCTACGGGCAGCCGGCACAGCACGACTCTGACGGGGTTGCGGCGGCGGCGGCAGCGGCGGCTGCGGCGGCCGCCGCCGCCGCCGCGGTCACTGGGGCGCCCCCGCCTGGGGCGGCGGTGGGCGCGCCTGCCTTTGACCGGCGGCAGCGGCCACCGCTGCAGGCGGCGGTGCCGGACGATAGCGTCCACAAGGCCGCTATCCGGGGACGTGCGCCCGGCGGCGGGTTGCCCCCTGCGGCGGGCCCGCTCGCTGGCCGCGGCCGCGGCGCCCCCGCCGCGTCCGCGTCGGCGGCGGGCGGGTCTTCGGCGGGCGCGAGCGCCGGCGGCGGCGGCTCGGCGGCCAAATCGTCTGGCAGCGGCGACGCGGCGGGCGGCGACGGGGACGGCGGGTCCTCCTCTGGCGAGGAAGCGGACATGCTGCGCAAGGAGCACCCGCCGAGCTCGGGCCCCCCCTCGTCGGCGTTGGAGCGCGCGCGGGAGCGCGCGCGGCGGCTCGCCAATGACTTTTCCAAGGACCGCAAGCGCAAAAAGCAGGCGGAAAACGACGCGGCGATTGCGTCGGCCAAGCGTGCGCGCATGGCGGCCGAGGTGTCGGGCTCGGAGATGTCCCTCCAGCAGCTGTCAGAGTTGCGCTACAAGCGGCGCCTGCAGCTCAACCGGCAGTCGGCGGCGGTGTCGCGCGTGTACCGCCGCCAGTACACGGACGAGTTGGAGACGGAGCTCAAGAGCGTCGAGCAGCAGGAAAAGATTGCGACCGACGAGATTTCGACGCTGCGCGCGGAGAATGAGCGCCTCCGCGTGCGCCTGACCGAACTGTCGGGGGGGGCGGGGCTCGCCGCCCTCGGCGCGGGCGTCGGCGGCCGCGGCGGGGGCGGCGACGACCACGCGGCCGCCGCCGCGGCCGCGTCGGGCGGGATGCCGGCCAAGTCGTGGCAGCCGTCGACCCTGTCTTGACCGGCGGCACCGCGTGCACAGGTGCTCTGGCGTGTGCCTCAATTTTTTTGCTTTGTTTGTTGCTGCCGTCCTTGCCTAGCTGTGGTTATTCTCTTTTACTGCTCCTGCCTCCTCCCCTTTTTTTTTGCTCCATTCTCCTCCCCTTTCCTGCTCCTGTCTCCTCCCCTTTTCTGCTCCTTTCTCCTCCACTGGTTTGTGGCGCGTACCCGCGTTTTGACTGCTTTTCCCCACAAAATAAACGGTTTCCCAATCGGTTGCCGTCGCCCCGCCACCGCCGCGCGACCGGGGCGCCCGCCGCGCGCGGCCGCCAACGGCGCGCGCGGGGCGCGTCCCGCGCGCCCGCGCGCCGCCGTTGCCCGCGTGCCGTCGCACCCCCCCCCGCGGGGGTGCACCCACCACCGCCCCGTGGTGCGCCCCCGGCGCCCACCCCCGTCTGGCCCGCCCCCACCCCACCGCCCCCCCCCGGCGGCGCGCGCGGTCCCGGCGCGCCCGGCGCGCGCGCACGGGCGCGGGGGCGCCCCCGCCGCGGCGGCGCGACGCTGCGGCGCGCCACGGTGCGCGCCCACGGGTGGCACGCCCGCACGGGCGCGGGGCGACGAGCACCCCGGCGCCGCCATGAGAAAAAAAAACAAAAAAAACACGGTACACTGGCGGCCCCCCCGCCAACCGCGCCCGCGCGCCGCGGCCAGCGCTGTACACGCGCGCGCCCACGCGGTTGGACACGGCGCGCCGCCCCCCACCCCAACCCATCTACACGGGGCCCCACCCACGCGGTCGGCGACCGCGCGCCGCCGCACGGCAACGCCTC
>Ga0115030_1000731_pt1 | contig 14037 bp, 20 predicted proteins | sample SidtaG_4_FD_87174 | JGI IMG/M metagenome (GOLD analysis project Ga0115030, IMG submission 87174) | Marine algal microbial communities from Sidmouth, United Kingdom - Sidmouth_Male1 metaG | ecosystem: Host-associated > Algae > Red algae > Unclassified | place: Sidmouth, United Kingdom | collected... | reverse complement strand
AGGGGCTGTGAGCGTGTGTGCTCGTGGCCCGTGCGCCCTCCGCCCGCGGAGGTGCGTGGTGTGTGCATGCATGCTGGGAGTGGGGGTGTCTGCGGGTGCTGAGAGCGTGGGGGCGCCTGGGTCTTATCAGGCTGCCCTTTTACGGCTCGCGCCACCTCTACGATAGAACCTTAACGCACCCACCCACTGTACTGCCCGCTTCACAGCGGGTAACCCCGGCGAGGTCACTTCTTACCTGGAGCTTATCAACTGGACGCTCCGACGGCACGTCGACGAAGCCTGAGTGGCAACCCTTGTGGAGACCCTTAACGTCGCGGTCCAACGGGACGACGAGGACGAGTTGTCCTTCTCCGAACCGCTCCGCCGCCTCAACACCGAGTGCGGGTTAATGTACGGGGAGGGCACGCTCAAGGGGCGCTTTGTGGAAGGTGTCCACCGCGCCGCGGGCGCCACTTTTCGCGAGCGGAACACTCCCGGCATGACTATGGAGGAATTAGCTCGCGTCGCCCAGACTAAGGGCGACAAATACCGCTGGCTACGACTTGAGCAGCTTAAGGAGCGGACCAAGGAGCGAGAAGTGCTCGCGTAGGAGACTCGGCTCCGGCGGTAAGCTCGCTTAGCTGCCTCCCCGCGGGTGTCGGGTGGTGCTCGGGGTTACCGACCGCGAGACGCCCCCGTTCGGGTCGTCGGGGCCGTGGACGCCTAGACTCCAGGCGCCAGGGCACGGCACGATGCGTCCCGAGCCGGGAAGCCGGATGGCTCGACTCCCGGCGGTGGCGACAACTCACGCCGCCGATACCGGCCGAGAGACGGCACTCCTCGTCCCAGACTCAGGGCGGGAGAGTACCCTTGCTGGCAGTGTGGCCAGATGGGCCATTGGGCCGAGGTGTGCCCAACTTTGGACGCACGCCTACGTGACCGACTGGCGATGGCCAGTCGCTGGTCTCCTCTCGGGGTGCCCTCGGGCTCCCTTGATACCCAGCGGATGGGCCGTCGGGTGGCATTTTCCATCCCCAACGATGACTCCAGCTCAAGCGGCGAAGAGTCGACGCCGCTTGAGAAGGGGAAACCGCCGGCCGGGACCGAGTGCGGACCTGCTACCTCCTCTGAGTCCGAGGAGGGAAACGAGCAACCACCGGTGCTGGGCCCTCCCCGCGGCGACCGGTGGACACAACCCGGGGCGTGGATGTGGTGTCAGTATGCATCCAATCCCGACCCAAGGGGATCCGCCCTCGGGACCCACCCCTCCCGAAGGGGCTGGACGTCCGGAACGTGGTGGCCATCCTGACGGGGTCCAACTATCAGGTGGCCAGCCGCATCTGGTTGGACGCGGGGCGTGAGTTTTCCCTCCGCGTCATTGTCGACACGGGGTCCGGCGTCTCTCTAGTACTAGAGGCGCTACTTCCCCCGGAGATGAAGGTGGCGCCCTTAGACGCGGCGACCGCCCAGTTGTTTGAAGTGAATGGAGGACTCCTTCCCAACACGGGAACCGTGACTCTTACGGTGCGAGTCGGCACCTACTCGACACAGGTCACGTGTGGAGTAGTGAGCGGCATGTCGGTCCCCCTACTCCTAGGGGCCGACTACACCGACGTCCATGTCCGCAACATCTGCGGGCCCAAGGGGTACATCCAGGTACTAGATGGATGTAAGGTCCCCATTATCCGTCGGGGTAGGACGGTGTCGTATGCCATGGCGGACCAACCCCGCAAGGCTGGTGCCGCTAGTGAGGCGGACGCCAAGGTGCGTCTGGCCCGCGAGGTGGTTCTGCCCCCGCGGTCGCGGGGGTACGTCCCAGTACAGACGTCCTTCCAAGGGAATGGGGTCATTTCCCAGCGCCATCAAGTGTATGAGCGCCATCGCGCGCATGTGGCAACTGGCACCATGGACTGCACCGCCAACCAGACGTGGTGGGTGGAAGTAACCCATACGGGGAGTACGAGTAAGCGACTCCCCAAAAGCATGGTCCTGGTGCATATTTCGTCCTACTCCGGTACGGTAGCCGCCATATCCCGAGAGGAATGGGCTGCACTCAGTCCCAGTCCGGCCACAGCACCGGACGCCACGGATCCCGTGGAGGAGCCTCATGTTCATACTTTGAACGTGCCCGAGGGGTTGTGGCCTCACGTGCTCACCCTACTAGAGAAGCACCGGGCCCTATGGAGTGGGCACTTGAGCTCCATCATGCCACGGAGCACCCGATCGAGTTGAAGCCGGGCTTTAAGCCCGTCCGGCTCAACCCCTACGAGATGGGTCCCCGAACTAGGGAACTCATCAAGGCCCAAGTCGACAGAATGCTCAAGCTCGAAGTCATCGAGCCCAGTCAGAGTGAATGGGCTAGCCCGGTGGTACTCATCCCGAAACCCGACGGGAGTCCCCAGTTCTGCATCGACTATCGGCAGTTGACCGAGCGCACAGTACGCGACTCGTATCCGTTACCCCGGATGGACGACTGCCTCGAATCCTTAGGGGACGCCCATTTCTTCTCCACGTCGGACTGCAACGCCGGGTACTGGCAGATACCCCTAGCCGAGGAGGACAAGCCCAAGACGGCGTTCACCTGCCAATGTGGGACGTACCAGTGTACCCGTCTTCTCTGTGGCCTGTGCAATGCCCCTGCTACTTTCCAGCGGGCTATTGGTATGATACTGCCCGGAATAGAGTGGCAGAATGTGCTCGTCTACTTAGACTACCTCATCATCTTCTCCGCCAATGTAGAGTCCCACCTGTCCCACTTGGACACGGTCCTCACCCTTCTCGGGAAGCATGGGGTCATCCTCAAGGCACAGAAGTGCCACCTCTTAAGTAACGAGGTGGAGTACGTTGGCCATGTAGTACGGACAGGACGCTGGAGTGTGAATGAGAAGAACCTCAAAGCCATCAAGAAGGCCGTCTTCCCCAAGACCCAAACACAACTGAGGAGTTTCGTGGGCATGTGCAATGTCTGCCGTAGGTTCACGGTAGACTTCGCTAAGACAGCGAAGCCGCTGAATGACTTGAACAGCGTGAAGCTTCCGAAGCGGTTGAGTCCCCCTACACCGGAGGAACAGGCCGCGTTCGAAAAACTACGCGAACAGCTATGCCACCCGCCCATCCTTGGGATACCGAGCAAGGAGGGGAGCAACATCATCGATTTAGACGCTACCTGCGACCAGCTGGGGTGCTGCCCAGTAAAGCAGCAGCCCCGATGACAAGTATCTGCCTGTGGGCTACTTCAGTATGGGCCTACTGACGGCAGAGAAGAACTACACCGTCACCGAGATTGAGGGACTGGGTGTGGTGTGGGCTGTCGGTTTAATACGACCGTACATAGAAGGCACCAAGTTCCTCATCCGGTGTGACCATAAGGTACTGAAGTGGATACTAACCACGATGGCCTGCACCAACAATCGACTCAATCGTTGGCGCATCCTCCTTTGGGAGTTCGACTAAGATGTGGAATACAAGCTCGACCCCCAACACGCGGTGGCCGACGCGCTGTCCCGCCTCCCGACTGAGGGGCTGGACACGGGACCAATCTCCCAGGAGATCCCCACAGTTGGGGTGACCACACGGTCGGGGGCAGTACTCGACCCCCGGCTCCACGAGAACTGGGAGACCGCCCGCATACCACTGGGCGAACTAGCCCAGAAGCAGGCGGACGATGAGTTCTGCCAGGAGGTCAAGCAGTTACTTTATACCTCCGAGCCCACCCGCTTCTACCAGAATGCGGATGGGCTGCTCTACCGAGAAGGGCATCGAGCCGGCTCCCACCAGTTGTTGATACCCCGGTCCCCAGTCAAGGACGTGTTGCGGGCGGAGCATTCGTCCCCCTTGTCGGCCCATCCCGGTGGTTCCAGGATGTACCAGACCCTGAGGGACCGTTACTATTGGCCCTCATTGGCCGCCGACGTCTTCGGTTGGGTCGCGGCCTGCCCTACCTGTGCCAAGAACCGCCTCATGGGTACGCAGAGTACTGCACCCATGCGATTGTTCCCCGCTACGGAACCTTTCGCGGCCCTGGCCATTGACCTACTTGGTCCATTGCCACGGACCCCCGAAGAATATGAGTATATTCTAGTCATTTGTGACCGTTTCACCAAGGTCACGCGGGCCGTCCCACTGAACGACATCTCGCTCTGGATGTCCTCAGCGCCTTCCTGGACACTTGGGTTGCAAGTTACGGGATCCCCGAGTCAGTTTTATCGGACAACGGACCCTAATTCGCCGCCGTACTCTGGCAGGGGGTGCTCAAAGCGCTGGGTATTGACACCAATTACGCCACGCCTTACCACCCCCAAACGAGCGGGCAAGTCGAACTGTTTAATAAGAATTTTGTTAAGCAATTACGACACACCGTAAGTGACCACGTAGTTACGTGGTCCCGGTACTTAAGCGTAGTGGTTGCGGCATACAACTCCCAAGTGCGTGGTAAGCACCGGGCAAGTCCCATTCGCGTTCGTAAGTCCACGACGGCTTTCTCCCGTGGCGATCGAACGACTTACAGCGGGCACCGACACCGGGGAAGTAGTAACCCCCGGGCCGGCAAACGAGAACTTCCTCCAGCGGCTCGACGCCCTGATACCTCTAGTACGGGATACCATGGAAAAGGCTCAGGCCCAAACTGGCCTTGGACACGTGCGTACAGGCTCGACGCGAAGCCCTCCGAGTTGGAGACTGGGTTTTCGTTAAGTCACACGAGAACCAGGGGGGGAAACTTGTGTTCAAGACTCTGGGACCATACCAGATCCTGAAGGCCGACGGGCGTCGGCTGACCATCGAAAGTGACGATGGTAGACGCACCATCAACGGGAACCACGCCACCTGGGCCCCGGAACCACTCGAGGGTGACCCGGCATGGTCACGGGCACTGGCCGCGTGGCGGGTCCCCTCCTTGCCCTCATCGGCGAGTAAACCGATTGAGGCTGTCTTCGACCACTTTGTCGGACAGGGGTAAGACGAACATGAGCAACTCATGCTCAAGGTTCGATGGTTCGGGTATGGACCCCGGGAGGACTCCTGGCACTATGTGGAGGATCTCCCGGCTGAGAAGGTTCGCAAACACTGTATGCGACACCGACTCACGGTGCGAAGAAGGGTATTAAACAACTAACCCGTAGCACAGGGTACCCCTCACACACCTCCGACACAGGAAACAAGCCACCCACCCTACTTCGGGGCCCTCCAAGCAAGAACAAACAACGGCCCGCCCCCCTCGATACTCAGGGGGAGCGACCGACCCAACTAGGGATGACAGGAAGGGGGGCGGGACCAACCAAACTCGGCGCTCCCCCGCCCCTTCACGCACGGACACGGGCCGCTAATCCCGGTCCGGCGACAGCGGGAGGTCGTCGCGGGCATACCCCCCGTAGTGGTCGCGGACGGGAGGGTCGAATGGGTACTCGTGGGCCGGCCCCCGGCCCGTGGGGACCGGCCCCCACGTCGAGCGCGGCGCCCGACAAGGCGCCGCATCCGCTGCGGGGTACCTCCCAGCGTAAGAGGTGCGCCCCGCCGCCGAGGTTCCCCCAGCGGAGTAGGAGTAGCCGCCCCCATAGTAGGGTGCGGCGGCTGCGGCGGGCTCCCCGGCGTACGGGGCTCGAGTGGAGCTCCCGCCCGCCGCGGTTGCCGCGGACCCCGGCGCCACCCGCTGGCCGTGCCCCTCCAACCGAGAGGCCATCTGGTACCCGATGGCCTCGGGGGTGGTGTCCACCAGGAACTGTTCGGCCGCCACCGAGAGGGGCGACAAGGATCCCCGAAGTACGGACCCCGCCCCCCGGGTATCCCAAGCCCGGGTGTCCACCAGGAAGGCAACTATCGCCTCCCCGTGGGCCGCCCGAAGCGTCCCCGCCACACTCGGGTAGGTGGTCGCCAAGGCGCGCGCACACTGGGGGGTACCGTACCCCCAGCTGAGGTTCTGCCCCGCCCCCAAGGCCAGGTAGTACGGTACCCCGGGCGGCGCAAACGTCGGGCGAGTCGCCAGTCCCACGGGGGACGGCCCTGCCCGGGTGGTCCGCCGGACGGCGCCCCCACAAGCAGGGGGGCGCTCGGCCGCACCGCAGGTGCGCTTGCGCTGGTGCGGGGGTACTGCCCTCGGAGCGCCCCCGCCCGACTAGGGCGGGGCTGACGCCGCCGTCACCCCCGCAGCGTAGGGGTATGACGTTTCACCCAGGCCCTCATGGAGGCCAGTACGCCCGTCCACGAGGCGTTTGTCACAGTGGACAAACGCCCGGGCCGCCCCGTCGTCCTCCCCGCCAACTCGGTCGGCCAGGTACGGACCAGCGCCCGCCCAGTCCAACGCCTGATGGAGGTCCAGCAACTCGCTGCGATACGCGTGCGCCTCCGGGTCCGCCCCCTCCGCCACGTTGGCGAGGTGCAGCCACACGAGGCGGTCCACCAAGCTGGCGGGCAGGTGCCACAGGTACCCCTTAGTCCGGGCGGAGGCATACCACACCCCCGCCACCTCTAGCACCCACTGGGTTGCTAGGATGGCCGCCGCCGGTGTGGACTCCCCCCGAAGAAGCGCCGTGCCAAAGTAGGCCACGACGCGGGGAATCCTCGCGGGAAACCCGCAGGGCACCGCCAACGCCGACAACCACGTCGGCGTCGGGACGTAGTAGTCCCGCCGCGCCGAGACGTGGATCTGGGGCTCTCGACTTGAGACGCACTCACCAGATTACCCGACGCCTCCCGCACACGGCGCTCTGTGCGGGCGTCCTGGTGATGGAAGTGGGGGTCCCTCTCCCCCAAGTACGGGGGGGAGCAGCACGCCCACTCCCACGTGACGACGGGCGGGATGTCGTCCGCCGTCGCCCCGTCCATCACTTTGGACAGGCGCACGGCCACGCGCTCCACCCACGGCGCGTCCGCCGCCTCTAGTAAGTCGGGAAGGTCCGCCGTCACCCCGGCAGGTAGCTCGTACTGCACGGGGTGACGCGTCAGCCACCGCTGCCAAGCTGGGCCCTGCTTCGGCACCGGAATGGCCTCGTATAGGGCCCACAGGCGACACTCCCCCAACTGAATGGGGGCGTGGGGGGGCGTCCACTGGACTAGCGCGCGCGACTCCGCGTCCGCCGGCCCAGCCTCCTCCATTGCCGGGGGGCGCACCTGGCGCGGCACCGGCGGAGGGGAGTCTTTCTCCATTGGGTCCTCCCCTCCCACGGCCGGTACCGCCGCGGCCGCCGCGATGTCCGCCGCCGCCGTCGGTGGAGTCCCCGGCCAGCAAGGCGGAAGCGGCACGCGGGCGGCCGCCGTGGTAGGCGCCGCCGCGTTCTCGTCGTCCGACCGCCCCGCCGCATTTGACGCGCGGGAGACCGTCCCCGACCCCGCCGTTGACTTGGACCGGCGCGAGGCCGGCGGCGGTTGCGTCGCTTGACTCCCTGCCGCCGACGACTCCCGGCTCGGGGTCGCGCCAAAAGCCCGGCGCGACCGACGGGCCGCCTTCCCACGGGCCGTTGCCGAGGCCGCGCCACTTGACTTGGTGGGGCCCGTCGTCGTTACTGGCGCCGATTCGGCCGCCCCGCCAGCCCGTGGGGTGGCCGCATCGGCGAGCCATTGGCCTTGGCGGCGCCCGTACTGGCGGGCGCCCCGCTTGTCCGAGCGGTCGCCGCCGCCTGGCCGCCCGACTTGGCCGCGCCCGTCGTCGGCGCCTCGCCGCCGGCTCGGACCCCCGCCGCCGCGGGGCGGCGATCCGTCCGGGCCGGCGTCCCACCCGACGCCGGCGCGGCGCGCCCCACACTTGAGGCCGTCGTCTCCTCCTGGCGCCCAACGCGCTCCGCACTTGGGGACGTCATCTTCTCCGTCGGCGCCACTCCCGTCGACCGCGAGGACGTCATGGCCGCCGCGTCCGAGTAAGAACGCGGGGCGGACTAGGGGGATGGGGCGTAGAGGGAGGGGGGTGATACTCTCGACTCGTGGGGGGGGCAGAGAAGATGAGGTAACGGCCGGTAGTCTACGGCCGCCCCGTCCGACCCCCGTCGGCCCCGCTTGCCCCGTTTTTATGGGACTCTATGCACTTGCAGGAACGCCCCGTCGCCTCCCGCGGCGTCGCTCCGCGCCGCCCCCCCTGGGTGCCTCCTCCAGCACGGCGCGTGAGACAGTCGCCCCGGAGGGGGCACCATACCAGGCGCCCCCCCCCCCGGAACGGCTTGTGTGGCCCACCCCAGCCACACAGCCCTCCTGACACGCCCCGTCGCCTCCCGCGGCGTCGCTCCGCGCGCCCCCCTGGGCGACTCCTCCAGCGGGGCGCGCGAGACAGCCGCCCCAGAGGGGAGGCGCCATACCCGGTGTCCCCCCGGCACGGCTTGTGTGGCCCACCTGAGCCACACAGCCCCCATGACACGCCCCCGTGTCCCCCACGCGGTGACGGTGCGTGCCCCCTTGGCCCCGGCGGGCCCCCCACGATCCGGGGCGGCCACCGCCCGCGCTGATCGGGACAGCACCCGGGCCCCATACTGGGGGGGATGCGGGTTAGCCGTCCTGGCCCGCCCGTGACCCTCGGGCAGGCCCGCCCCCCTGGCCCTGGGTCGCCGGGACGGCGTCCCCTTTAGAAGGATAAACTGTGACGGCCGGACACCTGGCCCCCACACTCGGGGAACCAGTTCCCTCCCAGTCAAGAGGGGACACGTGGATTCGCGTCATGGGCGGTCGGATCCGGTCAGTCCGAAACGGCCGCTGGCTCCCGCGAGGGAAACATGTCCTACTGACACATATTTCGAATCGTTCCGGTGGCGACCCACTTGTGATCGCCCTGTGGCTCACCAACCACGACCGCGATCTCGAGACTTCCCTGGGACTAGTAGATCCCAGGGCGGGCCCCCCAGTTAAGGGCCTAATTGTGTGTAAACCCAACTTGGACCACGGACCAGCATTACACCGCGCCCTCGACACCGGGGCGCCGCGAGGGTGTCACGTAGCACCCTTCCCCCGCCTGGACTCAAGGCGATGTCCGAATCTTCGGCCGTCCTCCGCTGAGACTGGCCCCATGGGCCCTGAGGGGAGGGTTTCTGAGGGTCCTTTGAGGGTGTCTGAGGGGGACTTTCTGAGGGTTTGAGGGGGACGGACGGGCTGTGTATGGGATAAAAGGGCGAGGCGTGAGTGTTGCCTCGGGGCCTTCGACGCGGGCAAGTATGCTTCCGGTCACACAACTGGTGTTTGCCGCTCGGGACGTCTTCCCCCCGTCGACGCCGTGCGTGTGTGCTCTTCGGGGTTTCCTTCCGGGACCGGTATTCCCCGACACGGCTACCCGGCGACTCGGTCTGGCTCGCCTCCCCCCCAACTGGGTGGTGTTGGCTGGACGTGTTGTCACACTGCATGTACACGTTGACGTCTACGGGGGAGCTGAGGTCGGAAATCTTGGTGTCGATGACGTGTCGCTCTAAGTAGTTGACCGCGACCAGCACCATGTCCGCGCGTATGGTCGCGGGCGCCGGGAAAGGCGCCCAAACGTCGTTTTTGTCCCAACTTTGTGCCACACACCATTACTTTCAGCGGTTCGCGGTGCCAATAGCATCGCGGTAGTGATACAGAAAGGGGATTGGGGATGGGGGACGATGGAGAAGTGATTGAGTGGCTTGGGCTGGTGTGTGTGTGCGTAGGGGCTTTGTTGGTTGTTCCAAGGTTCGCCCGCCTCTCCCGATAGAGAGCACCCCTCAATTGGTCCCCACCGGACCGAGTGCTCTGCCCTTCTCACGCCCACACCGACGCCCACGCCCTCGCACCACATCGAAACAGTCGCAAATTCAAATCCACCAAATCAAAGCATATACCGAATCAAAACATGCCGAAAGCATCGCTTTAAGAAGACAAAATTGAAGTGTGTGCAACTGGACCAACTCTTGCAAGTATATCATCTGGGGTACCATGAGGGCCATCGACCGACATCCGCCCGCAAACTCCAAGTAGAATCGGCGACTAGCATCACATCCCGACACGCGTTTGCAGTCAAACAACGAACGGCCGCCCGTGACGGCGGCGGGGGTGGGAAAGACCAGCAGCTCCCATGCGTGGGCGGTGCTCAGCGACGCCATCTCATCTTCCATCGCATGTTGCCAGAGGCACGCGTCCCGGCGGGCAAGAGCCTCGGTAAGGGTCGTGGGTGGTGTGGCATACCAGTCGGGTCCATTGATGGCCGCGGTGACAGTCGTGGGGACGAGCGGTACTGGCGGCCGGGGGGCCTTGACAGCCGTGGCGGACGTGCAGGGTACTTCTGGGTGGCAGAGGTGGCGTGGGTTTTAGCCGTGGCCGGAAGATTCCGGCGTCACCGGCGGGTCCTCGGGCTCTTCGGCCGCATGCGATGTGGACGCGTCAGTGTCGGCGTCCATGGCGGTGTCCAGGACGTCCCCACCTCCCCCTTCATCCCCGCTGGTGCTGCCCATGGCGGAATCCATTGAGAAGCGGTCGGGAAAGAAGAGGGAGACGGGGAGCGCCGGTGGTTCCGCCATCGCGCTTGTCTGGCTACTTCGAGGCGATTCCGGCGCGACACAGTATGGTGCCTCATCCAAATCGTAGCCTACAACTTTGAATGGAAGATCGGGGATCTGGAGACACAACGTTTCTGTTGAAGTGGCATTTCCCACAACTAAGACAACGAGAATCAAGCTCGCACGGCCAAGTCTCAGGCGCATTATTCGCTGTAATGAAGCAATTTAATGACTTTAGGATGAGCCACCCCCTCAGCACACTCAGGAAAGATCACTTTCAGCCTGTAATTGTAAGGAAAGTAGCAGCCAGGCCTCGGCGTCCGATTTTAATTGAGAGGCAAGGCATTCTGCGGATCGCGGGCAATCGTGCAATCGAAATCGATCGCTGATTGGCTCGCGCCACCCGGCAGTGCAGTGCTGCGCGCCCAAGCCATGATGACTCTGAGCGGTCCGGGGAACGATGCGCGTGGCATTAAAGTGTGGGCACTGTGCCTTGCCCGACGTCAGTCAGCTCCTCACAACTGCTTTCCTCCCTCTTACCCCGACGTTTTTCCTCCTCCCCCTCGAGCACCTCCGCTGTCGATCCCCCGCCCCCCCCTCACACAAATCTGCCGCCGCGACCGTGCACCCTGCGGCCGCTTCCCCCTCCCCCCGCCACGCCCCCCCCACCCCGTCTCAGACAGCGCGCGTGGGCCCGCCCCAACTGTCCACCCAACGAGCTTCCACACCCTTCTCCCCGCCGTCCCCCCGCCGCCCGACCTGCACATCTTCGTCTCGGGCTGCAGGACGCGCGGCATGTGCGGCGGCGAGGGGGGGGGGATCTGGGGGGGGGGGATCGGGGGGGGGGGCAGGGGCGGGAGAAGACGGGGGGGGGGGGGCGGGGGGGGGGGGGGGGGGGGGGGGGGGGGGGGGGGGGGGGGGGGGGGGGGGGGGTGATGGGCGAGAGAAAGATGGGCGGGGGGAGCTGGGGGAGGGGCGGGGGTAGCACGGGGGCGGGGCGGGCGCGGCGTCGGGTGAGAGGGACGAGGCAGCCCCGCGCGCGCACTTCGACTTTGTGTGTAAGGCGAATGCATGGCTCGCGTGCGCCGTGGAGGGGGCGGTTCTCTCTGTAAGATCTCCTCAGGGCGGAAGGCTCTGTCGCGTGATCGGCTGTGCCTCTCGACACCGTCGATCTCTCGGTGGGCGCCGCGCTCCTGGGATTGCATCCGCCGATTGCATGCGGCTCATGAGCTTTACATAACAAAAACATTGACCAAAACACATAGCAAGCAGCCGAATTGGCAACGTGGCTGTGTCGTTAATATGTTTAGTGCTTCTCTGGTGCGCTGGAGTTGACTGCACAGTAGCCCGCGTTGGAGACAGCCTGGCAGCACACCTCTGGCCTGCGTCGCCAAGAAGTCTCCAAGAAGTAACCTAAAAATGAGCACTGGCAGAACCACCGACGATTGCGCTGGGATGCATGGTCGGGGCGGGCGCCGTCTCATCGGCGGCCACGTCGCGCCGGATTAGGATTTCGCCCTTCGTCGTCGACTTGATACGGAATGCGTGGCCCCCAGCTGCGTGCCCGACAATGGAGAGGAGCAGCGTCTTGGCTTAAAGCTTGTTGTACGGGATGGCCGGCTTCAATGCGTAGGCAGTGCTACCCATCACCCAGAGATGTAAGACGTCAGGGTTATTGCCGCAGAAGTGGTCTTAGGGTGTTACGGAGCCGTCGGTGTTGGGCGAGCGGCTGCGCAGGAAAACAAGAGCCATGAGCAGCTCCGCCCACAGCGTCTTGGGGGCAGATGTAGTCCAACAGCACCTCCTGCAGGTGTTCCATGCTCGTCTGGTTCAGACGCTTCGCCTTGCCGCTCATTTGGAAGTTGGAGGGCGTGCTTTTCTCGGCTTTCATCCCCTTGTCGTTGAAGAACGCGACCATAGAGACACTGCCGACGAGCTCACCTCTTCCCACTACGTCGCAGGCTCCGGTTCTCTAGAATCTTTTTCTCTATGTTGTACGCTTTCCGAGCCCATTGAGGAAGTGTATGAGCACGGTTTTTTCGTCGTAAGGGTGTCCTGTTTCCGCCTTCTCCAATGGAAGCTGTTTCGCGCGCCCATAATAGGGGAGCAGTTCCTCACCCGGATTGATCATGAGCAGTGAATACTACTGCGTCAACTGCAGCCGCCGGGCGTACATCTTGGCCGTGAACACGCTTTCCAGCGCGTCCCAGACCTCTGTGACCTTAGTGAAAGCCTGAACCGATGGAAGGGGGTGCAGCGCCACGCTCATCTTGAGGCGCCCGAAGGCGCGTCGGGGCTTCTTGGACCACGCGGCTTCCACCGTCGGATCGGTGTCCGCGTTGGTCTGCGGGTCGGTCATCGCCTCCCACAGCTCCTTGTCTTCCAGGCTTGCCCATGACGTGTAGTCGTTGTCAAGTTTCTTGACCCGGAACTCGGTTGTGTCGACCGGGATCGTCAGCTGGGCGGGGTCCGTCAAATCTGGACCGGTTTGTTGGTGCGTGTCGGTTGGGGGGCTGGGGTTAGATCGTGCACAAGGCGGTGCCGCACCAGGCGCAGCTTAACGGTGGCGTTTGAATCTTCGCCGTCAGCACTGGGCCCAAGACCTGTCAGGTCATGCACGATGGTCATTTATTGCAGCCTGCTCAGTTTTGGCCGATCCGAACGGAACACGAACGCAAGGAGAACTTTCGTTTTCATATATAAATTTTGTATTTTTCGCGCAAATACATCTGATCGCTTCGATTTTCGTGTGCGCCGAATTTGGCAGAATTTGACAATGGGGGACGGGGCGTGGCTCTCATCAGCGACGACGACGTCGACACGGGTCCGCCACGACACCTGCATTGTCTCGCAGCCCACGCTGTCGAATGGTCGGCGACGCGACACCATCGATTACTCGTGGCTCCAGCACGCCCACTACTCTCTCTGCGACCTGTCTGCAAGGTGCCAGAAGTGGTCATGTCTGGGAATTCTGCCGCTACCCCCTCTGTTGGTGGTGGGCCGAGTCATAATGGTAAGCTCAAGTTGCCATTCAATGTGGGCGTATGTCCCGGTGTGTATTGCGCTTAGTGCCATCCGCCTTTTGTTCCTGCTGGTCATGTATCATGCGAGAGCGAGAACTGACGGTGCGGAGCTGGTGCATTCCCCTTTTCGGAGGTTGTTCGACATGCTGCTGTGTGATTTGTATGCCTGTCTATTCTCACTCGCTGGTTTATGGCATGAAACAGGTGCCCGAAAGTGCGGCGCTTGCCGCGTACCAGGTCACAGGGTCACACACTGCCCGCTCAACGTGGAGGGGAACGTGCGCTGCCGGTGCAGTGATCCGTCGTGCGGGCCATGCTCTGCGTCTTGCGCCGTTTGCAAGGTCGTTGGACACCAGCCCGACAACGTGGAGGCGCTGATCGTTGGCAGGGCCGGGCCTCGATGGTCGTGTGCCAAACACGACGTGGAGAAAATGCAAGGTCGTCTGCAACCTGCGCTTCTGCACATTCGACCGACGGTGCGCGCTCAAAAGGAGACCACTCGTGGCCAGAAGCGTGTACTGGCGGGGACGCGGCCATCGGACGGTGAGCGGTTTCGCGCGCACGTGGCGCAATCGGAGATAATCGATTTGACCGGTTTGGGCGGTGCCGCTGCGGCT
>Ga0115030_1000730_pt1 | contig 14040 bp, 10 predicted proteins | sample SidtaG_4_FD_87174 | JGI IMG/M metagenome (GOLD analysis project Ga0115030, IMG submission 87174) | Marine algal microbial communities from Sidmouth, United Kingdom - Sidmouth_Male1 metaG | ecosystem: Host-associated > Algae > Red algae > Unclassified | place: Sidmouth, United Kingdom | collected... | reverse complement strand
TCCGGCACAGGGTTCCCACAGGGTTCCCCGCGGGCACGACGCGGGAGAATCCGTCGCGTCCAGCCCCCCACATCGCCCCCCCCCCCCCAACACACCCCCGCTTCCCCCACGGCGGCGTTTCCCACCCGCGTCCCACCGACGTCCCGCCAGCGTCACAGCGACCGACGCCATCGCCTCGCCGTCAGGACGCTCCGATGGCGGAGACAGCGCGAAGGTTGCGTCGGGAGTGGCGGTGGCGGGCAGAGACGGCGGGGACGGTCCCCGCTGCCTCCCCTTTGCTGTCCCTGCACGCCAGCGCCGCCGCCAAGCGGTCGGCCAGGGAGGAGCGCCGGCAACCCGCTGCGGCTTCGGCGTCTAGCCCTACTGCCAGCGGTCCGAGGGCGGACGCGACAATGTCGACCGGCTGCTCGGCGTTGCCGTCCCTCCACCTCCGCCACGGCCGGCGAGGGGGGTCTGCGGCCGTCTGACCACCGCCGACGCAGACAGGTGGGTGTTGGGCGAGGACAAACGCGGGGAGGGCCGACACGGAGGCGGCGGCCGACGCCGCCGCCACCTAGCGCCGGGCTGTGGCGACGGGGGATCCCCAGCGCCACCACGGCGGCAGCGGCGGCGCCGCGCCGCCGACCGCGAGTGGCGGGCGTCGCGACCGCCGCCGACCGCGTGTCGTCGGGACATGCAGTGCCTCCCGCATACACTGCGGCGAGCGAGGCGGCCGGCAGCTGTCCGGCGGCCACCTCGGCGGTCTCGAAGAGCAGGTCAATGTCCGACGCCGAAATGTGCACAGGTGCAACGCTGGAGCAGCGGCAACGTCAGGCTTTGCGGGCACCAGCGCGAAAGGATTGGACTGTATCCCTTTCGCACACCCCCCTCGCCACATCGATTGGGGCACCGCAATCGGCCACCAGCGCGACTAGAGAAATCAGCACCGTTCATAACGTAACTGATACAGAACGAGCTCTGCCACCCAACAATGTGCGGTACAGGACGCTCAACAGCCATCACCTGCACGAACGCACCAGCACACACCTCGCACGCAGCATAATCACACCATCCCACACTACACAGCATCACGCGACACATTATATGACGACAACTGCGCAGCCCACAGTGTGGACTCACGCACTAGAACCCCCACCGTCCACTTGAGAATCCATACGAACGAGACCTCTGGCCCTTCCAAAGTCGCCGCCGTTCCATCAGTTGCGTCTGGTGCCGTTCAGGCGCGAGACGCGGCGACACCCGACGCGGCGCTTTCGGACGACTCACCCACACCGCCGCCGCGCTCAGATGCACAGTCGTGCCGACCGAAGTCTGCGACAGAGCCAAACAGCAGACCGCAGCAGGGGCACTCAAACCACACGCGGGCACCAGCCGGAATGATGACTCTGTCACGGCCGGTTGAGTGGGAACAAGCCGCCGTAACGCACCCGCACCGGGTAGTCAGTTGCCATACGCCGTCGCCCCAATGAATGACATTTGGGCTCCGGGGACCCGCCCCTGGCCCGACGCAGATAGAGACCTGAACATAATGCGAACAGGAGGCATCGGGCTGCATGCAGTGAGGGGCCCCACCGCACCGCGGACACACCTCGGCAGCGGCGTATGGCGCAGCAGGAGCAGTAGATGGTGAGGGAGGACGGAGCGGCGTCGACGAGTGAGACGCAGTTGAACCCATTGTTTCGGGAACCACGGGAAAAGAGTGGGACGCGGTGCCCACCAAAAGGACAAAGACGATGAGCTGGGGCGTCGCTGACGTCAGGAGGACGGGGAAAACGACCTCGTGGCGCGAAGAACAGCACGCACCCCCGAGGACGTTGGGCTGCGGCAATTGTGCTTGCTCACTCTCGCATTGGCGCCACGAATCCACTGGGCCCTGTCACGATCTGTGGACAACTAGTCGGTCCCGATCACCTGTGTCGCGGCCACAATACTCCAAATCTCATTGGAGTCTCTCTCCAAATGTCATCTTCCACTGGTCCGTGCCCATTGTGTCAGCATTATGTCACCTCGCGCAGAAAGCGTGCGTCCTTATTTCACAAATATAAAATGGACCAGCTCAACGACGCCGATGATCCCAGAAGAGGTGGAAGTACTTTCACTCCAGCGACCTGTACCTCGCAGGAATCGGCAGCGACGGGCCCAACGTTGTCCACGTTCCATGGAGAAACATGCAGGCATTCCTGGCGCTGCTGACTCCCCGCACCTCGGCCATTCTGACATCCTCGCGGCCGCGTGTCGGGCACCACCACGACCACAAACAAAGGCCTTTCAAGTAAACAATCAGACTGGTCTCGAAGACTTCCGTCTGCTAATGAGGTGTGACGCCACCGCCAGCGACTTACGTGACCACAGCACTTCCGAGTTCTCGAAGCTCTCCCGCGGTCCGCAGCCGCTCGCGCGAGTGTTTTCTGAAGCTGTACATTGCAGGTGTCACTGCCGCCCCGCCTGCCTGGAGCATGCTGTGGTAGGGGGCACGTGTTTGGGGCAAGTCACAACTGCGCCCAACAGAGCCGTAATATGCTTGTCGGCCATGCCGGTGGCCGCTTTCCGGAGGCGACCACTGCAGACGCCGCACTGCTTGGCTTAACTGGAGGGAAGGCTCGCGTTCAACGGTGCGCCGTGCGCGCTTGACACGCTCGGCGGAAGGGAGATGCTAGGGGACGGACGGCCGAAGACGAGTACTCGCCCAGTACTCCGCGCCCAGCTCTCAGGTACACTTTCAGGGACGAAATCTTCTGCTTTTTTTCGTTCTTGTCACCCTCTTGTCGCGTATCCGCGGGGCGACTCTGGCAGGGGAGAGGCGTAAGGAACGAGGGCCCTCTCTCTCAGCGCAAAGATATTCAGGTGCGGAGACAAGTCGTCTCCAGCCACCGTCGGCCATGAGAATGGGAGCGAACCCGGCGAAATGCGCGAATGAAATTTGGTGCGGCAGCACTCCTCAAAGCTTCCTCTGCGCGTGGGTCGCATTTGGGGGGCGGCCAAATAGAGATCGACCACCAGATTTTGGCGCGTTGTTTCTGGACTTTCAATGGGTCGCTGTCATGCTGCGACCCAGAAAACCGGGCTTGTCCATGTGTGTGGCTGGCAGCAATGCGATGGAAACTTCAATTCCCAACTACAGCTCTGGGGATGTCGCAACGCGTGCATCCACAGCCGCTGCTGCCCGTGCGGTCTTTCCAATTCGTCTCAACGTGCTTGCCGGCTTCAGCCGAGAGGGCGCTGCAGCGGCTGTGCCACCGCCACCGCGACAATCTCGTCCGCCGTTGCCGTTGCCTGCCAACACTCTTGCCCCGGTGACGGCGGGGGCGGTGCCGCCGGTGGGACCGCCGCCGCGTCGGGCGCCGCCGTCCCGGCCGACGTGTTTGCCTTTTCGTGCATTAGCACGGTCAACTTGGGGTTGACGTCCGTGCCCGACGGCGACGGCGGCGGCGGCGCGTCGGCGTTCAGCGCCGGCTGTTCGACGCTCCTCGCGTCCCCCCGGGGCGTTGCGTGCGCGGCAAGGTGTAGCTGCTGCGCCGCCTGCCCGAGCCTCCCCGCCGCCTACAACCGCCGCGCGGAGCGGGAAGCGCGAACGCGACCGACGCGGCGCCCGAGGACGCGACGCGTGGCACCGGCTGGCAGACGCCCTCGTCGTGACGGGCGACACGGGGCGGGCGTGGCGGGGCCTGCAGTCGGGGTTGACCCACTGCCCCGCCCACAAGGCGCTAGTCGCGGCGCTCGCGCGCGTCCAAGGGCTCCAAGCGGCCGCCGACGCACACGGGGCGCCGCCCGCCGACGACGGTGGGGTCTACGACAAGGACGCGGCAGAGCCGCCCTCGTCCAACTCGCGGGCGCCCCAGCCGCTGCGCTCGCCGACCCCGCCCCGCAGCCCGGCGGCCCCGACCATCCCACTCGACGCCCTCTCGCTCGTCGCCCCCTCCGCCGGGGGCGGCTCGGACAATGACGCGGTGCGGCGGTGGCCGGCGCGCCTCGACGCGTCGGGCGCGGCGGGGTTCACCCCCCGACGGGTGAGCCCACACCGCCCGCGCGTATGCGCTGCTGCGGCAGGCGCTGGCCGCCAACACGGCCGCCGTCGCCGCGGCGCGGCGGGGAGGGGGAGCCTCGTCGAGGCGGGCACGGCGGTCCCTCGCCCGCTCCGCGGCGCTGCTGCGGTTGGGGGGGGGGGACGTGCGGGCGGCGGAGGCGGCGGCCAAATACGGGGGGGATGGGGGTCTGGCGGTGGCAGCCGAGGCGGCAGCGTCGGGACCCGTGGTTGCCGACGCCGCCGCCGCACGAGTTGCCGCCTGCCGCAGCAACCGGCGGTCCGGCGTCGATGCTCTCCCTCCCATCCTCAATGTCGGCGGAGCAGCCGATGTCCATCCCCGAGCTCCTTCCGTCGCGGGAGCTCTTGTCGGCGAGCATCCACGGGAAGGGCGAAATCTGGGCTCCGTCGAGGGCGCCGAGGGGCGGGGGAGCGGCGGGCCGCCGTCCGCTTCCCGCGCCGCCGCCTTGGCAGAGACAATGGCATCGGCCGCCCCCCGTAGGAGACTCCTCGACGTGCTCGGCGGCGCGCCGCGGCGGCCGGGCGCGACCAGCCGCGCGGTGGCGTCACCGACGCTGACCTACCCGTCCCCGCTGCCGCTGCACGTGGTGACCGTCGGTGCAGCGCGACCGCCGGCGCCCCCCGCGGAGCCAGACGCGGAGCCCGTCACTTGGGCGGGGTGTGGCGCAGACCGGGACGCGACGCCGCTCGGCGACGCCCGCCCCCGCGGCGCCATGCAAGACGGGGCGGCGGGGGTGGGCACCCCGACGCGCCGAGACACGGGCGCAGCCGCGCCACAAGCGGCAGGCGTTGGCGCATGGCGGAACACGGGGCTGCGGGCACGGCCGAGGGGCACGCCGCTCGGCGACAAGCCAAGACAGTGCTTCCGCGTCGCCGTCGTCGTCGGCCCCTTTCTTCTCCTCGCCGCTGGAAGTGGTGACGGTCGGCGTCCTCCCGCAGACGCCGCCGACCACCCCCACCCCATCGGCGCCCAGTGGGGCGGACCGGGGCACAACGCCACTCGGTGCGGGCGCGCGGCGCCAAGCGCGGCGCTCGAGCCACCGTCCGCCGGACCATGGGCGCCCGCACGAAGGCCCTCAACCACCTCGCCGGCGCCGACGGCGGAGCGGCCGGCGCCGACGCGGACGCTTCGCCCGTGCCGACGCCCAAGCCGCGGCACCGCAGCCTGCGGTCGTTGCGCCTTTGGTTTGGCCGCGTCGGCAGCCGGGGGGGGTTGGACAATGACGACGACTCGCTGCCGGCGTGGCCACTAAGAGACGGCGTGCCGCCGCCCACGCCGACACGGGTGGCCGGCTCGGCCGACGGGCAGATCGACGACCGGATCAGCGACGAAGCGGGGCGGACCAACGCCCGGCAGAGGAGCTCGACCCCGAAGCGGCGGAGCTGTGCGACATCCTCGGCACTCCGCCGGTGGCGGCGACGCCGACACAGCTCAAAAGGGCCTGCCACGCACGCGCCCGGGACGTTCACCCCGACGTGCACCACGACCAGCCCGACGCGACTGACAACTTTCAGCGCCTGTCGGCCGCCTACCACATGCTACTGGCCGTCCACACCGGGGCAGGCGGCGTGTCGCTGCGCAGCAGCGTCAGTAGCACCGGAGACAGCGGGGGTGGGGATCTGGGGCGGGAGGCGGGCGGTCGCGCGCTGGCTGTGGGTGCAGTAAGGGGCATGGGTAAAGGGCGAGTCGGTGAGGCGCTGAGACATGTTGGTGGCTACCGCGCTGCCGCCGGCGGTGGCAGTAAAGCCCAGCTTCGCGGTGCTGTCGCTGTCCGTGCGGTGGATGGGAAAGCGGGCGGCACATGTGCCGCTTCAGGTGGCAGCTTTCGAGCAACAGGTAGCGGTGCTGGATCAATCCGTGGCGGACCGGGGCGCGTGGACAGGTGCCGTACCGGCGCGGACGCAGTGACCAAGCCGCGGCCATCGGTGATGGGGCCGTGCTTGGGGATGGACGCCAAGCGGAGGAGCATGTCGTCAAATCGGTGGCACCGGTGACTCCCGTGACAGCCGCGATTCATCGGCTGCCAACGGTCCTGCCAACGGTCGTGTCGCAGACGGGGAGGGGCGAGTTCATATTGGTGGCGCAGGGGTGCACGACAAAGGTGCCCCTGCAGCCACCTGCAGCGGCACTGAGGACAGAAGAAGCACGACGACGGGCCGTGCGCCAGGGGCCCGGCATACTGTTACGAGTGCGGCAGCAGCAAGCCAGCGCCAGCTGCGTGGTCGTCCAACGGGGGCGCGTTTGCACCTCACGCGGGCCACCACTCCCACTACCGCCATGCCCCCACCCTCACCCCCAGGAGCTAGCACGAGGCGAGCAACTTCCGGACCCAATGTAGACGTGGTAAAGGTCTTGGCGGCGGCATCACGGTCTCCTCCGAAGCGCAGCGCCCCCATCTTTTGCCCCCCCCTGTTCGTCCGCCGGCACCTCCCCCACCTCCCGCACCTCCACACCCGACGTGAGGTCGAGCTGTAGCGTGCCGACAGGACTAAATATGACCGTCTTTCACAAGCTCTCGCCTAAGCCCGCGGCCTCCCATGTGTCAAGGGCGTAGCCGTCGCCGAAAAAGACCTCCTCCCCGACGACTAGGTCCCTTAAAGCAAAGAGAGCAACGCGAATGGTCCCGCCGATGCTGAGCAGCTTCATCTGCAGGTTGGGCGAGTCGGAGCTGTGGTTGATGAACTTGGCCCGACTGCCAACGCGGGTGGCGTCGACAACGGTCGACTGCGACGCCGTGGCAAGGTAACTCACCCCCAGAGCGTCGTACAGGCGCCCGCGTAGGTGGCCTTCAGCCGGTGGGACAAGCTCCCCCACGTACTCTGTCACAAAGTCACCGGCTCCCGCCGCTTCAGCGACGAAGGCGCCAAGCCCGTGAGCGCGCGAGACACCGAGCACGAGGCGAACTCGGGCACCAACCTGTACTTGCACGTTGCGGCACCGCCGAGTGAGAAGCCGCTGGGGGGTGTCCGTGAGTGCGCTGTCCACACGCTGAGACACGATGCCAGGAGCGCTTCGGTGGGGCGGCCGCACCAAGCGCCAGTACGCTCCAGTCGCGGCCGCAGTGGTGCGCGCGACGACCGATTCATCCGAGAGGAAGCCCGTCGTCACCCCGTCAACGCCTGAGACCGGGTGCAGGTGCGCACCGCACATCATGCATCCGTCAGGATCGCACTCGCGGTCAGCGGCAAAACAAGGGCACGAGTCCGTCTCACAGCGAGACGGTGGGAGGCAGGAGCACGATATTCGCCTACTGCAAAAGAGGGAGCCGTCGGTGGGCCTGCAGCCCTCGGCCGGGATCGACAAAACGGCCGGGTTGTCGAGAGCCAGCACCACAGGTGCGCTCGACGCCCACCGAGTGCGGCCGCACCCGCACTGCTTCTCGCACGCCACGTCCGCCTGCACGCATCGGCAATTGTACCGCGTGCACGCGCCGAGATGGCCGCACGGCACAAAGGGGGGTGCCTTCTTGACGACCGCCTCCTGGCTGCTGTTCGTGAGGGAGAGCTCAGGCGGTTGTGAGATAGGAGCATCTCGTTCTGGTGGTTGCGGCGTCGGGGGATCTCCAGGCCAAGCGTCTGGCCAGCCCCAGCCGACCAAGTACTCAGCGACACGGACGCATGTCGTGTTGGGCACAAAGCGCGCCATTCGACATGTGTCGAACCGCCCAACAATGCGAACTGCAGTGCGCAGCAGCTCGATGTCGTCGACGGACAAAACCTCCGTGCGGCACCCGCGCACGAAAACCGCCGCACGGCTGCGGAGATCGAGGCGGCAGTCGCTACAGGGTCCAGCCGCAAGAGCAATTGCTTCATGCATGGCGCGGGCGCGCCGCGCCTGACCTGTGCTTGAACCTCCGCCAACAGCGGCACCATCGGCGTCCACCGCGTCGGAGAGGCGAGCGCGGCCGCCTGTGTCGGACGGCGCGCCATCCGCGACAATGGACGGCGCGCCGTCCGCATAAACACTGCCAGACGTGCGCGGATGTCCGCCACCGGCGCCGCCAGCAGTAAACGCGCCGTGGAGATCTCGGCCGCATGCGCCGCCCTCTTGCTCCGTAGCCAAGCGACGCGGGTCGGACGGCGACATGACGGGTGTGACCGGGAGAGAGCCGATCAGCCCGTCGCGCGTCAACACACCGTGAATGCGACAGCAATACACGAAGCACAGGCGGCAGAAATGGCGCAAAAGCGCATCCCGAGGAGGGACCGGTGAGTCTGCCGGCGGCGGAAATGCTCCGGCGCCAACAATGGGCAGACCAACTGCACCAGCGCGAGCCGCGGGGCGACAACCGAAAAGCGTGCCAAAGAGCGCCGAGACGGCGGGTAGCGCATCTGCTCCACGCGCACGTAGAGCCGTTCTCACACGGCGCGCAGCCGCGACGCCGTCACGCAGGCGCGGGCCAGCTGCACGGTGGCAGGCACCGGCGGACGCCGTCGGATGCCGGCGACGGTGGGCGGGAGTGTGACGTGCTGTCGAGCCTGGAAGGGAAGACGGGGATTCCGATGCCTCTGCAATGGCGCCGCCCGCCAGCACGGCCGCGAGGTTGGCGCCGCCAGTCAGTCCGTCGAGAGCAAGCCGTCGGGCCGCCGACTTCGCGCGTGCCGCTCGCAAGGCATTCGCAGCGGCCGGGCGGGTGTCGAGCTGTCTCAGCATGCGACGGACGACAGAACGTCGCACGCGGAGAACACGGCGCAAGACTCGGAGCACGGCGGCGTCGACACCCAGCTGCGCCACAACAGCGGACAGAGCCTCGCGGTCCATGGACCTCTGCGTGCGGGCAGCGAGGGAGTAGTACACGCTCTTGCGTCGACTCGCTTCGTCACCGGACGCGTCACTGCCGTCGGAACTAACAGCCGACGCGTCCTTGTTCTCATCAATCAATCGCGCCGTGGCACCCATCCAGTACGGCGAGGCACCCAAGTAGGGTACGTAAAAGCCCGTGAGAGGGGCTTCCACCCGCCGCCACGACTGCCGAACGGTCACGTACGTAGTCATGCGGGGGGGCGGCCGCACTGCGGGAAGCATAGTTGGCTGCATGGTAGCACTTAAGACGGCTTCGGCGGCTTCTCTGGGTGTGGCACGTGCGCCAGCGGCACCTGCCCCCGCTGCGGGAGCCTCGAGCGACGAGGAGAACCCCGACAGTCTTGGTTTCTTAGGCGACGGGCGGCGGGGTGCGGCGTTGCCGCACTCGACCAGCACAGCGGCGTGCTGGGGGTCGTGGAAGCCCTCGACTGGGGCTACAGCTCCGTGGAAGCGAGTCCAAAGATGAGAGTCCTGCTGATCACGCCGTACCGCCTCCCGGTTCGCACTCAGGACGGCTGCTGCCGCCGCTCTACGACGACGACGCGCGCACCGAATCGTCCTCCTCACGATACGCGGCACCACCCGCGCGGCCGCAAATCGGCCACCGGCGCGCGCCCGCGCGGCGTCCAGTGCTTCTCCTGCAGCGTCTATGGATGACCGGCCTTCATCGGACGACGAGTCAACCCACATGTCCGAGAGCAGTAGACGTGGAGGATGGTCCGCCATGACCTGTTGGGCGGCCAAAAAGAGAACAAGAAACAATTGGGGGCGGAGAAGGCGTGCAGTGGAGGAAAAGAGACGCGCCTTGGAATGCGAGCAATGAGAAGGCGTGCAGTGGAGGAAAAGAGACGCGCCTTGGAAAACGAGCAATGCCATGCGCCACTGACGAGGACACGGCACCTGGGGCAGCAGCGCTGCCGCTTGTCCTGGAGAGAGGCACTTCCTGCCCGCGAGACAATGCGAGAAGGCCAGGAGGTGCCACAATCCTCTCCTACCAATTGCACCGCAAAGGGCCTTCCCCATTGTATTACTGAGGCACTGCTCATCGAAAGTCCGCGCAACCGTCCACTCATCGTTACTGGCATGGGACGAGAATGCCTTCGGTCTCAAAACCGAATGAAAATTACAAGCACAATTGCTTATCCACAGCAGGTCGGGGCCGCCCCGACTGCTTGCTTCGTGGCGAAGACGGCCACCGAGAACTGACATCAGCACTCCAGTCCGGTCCTGATCGACAGTGACGCGACGATGCATCCAGTCCCCGGTCGCGAAGGCGGCATGATCCTGTCCCCACCCCTTTGGAGTGGCGGCACTGGCGTTTATGGCATGGCAGCGCCACCCAGCAGACGGGCCGTCGGCGCTCTCGCAGCGGAGCCTGCCGAAGCTGCTGGTGGTCGCTGCACCGCTCGCGTCGACGGCGGCGGCGGAGGCGGTAGCGATGGGGAGCTTGTCTTCTCCTTTTCTTCGCCGACGTCGCTGCCGCTGGGAGTGGCGACGCCGGACACCGTAATGGCAGGTCTTCGCTTAAACGACCCCTCTTTCGAGTCATGCTTCTCGTCTGCTTCGGCTCAGCTGCTTCTGTCCATAGGCCCCTCCACCACGACGCGACCATCATAGCCGCACCGGTCGGCACGACACCGAACCTCGCGGCCGACGGCGGCGGCGAAGGGCGTGGCCGCAGCCGTGGCGGCGGCGGCCGTCGTGACATTGGTGCCAATGCAGGTGGCGGACGGCGCGGCGGTAGCCATGGCCGTCGGTGCCAATGCAGGTGGCGGACGGTGCGGCGGTAGCCATGGCCGTGGCGGCCGTCGTGAAGCGGGTGCCAGTGGCGGTGCGGGGGGGGTGGTGGCAGCCGAGATGGCGGCGGCAGCCATAGCGGCGGCGGCCGTCCTGGCGTTTGTGCCAATGGCGGTGCGGGGGGGAGTGCCTGTGGCCATGGCCGTGGCGGCCGTCGTGACGCTGGTGCCAGTGGCGGCGCGGGGGGGGTGGCGGCAGCCGAGATGGAGGCGGCAGCCGTGGCGGCGGCGGCCGTCCTGCCGTTTGTGACAACGGCAGCCATGCTGGCGGCGGACGTCGTGACGTTGGTGACAATGGCAGTGGCGGAGGGCTCGGCGGCAGCCACGGCTGCGGCAGCCGTCGTGACGCTGGTGCCAATGACGGTGGCAGGCCCACACAGCGGGGAGGGTGGTCCGGATCCAGACCACCGGGGCCCCCGCCCGCCCGCGTGGACCGTGACTCAACCGGCCGGCCTGGAGCGCGTCGGCCGCAGCGGCGGCGCGCAGGACCGTGACATCACCGCTGCGGCTCGGTCGCCGTGGCTCGAGCACGACGAGCGGTGCGCGACGGCGGAGGGTGGGGGTCCCCCCTGGGGGCCCCCCGCGTCCGCGCCCTCCGCACTGTCCCGGTCGACGTCGCTCCTGTCACAGGGGGATGGCGTCCCCCTCGCTGGCGCCCGCTCCCCCGACTCGCATGCGTCGGCGCGGAGCCGCTCTGCCGCCTCCCGCCGCCGAGCGAACCGTGGGCGCGCATGCGCCGGCACGGCGGCGCCGGCCCCCGCCGACACCCCAGACGGCGATGCGGCGGCGGCCGCGGCGGCGCGCCCCCACCGCCCGACGGCGGCACCAGCGGCCGTCCCGTCGTCGCGGGACGTTGGGCGGGCGGCGAGCCCGCCGCCACTTTCCCCGCAGCCGCCGCCTCCCTACGCCACGAGGGCGTGCACCACGTCCGCAGCGGGGGCCCCGTCCGCAGCAGAGCCGGCTGGCCCCCCAGCGGCCCCGTCGGGCGAAACGCACGAGCACCGCCTGGGCGTCGAACACGGTCGAAGCACGGCTGCTGCGACAGTGGCCGACTGGCACCGGGGGTGGCACCCCCCGCCACCATCGCCACGCCGTGGCGGCCGAGGCGACGGCGGGCCGCCGCCGCCGTGGCACGGCGGGCGGGAGGTGCCCTTTCTCGCCCTGTGGCCGCTGTCGCCGGGCCGCGGCGGCGGCGGCGCGTCGCCGCACGATCGCGGTGCCTCCGTCGCCGGGGCGCAGTCACCGGCCAGCGGCGGCGCCCGCGGTGGCGGCGGCGGCGGCGGCGGCACCCCCCGTGCGGCACGACCCGCCCCTGCCGCTGCCCCAGACGCCACCGCGGCGGGGAGAACGGCCGGCGGCCCGCCGCCACCGTCCCCCCGCCTACCGCGGCGGGGAGAACGGCCGGCGGCCCGCCGCCACCGTCCCCCCGCCTACCGCCCGCCGGGCGCGCTCAGCCGCCGCCGGGCGGCGTCGACAGTCTTGGCCGACTCCCGCTGCTGTCTCCATTCCCGCCCCCTTCCTCGGCGGCTGCGGCGACGGGCGGCGGTGGCGTCGGGCCCTACCCGTCCTTGTCACCGGCACGAACGGGAGGCCGTTTCGTGACGCTGCCGCCGCGGACGCCCCGCTCTCCCGGCGGCGGCGGCGGCGGCGGCGGCGGCGATGGTCGTGCGCCGATGGCCCGGCCGGTATGGCCGTGGTCGCCATGCCCCACCGACGCGCCGGCGGCCAAGCGGCGCCACGTCGACGGCGCGCCGGCCGGCCGGCCGGCGGTGGTGGGGGGTGGCAGCCACCCTGCCGACGGTGGGCGCTCGCCCGTGGCGTGGTGGTCCAACCGTAACGCGGGCGCGGCGCAGTTCAGGCCTCTGTGCCAGCGGCGGCGGCCACGGCAGTGCCCGTGTCCACCGCTGCCGACGCTGCTCGCGACGCCGGCGCAACGAGCGGCGACGCCGTGTTGCTGAGTCGGCTCTGCTGTGGAGGGGCTGCGGGCGCTTCCCCTCGCCCCGCTGCGGCACTCCCCCCTGCGACCTCGGGCTGTGCACTCGCTGGGCCGCGGAGGGGGTGGTGGACTGTACGTCGGAAGCGCTGCCTAGATGCACGGAAACGAAGACCAGTGTGATTGATGTGAAGTCATTGTCATTGTCATTGTGCGCGGACAGCAGCTAACACCCGATCAACACGATCAAATTGCCCGATAATGTGTCGCTGGCTCAAAAAGCTGGCCGCCATCGCCTGCAACAGATGGGGGTCGTCCACCAAGTCCTGTTCATTGTAGACCAGGTTCCGGATGATGACCTTCAAGTCATTGAACACGCCTTCTATGGGCTGCATGTCGGGACTGTACGGAGGAAGACGGAGGAAGGTCACGCCGTTGGCGGTCATGAAGGCATCCCCGTCGGCGTCGTGGATGGGAGCGTTATCAAACATGACCACACAGTTGTCGGGTTGTAAGTGCCATGGCGCCCCAGGCATGTAAACACCAAGCTTGGGGAAGAGGTGCTGGAGAAAAAGCCGCCAGTCGGCCCCCGTCAACGCCTTCTGGCGCACAATGACGGACATGAAGCCAAGGACGCGCCCGTCGCTGGAGACCGCCATGGTGGTGCTGGTGCGAGGCACAGACCGCGGGTCGCGGTCACGAAGGTTGGAGCGCTCTTGACTTAGAGTGCGACCGTACAGACGGAACACATCCGACCCGTCCGTGTGTGTTTCGTCCACAGACACGATACAGCGGCGGGGAATGCGCTGCCGTACGAGAGCGTGCTGTCGGCGACGCTCCTCCGTGGACTCGCGAAACAAGCGCAAAATCTTTTTACGCGTGAAGCCTAGACGACGCAAGTGGCGATCGACCGTGCTCTTTGAAAACCGCAGCTCCGTCATGTCGCCCGCATGATCTTGGCTCATCAGTTTTAGCATGTGCGCATGCTCACGAAGCAGAGCCCGAGGATGGTTGCGCACAAGAGTGACCAATGCGTTCATGAGCTGCAAATCGTACTCGCAGGCGTCGCCGTGCTTGTTCTTCCGCTCCGGGTTCCGCCACACCGATCCATGCTGTGCGTAGTAGCCCTCCCACCGCTTTAGCTGCGTCCGCTTCACTCCGATACTCTCGTGCACCTTTTCGCGTTCCACGCCATTGGAGAGCATGGACAGCGCGGACGCGCGGAGGTCCTCGGAGTACATGACAATGAAGCGCCTCTGCCCGCCCGTCTGCGGCCGCCGAGAAAAGGAGGCGTCGCGACGTGCCAGGGCACTGACACGAGCACGGCGACAGCGGCAGCACACGCACCCCCGCCGCCAAAACGACGCGACGCGCCAGGGCACCGACAGCAGCACAACGACCGCGGCAACACGCGCACCCCCCCCGCCAAACCGACGCGACGCGACACGAGCCCGACACGAGCACG
>Ga0115030_1000727_pt1 | contig 14060 bp, 5 predicted proteins | sample SidtaG_4_FD_87174 | JGI IMG/M metagenome (GOLD analysis project Ga0115030, IMG submission 87174) | Marine algal microbial communities from Sidmouth, United Kingdom - Sidmouth_Male1 metaG | ecosystem: Host-associated > Algae > Red algae > Unclassified | place: Sidmouth, United Kingdom | collected... | reverse complement strand
CCCCCCCCCCCCCCGCCCCCCCCCGGCGGCCCCACATGGACCGGCAACAGCATCACAAAGCTGTCCCTGCACCGGCGGGCGGCCTTGTGGGCGCGCCTCGACACGACCCCCTTTGCGCTGCTGTACGTGGCCGTCGGCGGCGCCATTGGGCGGTGGCACCTCTCCCGATTCACCGGCACCTTTCTCGCCGTCTTGGCGGTCGTCTTGCACATCCTCGCGCTGCTCGCGCAGCACTGGTCGGTCGCCGCGCACACGCTCATTGCGTGGCACCGGGTGGCGCTGCCGCGCGCCGCGTCTGCGCGCGGCGTGGCGCTCGACGGCCTCCACGCGCTCGCGTCCCCGCGGGCGCACCGGGGCAAGGCGGAGCTGGTGCCCGTCGAGGTGGCGTCCGCCGGCGGCGGGGGGGGAGGCGGCGGCGGCGGCGGCGGCTCGGTTATCCGCTTTCACTTTCAAAAGCGCGCCTATGAGTACGACGCGCCGACTGGGGTGTGGGTCAAGGCCGCCTACCCGGTGCGCCGGCCCGTCGATGAGTACCGCCGCGGCGGCGCGCGGGGGTTGACGACCCCGCAGGTGCAGGTGGCGCTCGGGCGGTTTGGGGACAACCGGCTCGACATGCCCGCGCCGACCTTCCTCGAGCTGTACAAGCAGCACCTGCTCGCGCCCTTTTTTGTCTTTCAAGTCGCCTGCGTCGGCCTGTGGATGCTCGATGAGTACTGGTACTTTGCGCTGATGACGCTGAGCATGATGTTGTTGTTTGAGGCGACGGTCGTGTTTGGGCGCCTGCGCTCCCTCCGGGAGCTGCGGGGCATGCGCAACACGCCGCGGGATCTCCTCGTCCTCCGCAACAGCCGCTGGACGTCAGTGTCGTCGGCGACGCTCGCGCCCGGCGACATCATCTCCCTCTGCCGCGGGGCGGGGGAGGACGAGCTCGTGCCCGCCGACGTGCTGCTGCTCGGCGGCGCGGCGGTTGTCAATGAGGCGATGCTCACGGGCGAGTCGGTGCCGCTGATGAAGGAGGCGATTGTGCCCCAGTCGGCGGCCGCCGGCGCCGCGCCGCTGGCGATCAAGGGCGACGACAAGGCGCACGTGCTCTTTGGCGGCACCCGCATCCTGACGCACACGCCCGCCGCCGACGCGACCGGTGCCGCCGCCGCGTCGTGCGCGCTGCGCCCCCCCGACCGCGGCTGCGTGTGTTTTGTGCTGCGGACCGGGTTTGGGAGCGCGCAGGGGCGGCTGATGCGCACGATCCTCTTTTCGACGGAGCAGGTGTCGGCCAACTCGCGCGAGACGGCGCTCTTCCTCCTCTTCCTCCTTGCGTTTGCGGTGGCCGCGTCGGGCTACGTGCTGCGCGTCGGCCTCGCCGACGCGGACCGGCCCCGCTTTGAGCTCCTCCTCCACTGCGTGCTCATTGTGACCAACGTGATGCCGCCCGAGTTGCCGATGCAGCTGGCGCTGGCCGTCAACACGTCGCTCATTGCGCTCGTGCGCGCGGCGGTGTTTTGCACGGAACCGTTCCGCATCCCGTACGCGGGCAAGATTGACATTTGTTGCTTTGACAAGACGGGCACGCTCACGACCGACACCATCCAGGCGGTCGGCCTGGCGTTGCCGCGGGCGGCGACGGCGACGGTCACTGACGGCCTCGACAAGGCAGGCGTGCGGTTGGCCACCGACGCGGGCGAGGGCGTCGCGGCAGACGTGCCGCGGGCGTCGGCACCGGGCGCGCCGGCGGCCAATGACGCGGGCGTCTACCCGCTCGTGGCCTTTGACAAGGCATCCCGCGAGGCGGTACGGGTGCTTGCCGGCTGCCACTCGCTCGTGCACGTGGACGATGACGTGGTTGGGGATCCGCTCGAACTCGAAGCGCTCTCCGCCGTGCAGTGGCGCTACGCCCGCGGCGACACGGTCGTGCCCGTCCGCGGGGGCCTCTCGTCGGGCGCCGGCTCCCTCCGCATCGTTGCGCGGCACCGCTTTTCCTCTGCCCTCCAGCGAATGAGCGTGGTGGCGCAGGTGGAGGCGGCGCCGGGCGTGCCCGACGCGCCGCACGTGCTCGTCAAGGGGTCCCCCGAAGCCATCCGGCGGCTGCTGGCGGGCGGCACCCCGCCGGCTGGGTATGACGAGACGGCGTCGTCGCTCGCCCGCCGGGGGCTGCGGGTGCTCGCGCTCGCCGTGCGGCGGCTCAAGGCGGGCACGTCGGTGGCGACGCTGCGGCACATGGCGCGGGCGGACGTGGAGGCGGGGCTCACGTTTGTCGGCTTTGTGTGCTTTGAGTGCCCCCTCCGCGCGGACTCGCGCAAAGCCATCCGCGCGTTGAAGAAGAGCTCCCACGCGTGCACGATGATTACAGGGGACGCCACGCTGACGGCCGCGCACGTGGCGCGGCAGGTGGCGATTTCCACGCGGCGGATGCTCATCCTCGAGCTGACGTCGGCGGGGGTGGCGGCGGCGGCGGCCGTGGCCGAGGCGGCAGCCGCGGAGGCGGCGGCCGCGGCCACGGCGACCGGCGGTGCCACGGCCGCCGACGTGTGTGCCCCCGCAGCGGCGGTCGGGCTAACCAACGAGGGTGGCGAGGAGCTCGTCGCGTGGATGTCGGCCGTGACGGGCTTGAGGAGAAAGGCCTTCTCCGTCGATGCGGTGCCCTCCCTCGCGGCCACGTACGACCTGACCGTGTCGGGCCCGGCGCTGTCGGCGGTCGCCGCCGCCTGCGACGACGTGTGGGCGGTCACCCGCCACGTCAAGGTCTTTGCCCGCATGACGCCCATGCTCAAGGAGCGGGTGCTCTCGTCCCTCAATGCCGCCGACCTGATTACGCTCATGTGTGGGGACGGCACGAACGACGTGGGGGCGTTGAAGCAGGCGCATGTTGGCGTGGCGTTGCTGTCGACGACCATCTCGCGGCCGGCGGTGGCGGCCAATCGGCCGCGCGCCGCCGGGGGGGGCACCAACGGGGCGGCGGCCAATGCCAACACGCCGCCGGCAACGTTTGCCGAGGCGGTGCGGCAGCGGCAGGCGGCGATACTGCGGCAGCAGCAGGTGGCGCAGTTGGCCGTTGCAGAGCGCGCGGCGGCGGCGCAGGCGGCGCAGCGGGAGGCGGCGGCGGGCGGGGCGGCCAATGGCACCAAGGAGGTGGCGACGGCTGGCGACAATGGCGCCGCTGGGGCGCCGCCCCAGACGGAGTTGGAAGCGCGGGTGGCGCAGCTCAAGGCTGCCCTCGAGGAGGCCGAGCCAGACGGTCCGCCACTCGTCAAACTCGGCGACGCGTCCGTCGCGTCGCCCTTCACCTCCAAGCGCATGTCCATCGACTCGGTCACAGCGATTGTGCGGCAGGGGCGGTGTACGCTGGCAACGACACTGCAAACGTACCAGATCCTTGCCCTCAACTCGCTCGTCTCGGCCTACTCCCTCTCCGTCCTCCACTTGGACGGGGTCAAGCTGGGGGACCGGCAGCTGACGACGACGGGCATCCTCACCGCCGCCGCCTTCTTCATGATCTCCCGCTCCAAGCCCCTCCGGCGGCTGTCGCGGCAGCGCCCCGCAGAGTCGGTGTTTGCCCCCGCCCTCTTCCTCTCCCTCCTCGGCCAATTCGCCATGCACGTGGCCGCCTTGTACTTTGCGTCGGCGGCGGCCAAGCGGTACCTGCCGCCCGACTTTCGACCCGACGTCAAGGGCTCCTTCTCGCCCAACATCCTCAACACGGTCATTTTTCTGCTGTCGACGTCGCAGCAGACGGCCACGTTTGTCGTCAACTACAAGGGCCGCCCGTTCATGGAGGGCCTTTTTGACAATGTGTACTTGCTCAGGACGCTCGCGGTGTGCGCGGCGATTGTCGCGTTTGCAGTGGCGGAGGTGTCGCCCGAGGCCAACCAGTTCATGCAGCTGGTGCCGTTTCCCAACTCGCAGCTGCGGTGGTTTGTCATCCGCGTGCTCGTCGCCGACTCGTTTGGGGCCCTCGCGTGGGACCGGCTCGTGTCGCGCATCTTCACCCGTGTGCCACCGGTCATTGAGTGAGTGGCTTGTGGGGGCGTGCCCTTCCTTTCTTGTGGTCGCGTGCCTGGGTGCTCGTTGTACATTGTCTTTTTTTTTTGTTGAGTGTGCGAGCCAACAGCTGCTTCGCTTTCCCCTGATGTGGCTGGCGCCAGCACTGAGCGTGCTGGTGGGACCCCGTCCCTGTCGACTGGACGGGGGTGTGTGTGGCCGTCATTGTACACTATTCGGTGCAGCGTCCCGCCCATGTAGACGGTCCCCTCTTGGCTGCGGTGCCCGCCAGTGCACTCGACGCGACATTTCTGGCGTGCCCTGCGGCAGGCCTCCTTTCGCACACGGTCTTCTGAGTGGAGTTTCTTGCCGAGCGCTGTGCTCGGCTCGAGCCGGATCCAGAACGCTCACCACGGGCTGAATCAACCAGGGTCAGGGTGTGCGGCCGCCAGCTACATCCCCGTCCTGATGCTGAGCAACCGAAGATGGAAAAGAACCCTCCCGCGCCCTCATCAGCGGTGCGAGGCTGCTTTCAAATGTACAACCCACACACGTACGACATGGTGGGACAGAGCGTGTCGCGGCGATAGAAGCGGTGTGGGCCAAGCTGCTCCACGTTGCGGCGCACAGCGAATTCTGATTCCCACGAATGTGAACCACACGAGATCCGTCACACGCCAAACCAATCTCGAAACGGTTCGGTCTCTTGCTCGAAATCCACTCGCCTGGTGGACGATTCTGCGTGCCAGGGGCGGCCATCCCACGCTGCTTCCCGCGAGACAGACAAGGTCCAGCTCCTCGTGGCACGAGGGTGGCATCGGTGGGTGCACGACGACTCACGGGGCGACACCGGCCGCCCGCCCCCGTTTCTCGGCCAAGCTCCGCCGGCCCGTGGGTCCGGCGCGCCCGTGCGGGGCGCGCAGCGAGTGGGACCGGCGCCCGGCCGGCGAAGCGCACAACGACGAGGCGCTGACGTGGCCGCGCGTGCGCCGCGCGGGGCTCCCTTTGTGCCGCACGGCCGCGTTGCCGCCGGTTGGCGCTGCGCGAGCCCGCCGGCGCCCAACGGCCCGTGCGTGCGGGCGCTCCGTGGCGCGCGCTTGTGGCGCGTACCGGCTTGGGTGCCGACCCCCTGGGTATTGCGGCATCGCTACCGGGTGGGGGCGTCTGCTTTGTCGCCTCTGGGCACCCCCTTCCCTGTGTGGCTCTGAGGGGCGCCGGCTGTCAGCCTCGGTGGTGGCTGTACGGACGAGGCGGGGCGGTGAGGGGGGGTACACCGGGCGGAGCCGCGGGGCGCCTGCTCACCGACGGGTGAGGGCGTGTATCGGAGACGGACAGCGGCGCTGCGCTGCGGCGACGTCGTGCGATGCTATCTGCGTGCTTTGGTCTTGGCCGGAAGTCGTCTGGAGGACCTTCTGGCGGCGGCGGCGGCGGCCGCAAGACGCACTTTACGCCTGCGCCGTCGGGACAGAACGAGGTGCGTTGACGCGCGTGTTGCGGCAGGAGCTGTTCCGTGAATGAGGAGCACGTGCATGTGGGGTGAGCGCGGAGAGGGTGTTGTGCAGGTCACGGTTGCTGGTTGACCACGTGCGGACCGCTTCTTTGTCCATCTCCACACTTTGATACGCGATCGATACACGTTCTGGGCTGGTGCGGGCACTTCACTTGTGCCATCCAAACATCTTTCTTCCTCCTCGTCAAGCACCGGAGCGTATGCTTTCCTTGTGTCCGGCGTTGTTTCTGACCCGGATTTCTCTCTGTGCGTCTGGTATTGTGCCTCTTTTGCTCCTTTCCTTCATGGCTTGCGTGTTTTCCGGTTGTGATGGTGCAGTCTCATGTGGCCGAACTGCGCCGACGCCTGTCCATCATCGCGGACCGGACGGACTTTCTCCCACCCACCTCAACGAAGCGGAAAAAGCGGCGAGTCGTGCACGTGAAGCGGCAACCCGTCTCGGCACCCATCCGCTTGGACGTTGGCTACAAGTCCCGCACCGGCTGGGAGCCGGTCCGCTCTGGGAAAGAGAACCAGGATGCGTTTGCGGTGCTCGTCCCCTTTCACACGCCTGCGTCGTCTTCCCACTCAGCCGCTGATGAGCTGTCCTCGACGGGCCGCACCTCCCAAAGGAGAGACGGGCTCCCTTCGTCTGCCTCCTCGGTGGACGTCCAAGGCGGGGCCACCGCCTTTGTGGGCGTCTTTGATGGTCATGGTCAGTTCGGCCAGGCGGTCTCCTTCTTTGTTGCGCATGCCCTCACAGACGCGTTGCGGGCGTCCTTGATCTCTGGCGGCATCTGCGTCCCGGATGCCATCCGCAAGGCGTGTGCTGCCACTGCGAGGCGGTTGGCGACCGACTCGGACATTGACGTCCGGCTGTCGGGGTCCACTGCGTCCTTTATCCTCTTGCACGGGGTGCACCTGTTTTGCGGCAACGTGGGTGACTCGCGGTGCGTACTCGGCCGGCGTACGCCGTCAGCAATAGGGGCCACTAGCCTCACCAACGTCCTGGACTCGTCGTCCGCGTCCGGCGGCGTCGGCTCGTCGACGCTCCCGTGGCCGCCATCGAACTCTGGGGACGGCCGGGCGGCCAACCCCGGCACCGCCTACACTGCCATTGACCTGTCCACGGACCACAAGCCGTCGGTCGAGTCGGAGCGCAAGCGCATTGTGCAAAACGGCGGTCGGGTGGAAACGTGGGCGGGCAACGGCGTCGGGCCGTACCGGGTATGGCTCGCCCACTCACGGGTACCTGGCTTGGCCCTCTCCCGCGCGTTTGGGGACGACGTTGTGCGGCCGATTGGGGTCAACTCGGAGGTGGAGCTGAGCGTCGTGCGGTTAGGCATCGACGACGCCTTTGTCATTGTCGCCAGCGATGGGTTGTGGGAGTTCTTGGGCAGCCAGGAGGTGGTGGACATGGTTGGTCAGATGCTCGACCAGGGGCTGGGCGGCCAGGAGGTGTCTGAGGCCCTCGTTCGCAAAGCTGCGGGGCTCTGGGCTGACCGGGAGGACGTGGTCGACGACATCACGGTGGGAGTCGCCATCTTGCAACATGGGGGCGCCGGTGACGGCGGCTCGACACGGGGACGGCACGGCGAGCCACTGGTGATGCTCGGATGACTTCTCCTTGGCGGCAGCCTCATTGTGTCTCTGCTTCTATCATGCTTCCTCGAGCTTCTGATTCCCCGGTTCGTTTTTTTTCTTCGCGGGCTTCACTGTTTGTCATGCCGAGACGGTGCGCAATGCGCAGTGCGTAGTCACCTGCGGCCCACTGTACCTGCCACGGGCGCAAATTTGCGCGGTGCTTACGAAGCTCTGCTCGCTCCATGCTTGTTGCGTAGCGCACAGGCTCAACCGCTCTCCCGAAGTGCGTCAGACGGTTAGCAGTCGCGGGTGTGCTCAGTTGTACCCGCGGGTTGTATTTAACAGGTTGGCTATGAGAGCGCGTATCGCCTGTATTATGCAAGTACGAACAGCACCGGGTGAACTGACGAAGCTGCAAGCGAGAAAAAAGGGCAAGACAGCCAAGCCTATCTCCTGCACTTTCCTTCTGGCAACGACCCCCCCACAAAACCGCGCACACCCAATCGCACGATGCACGCATCCAGGCGCGGACACCCCACAGCGAACGCTCCGCCGCCTCCCTCCACCTTGGCACCACCGGCTTGATAGTACGATCGCAAGAACGACACTGCCGGCGATGGGCACCTCTCGGGTACCACCGCGTGGGCCATCAGCACGCCAAGATCCAGAACAAAGCGACACAGCAGCGCGGAGATGCAGCCGTCGCTTAGAAGTTGAGCTTGGTGCGGCGCCAGTGGCGGCGCTTCGCGTTGTAGCGGATCTTGGAGTCTGTCTTAAGCCGGAACCAGTAGGGCACGGGCCGGTTCTGCTTGGACTTGCGAGCAAGCTTCAGCTTGATTTTCAGGGCCTTGTGGGACGGCTGTTGAGGCAAAAAAGGAAACACCGTGTAGCAGGTAGCACGCGAACGACAACAGAGCAAGGTGGTCAGAACGTCAGAGGCCTGAGCATAGGACGACAAAAAGCAGCTTACCGAAGGTGCCAGGCGATAAAGCAACTGCTCTCTCGATACCGCCCACACAACATGGCCCCCGCCTGGTCAAGCGAGAAGACAGGCCGCGGCACGCCCCTGGCAAAAGGGGAAATCCCTTGACGCATCCACGAAATGAGCGAGGAGGCCGCCGCACAGACGCACAGCACACCCCAAATAAAGCAGAGTGCGGTGATGCTGCGCCACGCGCTGCGGGGGAACAAAGCAAAGCACGAAACCACCCACAAACCCCCTAACGCTCAGTCACCCACCCACACACAACGAACACGTCCCAAGGCATACCATGATGGAGAGGTTGCCGCCAGGTGCGGCGACGCAAGGAACAGTGCTCGACGAGGGGGGGGGCGAAATGGATGGCCGCACACCGACGCGAAGAGGCGATCGACTCGTCGGGATCCACGACGGACACGAAGCCCGTGAGCGCGACGGTCGCGGCGCCAACGACGGCCGTGGTCATTGCTCGGAAAATTGGGGGCCGGCGATTGTCCAGAGAAGGACACCAGCCGGTCTGACGAAAAAAAATCGATAAGGTCGAACAGATCATCGATTAGTAGATATCAATTACCAGAAATTATGAACCGGGAGAATGAGTAGGTACACTAGTGTCAGCACTGTCAGTGCAACACGTTGACCCAAGTATAGATCCAGCCAATGGGGGGACTCTATTCCAGAAACCCTGGGTACTCCCAACTCTGCTTGGTTGACCGCTCTCGCGCTCCAAGCCACGAGTCTGCATGCTTTTTTCTCCTTGGCCCCCCCTTGTCCACTGACTCATCCCCCACACCCCCCTTTGTGCCTGTGCTGTCCTGGACGCAGCACGCCTGTCGTCATTGCCTCCTCGTCGTCAGCGGTAATCGACGTCCCTTCCCTCCCAGGCGGATCTTCTTGTTCCCCTCCCGCTGGTGGTCGACCCGGGTGTGGTGACCGTGCTCCTTTCGACTGATCGTCGCTGCGGGGCCCCGCCGGGGCTGCCGAGCATCCGCCCCCGCACCTCGGCGTTGACGCTCGCCGGCCCTGTGGGCCGGTTTACCACTATGGCTACCAACGTGCCGCTGCACCGGCCGCTGTCGGCCATTGTCAAGGCCGTCCCATCGGGCGACACTGTCGTCCTCATCAAGCCCCAGGCTGGGGCGACGGGCCCCCCCCCAGAGCTGCGGCTTTCGCTCGCGTCCCTCGCGGCGCCCAAGCTCGCTCAAACCCACGGGCCGGGCGCGCCGACCGGCGGCGTGCCCAGCAGCGACGGCTTCTTTCCCGCCGATGAGGCTGGCGCGTGGGCCGCGCGGGAGCTCCTCCGCAAAAAGCTCGTCGGCAAGCCCGTCTCCTTTTGTGTCGACTATCGGGTAGCGGCACTGCAAGGGCGCCTGTTTGGTTCCCTCTCCCTTCCACCTGCTGCCGGTGCGCCGCCGCCGCCCAAGGGTGGCCTCGCCGCTGAACTGGTGTCGGCCGGCCTCGCGCGCCTCCGCCGGCACAACCCGGAGAACGAGCGGGCAGCGGACTATGACGCGCTAGTCGCGGCCGAGGATGCGGCGGTGACGGCGAACAGGGGGATCCACAACAAGGTGCCGGGCGCGGCGCCGGTGCAGCCGCACCGCCGCGTACACCTGCCATTTGCGTCGAGCGTTGACGCCGAGGCATACGTGGCGTCGGTGCGCGGCAAAACGCTGGACGGGATTGTCGACCACGTCATCAATGGGGCGGTGCTGCGGGTGTTGATCAAGGACGCCGACGCGGCGGCCGGGGAGAGCGACCCGACCGTCTACCGCGCGGCGACCGTGTCGATTGCCGGGGTCATCTGCCCCGGCTTCCGCCGCCCCGAGGGGTCGGCCCCGCCGGGCGCGGGCGCGCCGCCGGCGCTCATCCCGATGCCCTTTGCGCTCAACGCCAAGGTCTTTACTGAATCCCGCGTCCTCCACCGGGATGTGCGGCTGAGCTTGGGCGGCGTCGACAAGTCGGGGATGCTCCTCGGCACCGTTAGCGACCCGCTCAGCCTCGGGGAGGAGCTCCTCCGCCGTGGCTTTGCCCGCACGATGGGGTACAGCCTCGACTCGTCGGCGGAAGCACCCGCCCTCCGTGCCGCGGAGCGTGCCGCCCGCAACGCGCGCCTGGCGGTGTGGAAGGACTGGGTGCCGCCAACGACCGGCGCGGTGGCGCCGACCGGCGGCACTGAAACGTGGGCGGGGCGGGTGGTTGAGATCGTGTCGGGCGACATGCTGTCGATCGTCGACGAGCGGGCGCCGGCGGCCGAGCCCCGCCGCCTGTCGCTCGCCTCCATCCGCGCGCCGCGGCTCGGGAGGGGGGCAGAGCGGGACGCGCCCGGCGCATACGCCGCACGGGAGCTGCTGCGCAAGCGCCTCATCGGTCGCCGCGTGATGGTGACCGTCGAGTACACGCGCGTACTCGGTGCGCCGAGCACGGGGGCGCCGGGCGGGCCCGCTGCCGCGTCTGTCGGTGCGTCGAATGCGCCAAAGGGGGCGCCGCCGCCGGCCGGCCGCTCCGACGCCATGATGTTTGTGTCGCTCAAGCGGGACACCAAAGAGGCCGAGGACGTTGGGCTCATGCTCGTTAAGGCCGGCCTGGCCACCATCACCCGCCACCGCGGGGACGAGGCCCGTGCCGGCGCTTATGAGGAGTACCTCGTTGCGGAGAAGGAGGCGACGGCCAAACGCGAGGCGCTGACTGCCGACGACTCGTCGTCGACTGGCCGCGGCCGTGTCAATGACCTGACGGGCCCGGCGGGCAAGAAGCGTGCCAAGGAGATGGTCGATTACCTGCAGCGCACGGGCCCGCAGCGGGGTATTGTCGAGTACGTCATGTCCGGCTCTCGCTTCCGGGTGATGTTGATCAAGGATTCGGCCCTCGCGACACTTGCGTTGAAGGCCGTCGCGTGCCCGCCGTCGACGCGGCGGGTGTTTGGCCCCGGGGGGGTGCTCAAGGAGACCGTTCCGGGGGAGGCGCTGGGTGACGAGGCGCACGCGTTTGCACGCGACACTTTCCTGCAGCGGGACGTGGACATCCACATTGAATCGTGCGACCGCACCGGCGCCTTCCTCGGCACCTTTTTGGTGCCGTCTGCCGACGGCAAGGGCCGTGACGACGCTGCCCAGATGCTGCTCGCGGCCGGGTATGGCAAACTCCACCCGGCCTACTACCCGGCCGAGGACCCCAACTCCCGGCCGCTGGTCGCGGCGGCCGCCTCTGCCAAGGCCGCCGGCAAGGGGGTGTGGAAGGATTACCACGAGCCGACGGCTGCCGAGTTGGCTGAGGCGGCGGCCAAGGCCGCCGCTGCCCGTGCGGGACCGACGGTTGTCGGCCGCGTCGTCGACGTTGGCTTTGCGGGCAAGCTGTGCGTGCAAACCGAGACCGCCGCCCGCCAGATGAGCGGCGTAGAGGCCGCGCTCGCGGCGTGCAACTTGGACGGCGGCAAGCCGTCGGCGGCGGTGCGCACCGGGGAGGTGCTCGCCGCCAAGTGGAACGGCGATTGGTACCGTGCCAAGGTGCTCGCGGCGCCGGCGGCGGGGGGTGGCCCCAACGCGGCGGCGTGGGTGCGTTTTTTGGATTACGGCAATGAGGATTGGGTGGCGCCCAAGAACCTGCGGCCGCTCAACGCGGCGACGCCGCTGGCGGCCATGGCCCCGCTTGCCGTGGTTGCGGCCGTCGACGCGGTGATGGTGCCGGGGGAGGGCCACGAGGTTGGCCGCGACGCGGGGCTGCTGCTGCGGGAGCTCGCCATGGGCCGCCGCGTCCGCGTGGCCAACGGCGATGCCGTCGTGGTCGCCGACGGGGAGCCTGCGTCGGGCAGCGGCAGTGGCTCTGGGTCTGGGGGCGGCAGCTCCGCGGCGGCCGCCCCCGCGGTCGTAGTCAATGGCGCCGGCGACGATGCGTTCCCGACGCTCCCCACCGCCGCGGCGTCGTCATCGAGGCGAAGCGCCGGTAAGGGGCCCGCGCCCACCCCGTCGGCGCCCGCGGCGGCGCCCGCCCCCTCTCGACCGTCCGGTGGTAGCAGCGCCAGTCTGGCCGAGCAGCTGCTTCAAGCCGGCCTCGCTCGCAACTGGCGGCGCCAAGACGCGGCGACGCGTGCGGTGGCGGAGCGCTACCGCGACGCGGAAGACGTTGGACGGCGCACGCGCAAGCACATCTGGCGCTACGGTGATGCGTATGCGTCGGACGAGGATGATGATGAGGAGACGCAGGCGGCACACCGCCGCCGGTACGGGCCGTGAGGGTGAACGGCGTCGGTGTTGGGGTGACGCGTCTTGTGATTGCCCCCGCGTGCATTGCCGCGCGGTTCTGCGGTTTCTCGGCCACGCACTAGAGACTCGTTTTGTTTCTTTCTTTTTTTCTTCTTCTCCCTTTCCTCTATGTTGTCTCTTCTTGTTGCGCGCGTGCTCCTTGCGTGCTTGCGCTAGGCCAACCGTCTGGAAGCATTCTCACTTGCCGTGTGCGTCGCTCGGTGGGGGCGCGGCATTCCACCGCCTCGTAACGTTCTCCGTTCTCCACCAGTCGTGCCATCCAAAGGAACGAGTGTCATGTCTATGTGCGCACCTCCCCACAGAAACACCGACTCCACACGCATGGGCCCCCTCCCACTCAAACGTTTTTGGTGACCCACGCCTTGAGCGGCGGCACGTTGACCCACCCCAGCTGGCGTTCCTTTGCGTCGGCCACGACCGCGTCGGCCGCCATATTGCTCTGGTGCCCCATCCACAGCGACGCCACCGCGCCCGCGCGCATCGCGCTCGCGCACTCAATCAGCACCGGCGACGGGAGGTCGGTCAGCGCGTCGATCACCGCCTTGGCCGTCGACGCGTCCGCCGTCGCTGGCGAAATCGGGACGGCTGCAAACGCCAGGCCCGCCTCCGCGGCTTCCGCCTTGCGCCCGTCCGCGTGGGCGCCCGCCTCGGCGGCGGTGCGGAGGTACAAGACGGCCGCGTACGCGGCACCGTCGCCGGCGCCGTCGCCCGTGGCCGAGGGCCCCGGGCGCCCCGCCTCACCCCCCCCCGGGGGGGGGGGGGGGTGCGGGGGGCCGCGCCCCCCGCCGGGGGGGGGGGGGGGGGGGGGGGGGGGGGGCCCCCCCCCCCGGCGGGGGGGGGGGGGGGGGGGGGGGAGGCGCCCCCGTCGACGCTCGCGCCGCCGCCGACGGCGGCAACGCCGTCGACGCGGTCGCGCCGCCGCGCGTCGGGCGCCGCGGGTGGGGCGTCGGGCGCGGCGCCGCCCGCCGCCGACGCAGACGAGGACGGCACCACGCCGTCGCTGCCGGGCGCGCGGTGGGCCACGGCCGCCGCCGGCGGCGGCGCCGCTGCGGCGGCCGACGCGGCCAACGCCGCCGCCAGCGCCGCGTCGTACTCAGCGTCGGCGTCCGACGCGCGGCGGCGGCGGCGGCGCGGCGACGCCGCGACCAGTGGCGGCGTGGCGACCAGCACAACCCCGTCGCCATGGGGGGGGGGGGGGGGCCCCCCCCCCCCCGGGGGGGGGGGGGGGGGGGGGGGGGCGCCGCGACCGCCGGTGGGGGCGACCACGCCCGCCGAGGCGGCGGCGGAACGCCCGCCGCCCCCGCGTCCGCGGGCGGACCGGCGGGCGGCGGCGGCGGCGGGCGGCCGACGGGGCGGATTTCATCGTCGGCGGCGGGCGCCGCCGCCGCGGGCGCCGCCGCCGCAGGGGCACGCGCGGCTGCCGCCGCTGTCGGCGCCGGCGCGGCGGCGGCCGACGCCGCGGGCGCCCCCACCCGCAGCGGCGGCGGCGGCGGCGGGCGGCCTGCCGCCGCCGCCGGTGCGGCGGCCGAGGCGGCGCCAGGGGCGGGCGCCCCCCCCCCCCCCCCGTGCACGCCGTGGAGCTCATAGTCCTCCAAGTGGCGGGCGAGGACTTTGAGTTTGGGCGCCGGCGCAAAGAGGAGGATGCCCTGCGGCAGCGCCCGCCGCAGCCCAAACACCGTTGCCGACGCGTCGACCAGGTCTGCAATGGTGAAGAGGAGGACGACCAGCCGCCGCAGCGTGACGCCGAGGCTGCTGCTGCCGGTGGTGGGGGGGG
>Ga0115030_1000726_pt1 | contig 14060 bp, 19 predicted proteins | sample SidtaG_4_FD_87174 | JGI IMG/M metagenome (GOLD analysis project Ga0115030, IMG submission 87174) | Marine algal microbial communities from Sidmouth, United Kingdom - Sidmouth_Male1 metaG | ecosystem: Host-associated > Algae > Red algae > Unclassified | place: Sidmouth, United Kingdom | collected... | reverse complement strand
TGTGCTCGAGGAAAAAGAGGGCGCCCCGTGGTCGCAGGAGGGGGGGGGGGGGGGAGGGGTACAACCCCCCGGGCGGCCCCCCCGGGGGGGGGGGGGGGGGGGAGGGCCTACGCTCGAGATCGTCCGTTCCAGCTGCTTCCGGCCAGGCACGCCTGTGGACGGAGGCTCAGAGCCAAAGGGTACAGCCAGAGAAGAAAGGAAGGGCGGAAGAGTCGTCGACGAGTACTCCAGAATGGAACGCACTGGACGGGGGGGGGGGGGGCGGGGCCCGGGGAACCCCTACCGGGCGGAGGGGGCGGGAGCATGCACTGGGGACGGCGGGGGCGGGTGGGAGAATCCGGGCCCCGTGCCCGGGGGCGCGGGGACGGACGGATTCGGGCGGAGGCCCCCCCCCCCCCCCCCCTTCCGGTGGGCGCCATTCAGGGGCTTTGATCCGCGACACGTCCGCCATCTTCCTGAGACAGCGATGTCCACTTTCTTGCTAGGATCAAATTGCAGTCGTGCAAATGGAGCTTTGATTCCAAGAAGTACACAAGGAAGAGTCGGGGTCTTTCTACACGACAATAAACACACTAACGCCATCTATTGGCCGTCCCTACTCCAAACCAGATCAAGATCTCGGGTAACTCACGATGGAGCAATCTGCTGTCAAACGCTTTTCGGGCAATGTTGCGCTCTTGGTGTTGCGGGGGAAACCCCCTGTCAGGGGTTACAGGGCTCCCGGCATGAGCCGGGAACGGGTCCCGAACAATCACGTAACATCCCCATAGGGGGGTAGCGTGGGACACCCCCCTTGGGCGGGTGGGTGGCCAGGGAGCCCGAGGGTGTGAGGCCCGCCAGGACACGTGGCGAATCAAACGTACTCGGAAGGGGCAACGGTTGACGGGGAAGGCCCCGTTTAAGACGATGGGTGCGACGACGGAGGGAGCTAGGGATGTCGATGGGTGTGACGACGGTGGAAAAGGACGGGAGGGGTCACAAGGGAAAAGGTTGTATTTGGAACTGAGGCTGCCCCTCTCGATCCCCCTGAGGGAGCTCTGTTCCCTGGACAATGTCCTCTCCCCGGGGCACCAAAGGTGCCCCAGAACATGCGTGCACTCGTCGCCACACCGTGCGGCACCACAAGGGCCTAAAACGAAGCGAGAGGGGCATGTGCCGCCAAAACGCGGCACCAAGTGGCTCAGAAATGCAGGTAAAGAAACGTGGAGAACCAGGCGACTTTCGACACGAAAGTCAAGAACAGAGGGCACTTCCCATTAGATAGTGCGGCGCTCGACAGCCCCAACTGTCGCATAAAACGCCGTGTCACCCCAGCCCACAGAAACAGATAGGGACACCTGCCAAGCTGAGGGAACCCACCCGCACACCCTTTCTCTACTCTCGCCCGGTGACACGGGCACCTAGGAAAACACCCGAAGGCGCAAAGAGGGAGGAAGGAGGTGAGAACGCAGTTATTTTTTTGTGGGGAAGGCGGGCCACGGGCGCCCCGTTGTCCCCTTAAGTCCCGTTCCAAGTTTGCTTCTGTGCGCGCCACATGGGATGTGGCGTCGCTCCCATTGGTGGAACGATGTGGTGGGCGCCACATGTGGCGCCGACTTCCGAAGAGAGGACTCGGAGGTTGCGCCACAGTGTACGCTGATGTATGGTCTATTAGGAGACTTAGTAAGCCCCGGGCGACTTAACACTCAGCGTTCAAGAGATGAGTACTCGACTCGGCGACAGACAGAGCCGCGGTCGACTCCGCTCCGCTGTCTTGAACACCGCACGAACCCCCACCACATCGCCCGCTCCCACCGCCACGCCGGCACCCACCACCTCGCCCGCCCCTGCAGGACTCTCACGCCTTTGGCACGCCCACTTTTTGTGAAACCTTTCTTTCTTCTCTCCCATTGAAGGGGAAACACCAAAGGCAGCACGAATGTCGAGGTAGCTGCCCCCGCCTAGATAACGCAATGACATGGCGGTCCGCACCTCACCCGAAAGCCCACATGACGGCAGCCGGCGGCAAATCGCGTCTACCAGGCCCAAAAAGCTATGCTCTGGCATGCGCACAGCGCGCTTAAAAAAGCGTCCATAACGAGCACGGACCTCGGGAAATCTGACGGGGGTGGTGTAACAGTCGTTTACCAATGGTCTCGACAGTAAACCCCGTCGCAAACGCACAGCAGCCGCAACAGTACTGGTGAAGGCCACCTGCTGGTACACAAAAAATGTCATGGTTGAGCCGTCGGCACTCTGGCACGATGACCCCATCGGATCGGGTTTCACTGCCGATGGTGCTTCCATATGACGTCGCGTCAGTCGTATTCACTGGATAAGTGGTACTGTATTTGAAAAAACGTGCCAGTATAAGTCCGTTTTCAGGAATGTACGTCTGTGGTGCCTCCCGCAGAGCTTTCCAAGGCCGTCACATGTGGTGCGTGGCGAGCCACGAAGGCGGAAGCAAACTTGGAACCGGCCTAAGCTATCCGAGCAAGTGGGTCCAATTGGCCCCGAGACCCACACAGTAGCCTCCCCATGGGGAGATCTGGGGATCCATACCAGTGGACCCCCCCTTACTCTAAAGCTGATATTTCAAGCACTTGACATACAAAGGCAAATGACCCACAATCAATCAAGATCCCAACCAGAAAGGACAGCGCCACCTGTCCGAACCGGGGCGTGACACCTCATCCACGTCGCCCGGCGCCCTAACTATCTTCTGGCCAGCCAAGCGGCGTGGACCGGCCAGCGCAATGCGACACGAACAGCAGGGCATATCCGATCCAGCCCTGCTTGCCCCGGATCGTAGAAACGGATTGTAAGGGACGCTGACAATCATGTCGCGTCCCCATAGGCCCACGCGACTGACACCAACCCCCATTGGTGCTTTTCAGGTGACGCCGAATCATCCGGAGTCAGACGCCGGATTGTGATGAGTCAGCGGGGCGCTGGATGACCTCACGCCAGATGAGGTTGATCCGCATGTCCGTAGCTTTCACTCAAAACGTGGAGGCCGTTATAGCGGATGTTGGACGTGTACAGCAAATCACGAAGGAAGCGTGCCACGTGGAACGTGATGTTTAAAAACGAGTGAAATGTTGAAAGTATGTTTCCACGTGGCGTGACAGGCCAGAGGTCTTACAGAGGGCCACACACGAAACGGTCCCTCTGGAGGGGCGCGGGGTGATGAGCACCCGATCGGGCACCCCTCGAGGGGTCTGACACAGCCGAGGGGGACACCCGTCTTCCCGAATCCGGGCCCTCTGGAGGGACCGGGAAGATTGTGGATGCTTCCGCAATCCGAGCGTAAGCCGGACCGAGATCTGATCTCGACCAGAGACAAAATCCCACCGGAAGTCCATCCGGGAGAACCGAAAAGTCTTGGGATAAGGCCCGAGGTACTGAATTGGGTAAATCCTGAGATCTGGGAAGTCTTGGTGACTTTCCTGCTTCCGCCCCGAGACGGGCGGGGGTCCTCTTCCAGTGGAAGGGTAGTCGAGGATGCTGGGCAGGGGCCACTAGAGGCCCGGGCCTGAGACCGTGGCCCGCTGGGCACCGGTCCCGCCATGGTGGCGCCCGGGGGTCGGGATTGTGCACGTCCTGCGTCTTGCTTCTGAGGGTATATGAGTGCTTGCTTTGGGGTCATCCTGCGTCTTAGAATAAGTCAGAGTTGCGTTTGCGTTGCTTCCGTCTTTCTGGTGCGCTCAGCGCCCTGTGGTCCAGGCGTTTGTGTTTTTTCTCCTTTGCTCCGCTCCGCATCCTGTGCTGGGCTTTCCGACGGGGCTATACCCCTTCGGCTTTGAGGACAGGTTCTACTACATACCGGACTTCGGAGCATAGCGGGACCCAGCAGGATGTTTTTTCAGGTCGTATCCGCGGGAGGGCAAAGGTGGCGGCCTCGCCACTTCCCGCTCGCAGGAAGCAGCGGTTCTATTTTGATACCGCTTGCTGCGGAAATCCGACCGCCCGCCGTCACCGGCCCTGTCTCTCTCAGAACCTCGGTAGCTGGCCCCGGGAAATCCCGGTGCCCGCCTTGGCCAGGTACAGCAATGGCGCCGGCGGGGACGTCAACAGGGCTCGGTCACTGGCGAGCAAGCGTGACAAGTGACCGCACAAGCCAGGTGCTCTATCTATGAGCTAACAGAAGGACAACTTACTCGTCGATGAGGCAAAAAAGAGAGCAAAGCACCGCTAACCAACAAAACCGCATCAGTATTGAAGTCATCGTCTTCAAATTCAGACTCCTTCAACAACTTGTCGCCGTCACTCTCCGACGAATCGTGAGCCGCGGCTCCACAGGACGGCATTTCTGTGGCCAACGGTTGCATGTTTGCTCGAGTGGTCGCCCGGTCGGCTTGGGAAAGACGCGGGATGAGAGAGAGGTCTGAAGGCAACATATGTGCGTTGAAGCGCACAAGGCAATGCATCTCCACGTGCTCGGCTAGGAGTGCTGACCGGTCCTTGCGCAGAACGCGCTCAGCGACGGAAAAGTCACGTTCAGATGCCGCGGATGACCCAGATGCTCCAAGGAGCGAGCGCGCAACAAGGTGGAGCAGAGCGTCGTCGTCACGGCGCGCCGCTCAAAATCCCAGGGAACCGTCGTAGTCACCGGGAACGCTCGTCACGAGAAAGCGGTCCAGATCCCTCATGGCGAGCTCAGCTGGCGTGTCGTCAGAGGCGCCCCGACTCTCTACCCAGTCCCAGCCAATCAAAGACGTGCGGCACCTCTTGCTCTCGCTTTCTTGATCCCCGCGACGCGAACGGGCTGCCGGGCGGTCCTCCAGAAGGTGAGTGGTTGTCGCCCTTACAGCGGCGTGGGCGCGGTCCGTGGCGTTACCTTGCCCGCGTCACGTCGCCACCTTTTTGTGCATCGATCCGCCGCCCGGCGTGACGAGTGTTGCAGCCAAAACTGCGTCGTTTATCAACCAATTATTGTTGTCGTCGATCTCTTTGATGAACCGCTTGTCCAGCCCATCTTGAAGCACGAACACAAGCGTCGCTGCTTCAGAGCACATAGTGGCAGCGTTACGGGTCCGCGTCACGTACACTTGTTCGTGCTCGTAGAGGCGGCCATCAGGCTCCATAACGTCCGTCCTGCTCTTGTCTGCGTGCAAAAAGGCGAGAATGGCGTCGCGCGCAACGGCAAGGGGCTCAGTGTAGTCAATGGGGCATGGGTACGATGGCACCTGCATCGTCCGCTGCAGCCGACAAACAGTCTCGGAGGCCTCTGCCACAGTGGCAGACGCGCTTTGCACGGAGATTGACGCCTCGTAAGACGGCTGCAGGACGCCAATCAGGTGCCTTACAGGCTGCCAGTCAGCCCGCTCGATGCCGCGCCTCTCTTGCGCCGCGGTTAGGTTCCTCAGCTTCCCAAAACTGCCCATTCGAGGCATGAGGGTGAAACGTCGCACAAGGGAAAGATTTGTTGGACCCCACCCAGTTGGCGAGTCCGTGAGCAGCTTTCGGGCGCCATCATCTCCTTGAAGAGGGACAGCGTTGAGCATCGCCACGCTCGCAGGCGATTTGTGGAATTGGGCTGTCGTCTTGCGTGTCCGGCGGAGGAGCCTGCTTGCTTCCAGATTTGTGCTTCCCGACCTTGAGGACGGGGCGGTGCCCGAGCCAGCGCCGCGGGCAGTTGATGACTCCCCGGTTGCACCGAGCGCCGCCTTGACGGCAAGATGGATTGCATGAGCCGTGCAAGGTATCCAACGCGGCCACAGCTGCCTCAGGGCCTTCTTCACGTTGCTTCCCGAGTCCTTCGTGGAGGAGCTGACGTTTTGCGGGCGCACCCCAAAGCGCTCCAGTTGCTGCAACAACCACGTCTTGATGTTCTCGTGGTCGTGGCGCCCGACGAATGGTGCGACGCCGAGATGGAGCTCACGAATTGAGAAACTATCAGGGTTCACGCACAGAAGTACGAGCGACCCGTAAGAGCCAGAGCCGTGCCGCTCCGTCCACAGGTCCGTCACGAGATGAAAAAAGGGTAGCCCCCGATATAGACCCTGGAGCTGCCGCGCCTCGGCCCGCAGGCGATCCGTGATGAAGAGGAATACATCCAGAAAGACGCCGCGCACGCCATCCGGCGACGGAGTGTTGTACGGCACACCCAGCCCTCGAACAAATTCTTGCAAGTACGCATTCGCCGCGAGATCAAAGGGGGACAACGTCATGACTAGCATGAGCACAAAGCGCACGTGATGAGGACGAGCTTGTACCGGGCTCATGACCCGGTCGCGAGGCACCGTCAGGTACGCCGACATGAGACCACTCGTTCCAATGCCGCCCGCCTTCGGGGCATGGTTAGCGTCCGTCCGGTAGGTTGCAACGGCTGAATATCTTCTCCGCTGGAGCGCACTGGAGACACGGGATGCCGCCACCATGTCAAAGTGCTTCCAAGCGTTGCTCGACTTGCCGCGACAGAGCATGTACGTCGTCGTTACCCCTTATAGAGCGCAAACGCGGCAACAGACGACAGAGTGGCCCCTCTGGTCCTCCCCTGACCCCTGAAGCGTGTCGAAGAAGTGATCCGCCGTAGGTTCCTGCATCCAGGACTTGCCACTTTCCTGGTCCGGAACCCACTCTTGCCCGCCATGCATCAAGCGTAGCGGGCACGCCAACGCTGGAGTGGGCGCGTAGGGCCCGACCACCGAAAAATGCTCGTCAATGTCGTTCGCAGTCTTCTGCGACGGGGGCGCCACCTCCTCCTCAGTTGGCTCCGACCCGGGCGTGAGCCGCTGCTGAACGGGTAGGGCGGGGGCGAGAGACCTTCGCGGAGACAAAACGTCCTCATCGATGGGGCCACTGCCGCTGTTGGCACTTGAAAATGACGGCACCATGCTCGGGGAGTGGGATTGGGGCATAGGAGGGGGGGAGTGTGAGTAGGATGTGGTTGGCGAGGACAGTTGGCGTCGCGGGCTGGGACAATGTGGACCTTTGTCGTCGGGGCCGCAGCGATACGCTGCATAGTGAGAGCAATTGAATCGCCCAGGCGTCAGCATAACTCTGGAAGCGCCGTCGGCGGCTTTCAGATCGTTCAGATCCCACCCGGAGGCCGGATATAGTCGGATATTATACGTACACCAAGAATACTATATACTGCGCTACTCGAGTCGTGCTTCAGATGATTAATGGCAGCGGCCTCATGGCATAGTCGGATACGGATACGCTGGAGTGACCCGTAATCTCAGAGGATATGATTATAATGCCCGGATATGTTCCTATAGGATGTATCCATGACAACCCCTGCAGAGAAGGGCTCGTGCCGGTGCACCTTCTTGTGATGCTCATGGGCCAATTGCAGCCCGTGCTTGACCAAGAAGTCCGCCCGGCCCTATATGAGGCAACTGCCCGTCGACCGGGTCACCACTTGGACCTTGGTCTGGGTGCCGGGGGGAAGAACCGTTGCTCCCGCCAGCGTCAGCTCGTTCGGGCGGACCCGGGGCTTGGCCGGTGCCTTGTACTGTCGCCCCCTGGCACCAAGATGGTAGCCCCGATTGTCAGAGACAGCGCTCGTCGACCACTCGATCTTTCCGTCCTCGGGAATGATGGCCTTGGTGTACTGGCGCTGAAAGTCACACCCGATGATGAGCGGGACCTAGAGGCGTTTCACAACAATAAACGGGAAATGCATAGGTTTTTCATGTACATGGAGGATGAGGGGGAGTCTAGCGAGAGCCTTGAGTGCCTTCCCCGAGGCATCCACGACCCGGGTGCGGGTCGGCGCACGCCACGCATGCGCGCGCCTACCCTGAGGGAGCAGGTCCTCTCTGAAGACGCTTGGTCCGGCCCATGTGTGCACCACCGCGGCCACAGCAACCGGGTCCTCATCCCCGAAACTCAAGGTGGTCTCGACCTTGAAATTATCCTTACGCAAGACGAGCAGAGTACCCCGACATGCACACGGTGTTCATGCGGCTACCTTGGCGCGTAGCCGACGACCGCACCGGCCCAGGAATGCAACTGAGGCCGACACAGGGTCACCGGGGCCTGAAACAGACGGGAGGGCGCCTACGGGCGCACCTTTTAACCTCGTTCCCCAATCCCGAGGTACCCGTGGTCGTGGACTCTTCCTCGGGATGGGAGTCCCAGTCCTCAGGAATCTCCTTGTACAGGTTCTCCTGGATGCTCTGCAGGATCGCGACCCGGAGGTTGTGCACCTTCTTCGGGTCCCGCCGTCCAGGGGAGGCGCCCTTTGCCTGCCGGTCTGGCCAGCGGACGGCCTTGGCGAACTGGATACGCTGACGGGCTAGCTTTTCCTGGAGCTCCTTGGGCACCTCTGGACAGGCGGCCGCATTGTGGTCCTCCTTGTTGCACAACCAGCACGCCCTTATCCGGTTCGGGCGCTCCCCCCCCCGGGTGACACGGGGTGTTGAGGGCGTGACAAACCCGCGCCAGCCCTCCAGACGGCCACTGGCCTGGGAGGATGACTCACCCACGGCCAGAACCGGTGTCTTAGGTCCTGTCCGACTGGACGGTCGTGCCAGGTACATCTTGGGGGGCGTCAGCTGGAGTCGCTGGAGCGCCTTGACCTGCTCATGCTTTCCGTGGGTGAACGACGCGAGCTGCTGCAGGGTGTGCTCCGTGAACTGGAGGTTGTAGCTGGGCGTCCACCTGCAAGTGCTTGGGTAGGCCCTGGATGAACGCCATCTTGAGCCGGTCCTCGCCGTACACGTTACTGCAGGCCTCCCCCAGGTCCCGCAAACGGGCCGCTAAGGCATCAGGTACCTCATGGGCGCCCAGGGAGGCTCGGTTCACGTCCGAAACGGCTTGGTTTAGGTGATGGAGTCCGCGTATTTGACCAGGAGCCAGTGCAACGCCTCAGGGAAGGATGCGACAGTCCGGCCCGGGATGTGCCCGGCCGTGTCAGGGAGAATCTTGTTGAACCGAGTGGCGGCTGCCCCGGTAAGGAAGAAGCCCACCAGGTAGAGTGCCTTTCTCTCCAAGACGCTACTTTCGTTGCAGGCCCGGACGAACCGGCGCAAGCAGGAGAAGACTTCGGCCGGCTTGGTCCCATCAAAGCGAACCCGGTCCATGGAAACTCGTAGGTTCTTCTGGTCTTGTGTAATCCTTAGACGCATCCGGCTAGTAAAGGTCTGTTTCAGGTTGTCCAGACGGTACAAGTGCCAGTCGGTTACCGTGTTTAGCAGGTTGTCCCCGACCTTGTGGACAGGGATCTGAGAATCCACCAGTGTCCGACGCACCGTCTCCCCGTCACTCCGGGAGGATGCGTCACTCGAGCAAGACCGGGGGCGACGACGCCGATGGCTGAGCCCGCTCCGGCGCGACCAACGGTCCCGGAGAGAGTCCCCACTGGTACTCCCGTCCGGTCCCCCGTCGTCACCTCCGCCTCCACCTGTCACCACCCGGTTCCCTGACGACCCCAAACCAACGCTTGGGGAGCCCAGCATGCCGGGTGTTCGCCCAGCGGTCAGATTCTTGACCGCCCCAGCCATGTCCGCCCGGACCTCCTCGCGGAGGGACCCCATGAACGACATCACGGCCGTAGAGTAGGAGACGTCAGAGGGGATACCGCTCGCATCGCGTCGACCCGGGCTAGCGGGAGTCGGGGTCCACTCCTACTTTCCATTGGACGTGCTGGTGCCCGCCACGGCGGGTCTCTGTATCTCGGTCTTAACGGTCGTGGTCACCTGGGAGGAACCACCATGCCCAGCCACATCAGCCGGCGTCGGCGGGGGTGGAACCAGACCCGAGGAAACAGGTATCCCAGCCCCATCCGGAGCCGGAGGCGTGTCCGTCGACGTACACCGGGGCCACATCTCCCCCGGAGAGGACGTCGGGGTCGGCATAGTGGTCTCGGGCGCTCAACAAGCAGGCGAACCAGGAGACACGTACGACTAAGAAAGAAGGGGTGGCAAGGAGGTACAAGGTGGGAATCCCGACACGAGTCGGGAGATTGTAATCCCGTCCGGGCAAGGCGACGCACGCGAGAGCTCACCCATTACACGGGAGAGATCGCCAGATTACACGTGTACCGGCACCGGATGTCAGCCAGAAAATGCCCTGCTGCTCTACCAATTTGTCGCAAAACACGCCGTGTCACCCCAGCCCACAGAAACAGATAGGGACACCTGCCCAGCTGAGGGAACCCACCCGCACACCCTTGCTCTACACTCGCCCGGTGACACTGTCACCCAGGAAACCACCTGACGGCGCAAAGAGGGAGGAAGGAGGTGAGAACGCAGTTATTTTTTTGTGGGGAAGGCGGGCCACGGGCGCCCCGCTGTCCCCTTAGGCTATCCGAGCAAGCGAGCCCAAAGGGCCCCGAGTCCCACACAGTAGCGTCCCCATGGGGAGATCTGGGGATCCATACCAGTGGACCCCCCTACTGTAAAGCAGATGATTCAAGCAATTGACATGCAAAAGCAAACGACCCACAATCAATCAAGATCCCAACCAGAAAGGACAGCGCCACCTGTCCGGGGCATGACACGTCATCCGCGTCGCCCGGCGCCCCATCGACCTCCTGGCCAGCAAAGGGGCGTGGACCGGGGTCGCGTAATGCGACAGCATTCTCCATCAACAATTTCTTTTTTCCAACTCTCAGGTACGACTGTTGATTGACCGCAGCGGGGGTGTGCTGGTGACCGAGAGGTCGGTGCCGCGGTTTGTGAAGCAGCATCGCGCCTCCCTGTCCACACGGGCCTGTAGGGCCCTCGCCGACCAGCGGACGGGTACGCAGGTGCTTGCGAACGTCAAGTCCTTCACCGAGGAGCTGTCAAAGTTCCTCAAGACGAGGCGCTTCCAGCCGTCAGGGGTCATGAACTACGATGAGACCCGGGTGGTTGTGCGAGGCAATCAACTGGCTACCCGTAGGGTGGTATCGGCCAGTACGGAGCGGGAAAATGCTGCCTACACGAGGACAAGGGCTGTGGCCTCTTTGCTCATTTTTTTGACCGCAGATGGGTCGGTCTTTTTTGAGCATGTACGTGATGAAGATCTGCTTCTGTGAGGCGTACCAGACCGACGTTGAGTCTTTCCTTAAGGAGGCTCCACGGGTGAGCCGCCGGTCGAGGTCTCGCTACTATTGTTGGACACAGTCCGGGTACCTCAACGGGGATTTGTTTCGTCGCGTTTTTGCATTGGTTGCCCAAGAGTGGGCCGCGCTCAACCCTGGTCTGTCTATTATCTTGTTTGGTGACCAGTGCAGCTGCCACCTGGACCCAAAAGTGATCTCCGCGGCGTTGGAAGGAACATTATACCTCTTCTCCATACCTTTCAACTCGACACAGATTTTTCAGCCGCTTGAAGAGGCCCCGTTTGGGGCGTTTCAACGTGTCTTGCGGCTTCTCAACAAGCCACACGCCATTAACGCTACCTTATGCAACAGAAGTGCACGCCACGCCCTCATGGCTGCTGCTTATGGGTGGGAGCCGCCGGTCCTCTCGCCGAGGGTGAATGTTGGTGCGTTTCGACGGATAGGGCTGTGGTCATTCGACCCAGGTAGTGCTCATGCGCGCGAAGGCCAACCTGGGGGTGTCGCCCACAGGCGAGTCCGTGGGGGGGCAGGCGCTGTCTGCGGCGGCTGTAGTGGTCGCTGAGGACCGGCAGAGGATAGCTGGGGCGCTTAGAAGCGTGCGCACTGGGCAGGCATCTGTGCAGCGGGGGGTGTTGCACTCGCCCCATGCAATGATCGAAAAATACAAAAAGCGGAAGCAAAAGGCAATTCAGGAGGCCTCTTTAGCTGTTAGGCGGGCGGAAGCGCATAAGAAGCGCCGCCTGGAGCTCGATGCAGCTGCTGCTGCTGCTGCGTTGGCACTGGAGGACAAGACGTGCCGCGTGTGCCGCTCAAATGTGCACCGCGGAGGTGCTGCCTGACATGCGGGCGGATGCAAGAGGTTTGATTTTTTCCGGACGTGCAAGGGCACTATCACGGCCGCATGTACAATTTCCGAGCACGTTAGGGACTGCCAGCCGGATGAGAACGGTGAAGCAAATTGGATGTGTGCTCTGTGTGTGTTACTTTTCCACCTTTTTCTCGTTCTTCTCTCGCCTTTCCGCGATACGAGTTGTGAAATGCTGTCCAAAACTGTGGAATTGAGCCGCCGTCTCACAGCCTCAATGGGCGCAACCAGGGGGGGCTCACCGTTATTGTCGGCGACTGCGCGGTTCAATGAGAAGTCCGCGCAGTGGTACCGCGGCGACCGGCCTTTGCAACGGCGGCGTCGGCGGCCGCCTTTTCGGCCAACACTAGCTAGAGTCTCGGGTGTAACGCAATTTCACGCGCTCTTCTGCTCGAAAATACAGAAGCAACACAATCGTGAGAAGAAGGAGACAAAAGGAGACAGTGCCAACTATTTGGAGGTCGCGTCACGCAACATCGGGTATCTCGTCAACATCAAAAGGGCCTTCTCCATTTCCACTGCCATACGTACTGCCGTCTAAAGGATCTTAGCGGTCATCTCCAGCGCCTTCAGGCCCGCTGGTCCCTTCGCAATATCGACGACTCTTGCCCAGATGCGCAGCTTCCTTCGCCGCGGACGCGCCCGCCACATCGGCCTCCGACCGGATCCTGACCACCAAGTTCGCAAGCATCATGAGAAAGTTAAAGTGCGGCTGCTTGGTCCGAATCGAGCACAGCTGTTCCGAGAACCGGGCTGGAGACACCACACCACATGTTCTCATGACGCCCAGCAGCATGTTGTTCCGCCCCCCGTCGATGATTTCAGCCTTCAGCTCCAGCATCTTTGAAGCCGTGGTCTCCCCCAGAGAGCCCCTGTGCGCGGCAGTCGCCAGCTCATCTGAAGAAACCCAGTGAGCTCCGGCATATCAAGAACGCCCAAGACGCTGTCGTACTTTCAGCGCTCGCCGGGAGGCTAATCATATGCGCCCCCCGCAACAGCCAAAGACGAGGGCGTGGCGTCCGAGCCCAGGGAGCTGCCAGCGCCAGCCGGCCCAGAAGTGGAGCCAGGCACTGCAGAAGCAGATGCAGACTGCACAAGAGGAAGGATTCGAGCGGTGTCTAGGCCGGACTGCTGCATTGACTTGTTGTTTTTCCCAAAAAGAATGTAAGCACTCATCAAGGAGGTGCCGCTTGCTCCGCCTCGACCGCCAAAACGACAGCCAGCCCCCTCGTTTGTCGGGGCTGGGCTTCCACCCAGCACCGTCCCAGCAGCTCCTTGAGCAGCTCTAACCGCTGCTGCCGCGCCCTGGGCGCTACTGCCAACGTCACGACCCCCGGAAACCCCAGAGTGCTCTTCCCACGGTCCATCCAGTACGCCGCATGTGCCCAATGCCGCATCCACCGCGGACACGTCTGGGTTTTGCAGCAGCCGGGAGGACTCCTCAAAGTGCGTGCGGTTCGACGGGTCTAGCGTGGCAGCCTTCATTCCAATCTCCCCCATGCGCGTCAGGGCAGCGGACGGGTCAATCCCAGACCGTGAGGTGTTGCGGACCGTCGCCCCCGCCAGACGCACCGAATCATTGAGTTTCTTCTGACCAATCGTGCTGCACTTTCAGATATGAGTAGCTGAAGAATGGGGTTCTGCGGCACAAAGAAGCCATTTTTTGAACGACGTACGGCCGAAAAAGGGAAAGAAGAAATACAACACTTGTATGCGCTTGCTCATGAAAGTACTGTCCCTCTCGGTGGAAACGAGTGGCCCTCGCGACCCTGCCCGATTTGCAAGGGGTCGGCCGCGGCGGCGTCGTCCGACGCCCACCGTGTCAACCCGAGCCAGTCGCACCGACCGCGGCCGGGCACCACCACGACCGCCACCGCGGCGGTTGTCCACGCCCCCGCCCGCGTCTCCACCCCCGCTCCACGCCTCTGCTGCTGCTGCACCCATCCTCGAGGCGTCTTTCTTTTTTGGTCGCAGCCGTGCCGCCGCCGCTGCCGTCGCCGTCATGGCCGCCCGCAGTGCGGCGTCGGCCGCCGCTGTGGCGTGGCGGCGCGGGCGCCCCCCCCCCCCCCCCCCCCCCCCCCCCCCCCCCCCCCCCCCCCCCCCCCCCCCCACAGGCCCCCCCCCCCCCCCCCCCGCCGACACCGCCGCGCCGCCCCGCCAACCTCCCCCCCCCCCCCCCCGCCGCCGCCACCGAGGCGCCGCCCCGCCAACAGCTCC